>Ga0310344_10002014_pt1 | contig 15362 bp, 9 predicted proteins | sample HC15DNA20200_MG_FD_203801 | JGI IMG/M metagenome (GOLD analysis project Ga0310344, IMG submission 203801) | Marine microbial communities from station ALOHA, North Pacific Subtropical Gyre - HC15-DNA-20-200_MG | ecosystem: Environmental > Aquatic > Marine > Oceanic | place: Pacific Ocean: North... | reverse complement strand
AGTTATCAGCTAACTGAGCATTCTGTACTGCATCTGCTGCAATTTCAGAACTACCTACAGCACCATCAGATATTTGAGCTGATCCTACAGCGTCTGCGGCTATCTCTGAAGATCCAACCGCCCCGTCAGCTATCTGTGCTGAACCAACAGCATCTGCAGCAATTTCAGAGCTACCTACAGCTCCATCAGCAATCTGTGCTGAACCGACTGAATCAGCAGCAAGTTCTGAAGATCCAACTGCCCCATCTGCTATTTGTGCAGAACCTACAGCGTTAGCTGCAATCTCTGAAGCACCTACAGCTCCGTCAGCTATCTGAGCAGATCCAACTGCATTACCTGCAATCTTAGCAGATGTTACAGCATTATCTTTAATCTGTGTTGTACCTACTGAATCAGATGCAAGTTCAGACGATGTAACTGCATTATCAGCTATCTGTGCGGATCCTACAGCATCAGCTGCTATCTTAGGTGCAGTAACTGAGTTATCTGCTAAATCAATAGTTGCTATAGTACCATCAGCTATTTTAGCACTTGTTATAATTCCATCTTTAATATCAGCTGCAGTTATGTTTTGATCTTTCTCTTCAGCAATTGCATAAAGAGCTTGTTTTTGATTATTATTTAAATCTACTGATCTAACTGAACTACCAGCTTGAAATGTTGCTTTTGGATCATATTCACCAGAAGTCGTTGATATATCTGTATCACGATATATACGAATAAGTGCTGCACTAGCAGGTATATTACCTGAAGTAAATTCTACTGTACCACCACCTGTTGTGGTATAATTTGTTATATTATAATGTGTACTGGGTGTTTTTACAACATTATCTACTTCGACTTTTACATCGGATTTTTGATATGAAGGGAAGGTAAAGGTTTTGTTATTATTACCATCCCCAGTATAATCTATGAATGTTGTTGCCATAATTTATTAAATGATTTATTGGAGAGGTTACTTATTTTTTAAGTTTAACACCCCTTGAGCTTCTTTCATACTTTGTTGATCTAATTGAAACTTTCTATCTTGAGATTTTTTAATAAGATTTATTTGTTCATTTTTTAATTTTATTATTGCAGGATGAGTTTGAACTTCTGGTTGAGCCCAAGCCCTACTTCGCCATTCCTTAAATAAGGCATCAATTTCCTGATTATGTCTATATATCTTTATTTGACCTGGTAATCCTATATTACCTTTTCTAATATCTTCATACATTGCTTTAACAGAAGCTTTTATATATGGTTGTTTTGCTAAATGATTTAAATGATCTTCTAAACTTAATCCATTATGATCTCTATACTGACCAATAGCCTTTCTAAAGATACCTCTAGCTTTGGCATCTTGTCTTAAGTTTATACTTGGTGTAGTTGGGGAAGTCATTACAGACATTCTAAGATTATAATTACTATTCCATAAAAGCATTCTGCCTCTATTACTGATTAATCTTAATGTAATAGGAGATATAGCATTATAAAATCCTTCAATTAAATTCCAATCTCTAATTGGCTCACCATTCAACATATCTCTTTTCACTTCTAATGGATCAACTGCTATTGATTCAAAGATTAAATTACGATTACGAACAGAATCTGTAATGCTACTGTTTAATTCTCTCATCCTTGGATTAAGAATTTTACTTGCATCATTTCTAAGTGAAGATAATGGTATTTGGTTATTAGCTATATTACCTGCAATTGTTGCAAAATTCGTATGACTTGAAGGTGTTAATAATTCAACAAATTGACTTAAACCTTGTAAATAAGATTTACTAGTAATATTACCCATTACAGCAAGACTAACCATTTGTAATCTATCTTCAGCCCAGTCTGGACCCATTAAATACATATTATCAGCAATATCACTTACAGCAGAAAGAATAGTATTATATGGTTCAAATGTTTCATAACCAACTTGTATTCCAAAGTTAGTTATTGTATTACGTTCCCATTTAGTATCTTGCCATAATCCACGTTTCTGTGCATCTTGTGGACCATTACCTGTTAATCTACCTTCTATCTTAGCTTGAGCTGCCATCATAACAACAGCATGTCCCATTATCTGTCTACCAATAATAAGATTTTTAGCTTGTGCTAAATCTGCTGCATTATTAATACCATACTGTGCAACATTATCTAAGTTTTTAGGGCTAGCTGTTAAAATATCTCTAGATTCCTTTAGAATAGCACCAAGAATAGGAGTATTCTTAGCATTCATCATAAGACCATTTACACCTGTTCTAGCAAATAAGAAGAAAGGTTTAACTATTGGAGTTTCTTGGAATGCTTCTTGTAATTTTTTAGAGAATCCTTGTAGCTCTTTTGTTAAAGTTACTTCTTTAAATTGTTCATCAAGTCGTAAATCTCTACCAAGATCTAAATCACCAGCATCATCTAGATAACGTTGATAATGTAAATCTTCAGCTTTTCTTAAAAGGTCTGGTGTAATTTCTTTGAATTGACCACCTTCAACGCCTTCCATGACTTCTCTAAATGCTAACTCTTTAGATCTAAGTCTAGCCATAATGTACCTAAATGTATCATCAGTAGCTGCAAGTACACGAGGAGACCAGTTAAATAGTTTATATTCATTTAAACCTTTAGCTATATTACCTACTCTAAATGCCATCTTATCCCATTCATTACCATTCTGTTCTACCCATTTACCCATTACTTCCCAGTTAGTATCTCTAATTGGTTCAGTATAACGAGTATGTATAGTAGACATATCACCACTAAACTTGGCATTTAAATTAGTTTTCATTACTTGCCAAGACTCTGGTATTACTTCAAATAGACCTTTGAATGAATATGCTGAACTTTTAACTGCACCAAAATCACCAGTAAGACCTGATCTTGCAGTAGCTCCGATAAGAGTTTGTAATTGATTTACAACAGTATTACTTGTAGTACCAATAAGTGCTCTTGCTGGAGTTTTAACGCTACTTAATATAGAGTTAACAAACATTTTTTGTAATTCTCTTACTGTAGCACCTGTTCTATTTGATGAAATATTTGAAAGTCCTCTACCACCCCATAACTTAGCTCTCATCCATTTATCAAAATCTGCCCAATTTTGTATTTTATTACTCATTGAGAAGACTTCTAGGATACCATCAGCTAATTCTTGTGAGTTAGAATCTTTCATCATCTTCATCATCATCCTTACACCATCTACTGTTTCATCATGTAATTCATCTAGACGTTGAGAGATTTCTTGTGCTGAAGCTTTTTTAGCTTTTCTTTTCCAGAATCCTGTTTGTAATTTACTAAATTCAGTTGAATGTAAATATCTTGAACGCTTAACATTTTTTAAACCAAATATTAAACGATCTTCTATACTTTGCATTAAACCATCTTTAGCCCAAATATCTGTATGATCTTTCATTTCTCTAGCAGCAATGCTGAGATCACGTAATTGTTTAAATAAGGAACCATTTACTAAATCAGCAACAACTACATTCTCCATAGACCAATAGTCAAAGTTCTTTGAAGCTGGCCCTTGACCAGTTCTAGCTGGTAAATCATCTAATATAGGTTTCCAAAATTCATCATCAGTAAGTTTTGTAGCATCTCTTCCAAGCATTTCTTGATAACGTTTGAAAGCAGGTCTAAATACTTCATAAACAGTACGTTTGTTCTGCTTTATTTCTTCAAATACGTCTTTAAATCTTGGATCATCTCTATACCTTTCAGCTAATTCTCTTATAACATTTGCTTCTTCACCAGCAGTTGTTGCTGTACGTCTAGCTCCTGCAGGTGTAGTAACCGAACCTGTAGAACCTAAATCAGTACCATTCCAATTATCGTCTAAACGATTTAATTGCTGATGAACAGTGAATGGATCACTTGTAGAATTAGGAGAACCTTGACCTGGTTGAGATTGAGGCTTATGAGCATGTCCTCTGTGTCTAGACCTATTCTTAAATGATTTATAAAGTTTAAATAACTCTTGTTTTGTTTTAACTCCTTTAATAGCATCTAAAAAATCTTGAGGGTATCTACTACGATTTTGCCATAGCTTTTCTAGCCATTCAGGGCTTTTAAAATTAAAGTTTCTAAAACTTAAAAGATCATTTAAATCAGCTCTTAAAGCTTCTTTTTTAATTGGATCTGTAGTTTCATCAACTAATTTTTGTACATTACTAATAGCATCTTCTAAATCATTACCAGGTAATTCTCCTTTTATACGTTGTGCATTGACTTCTGGTCTAGGTGGTAATACGTCAACATCAATAGTTTCACCAGTTAATTGTCGATCTAGATTTATTTCTTCAAATATTTCTTGTTGACCTTTTTCTTTTATTTGAATATCAACATTATTTTTTCTTGCTTGTGCTAATGCTGCACCTCTTTCTCCACCAAATCTACCTAATATAAAATCAAATAATTTAGCAAATCCCATCTCTTCTAAAACATTTTTAAATGTAACTACAATAGGATGATCATCATCTTTAGTAGCTATTAATCCAAAAACATGTTCTGTCCAAGGTACTCTTCTTGTAATTTGACTAGTAACATTATCACCTTGAGAATATTCAGATATAGCAGCGAATGCACCTTCTTGAGCTATTATATTTTTTACTCCAAGTCTTCGCATTAATAAAGCACCACCACCATAATGAGTGATACCTTGGGTTAACTTACCCCACCAAGAATTTTGCCAAGGATCTGGTATATTACCCATTGGATCCCAGTCAGGTTTATATGGTTGACCAGTTCTAGTGTCAATCATATAACCATCTTTTCTAGCCATTTGACCAGAAATCATATCAGCCCATCTTTCAGGAGCTGTAAGTACAGAAGAAATTAAATCTATACCACCTTTTTTTACAGAATTAGCAAATTCTAATCCAGGTGCACCTTCTTTAGTTAAAGCATGTTTTCTTTCTAACCAAATTCTTGCTGCTTCTAATTTTGAATAGTTACCATAAATTTCTGGATACTTTTCATAGTAACCAGGTTTACCTTCATCATCTTCATATGGAATTTGTAAATTCAATTCCTCAAATCGTGGGTGATTGCGTAAATCTTGCCCATCAACAATTAGATGATCAGTTTCTTTAGTTGTTGTATCTGGTCCTTGGACCTCTTCAGATGAGCCATATTTTCGCTCATTGAATTCTTGCCGCCATTGATTTCCTTTTTGGATATCAGGTCCGGCTCCAAACCTGTAATCTCGTATTTCAAGAGGTTCTGTTTCATCAAAATCTTGTAATAGATCACTTTGTTGGTTTAATTGCTCTTCATCCATTTATTATTTTGAGGAAAATTGATAAGCTCTTTCTAGATACTTAGGATTATAAGTGAATCCATACATATCAGTATAAAACTTAACTTTACTATCATCAGAAACTTCTGTAGAACCTGCAACATTGTCCTCAAGGTTCTCAGGAAGTGTTTCAGTCCAATTACCATCCACTAGATATTCAGTAATATTGAATAATTCTCTACCTCTTTTATTACTAGAACGTCTAGTCCTGATGTCAACAGGTATTCCTTGGAATTGTGGTGAATCAAACTTACCTTCAGTAGGTTTTGTTGTACCTTCTTTTTTAGATCTATATCCCTGTTCTATTTCTCCAGCTTTTAGTTCCCATTCTGCTAAAGCTTTTCTATATTCATTCATTGCAGATCTAGAAGCACCCTTACCTTTTACTTTAGGAGGCTCAGGTTTTGGTCCGATTTGATTTACAATAGCAGCTTTCCTTTCTTCAACTAATCCTTGAGCAGCATGAGCTGGTCCTTCGATGATATTTAATCCAGAAAAAGGTGATTCAACTCCTTCTGCAAATAAACTCTCGTCAGTAAAGTAAGGAGATATAACTGGACCTGTATAATTTAATGCTTCAGCATTTATATTTTGGTTTATATCTTCTAATACAACTTTAGCTTGACTTTGTTTTACTTGATTAGTATTTGAATTTAAAAGTGTTAGAATATCATTATTTTCAGGAGAAGAAAGTAATGCATAAGCTGGTGGTTTAACACCAAATCCTTCTTCTATACCCGCAGCTTTTAGTTGAGCATCTGCTATATCCCAACCAGTTAAATCTTTAAACGGTCTTGCTATAGCAGTAAATACATGAGGAACTTCTTTATCACCAATAGATGCTCTTAGTGCTAAATTTAAAGGAGAACCTAGTTGATCTATTTCTCCCATACCTGGTAAAACGTTATTAGATAAATAATTAAGTTTATCTTTTTGACTGGTATATCCAAATAACTTACCATTACCTAATTTATGTATGGTATTTTCACCTGAATTAATAATAAATTGATCAACTTTACTAAGTTCATTTACATTACTTAGATCATAAGGATCCTTTGTATAAAAGGAAGACTTATAAAGTGCATTACCAATACCTGCTTTAAGATTTCCCTTTTGATCCCATAATCCAAATTCATCTCTAGTTGCACTCATTGCAATTTTATGAGCTGTATTAGGTTTTTCACCATCAGCTATTGCATTATCTCTTTCAGTTTCATAAAAGGCAAGGGCATTAAGTTTTACTGAGTTCCATTTACCTTTAGCCTGATTTTTATTTAAACCTGTTGTTTTAAAAGCAAAATTAGTCCATTCTGTAATTTGAGACTCAGATTTCTTATCGTATTTTTCATACAGTCTAGCTATATCTTCATCACTTTTAACCCATTCATCAACTTTATCATATACATTATTAGATACATTTTCAATATCAGCTGGTATAAGAAATCCTCTAGCTCTTCTTAAATTTGTTAATCTTTCTAAATCAGCCTCATCATCTCTATCTTGAAGTGATCTAAAATTCTTAATAAAGTCAGGTTCCCATTCTAAGCCAGTTGCTAGTTGCCATCTTTCCGACCAATCATTTAATTCGTTATCTGAAAGATTACCACCTTTACTACGAGAATATCTTTGGAAATCATTTCTAACTGCTAAACCAGCAGTTGTAAATTCAAGCTGTTCTAATTTTTCATTCTCAGCTTGTGCTGTTATATACTCTTCATCTAATTTTAAAAATCTACGTTTCCAATGTTTTCCAACAATAACTTTTTGCTTATTACCATTATGATCAGTAATAATAATTGATTGATTTTTAATATTGTTATAAGCGTCAGGGGTTATTATACCAAGATCCATATTAGCTTTCATCAATTTAAAAGCTTCATCTAATGCACCAGAACGACCAAGTAAATTACCTTGTCCATCTACAGTTGTAGCGAATGTATCAATTAAAGATTTAAAATCTAAATCTCTTGTAAAAGTATTAGAAGCATTTTCTCTTATACGTTGAGATTTTTCAATTGCTTGTACTTCTCTCCAATCATTTAATTCTGCATGATTAGCAACAATAGCTTCTTTATAAAAATATTTAGATAATAATACTCTATTAACACCAAGTAAATTATTATCTATCATATATTGTTTGCGAAGCCAATTCATTGCTTGACGCTTTTCTTCCTCAGTATCAGCTGTAGCAGGAGTAAAAGTATAAGCTCGTCCATCCTCATCATAACCTTTAAAGATTATATCATCACGTTTTAAAGCTCCTTTAATATAATCTTTATATTGTTCACCAGCTACTCTAGCTTTTTCTGCAGTAAACGCATATAAACCCCATCCAGATAAATTCTTAATATCTTCAGAGTTCTCAAAAGTACCTCCTGAGTTTAATGTATTAAGAGCAGCTTCATCAGTAATACTTTTATTCTTCTTTAATTCTTCTACACCTTTCTCATGTTCTTCAATTTCTTCTTCTGGTAATCCAAAAATATTAGTACCGTTAAAAGAACTGATTGCAATTTCTTTACCATTTCCAAACTTTTTATTTATCTCATCCATACTCCATGGATTTGGTGTATGTTCTGTAGGTTTAATCTTAGGTTGTTTTTTAATTTCTGCTTCAATAGCTTCTTCACCTTTTTCTATTTCCTGTTCTCTTGCTAAAGCTGTAGATTCATCTATTTCTTTTTTAATTCTTTCTGTTTCTCTATGTACTAAATGTCCTGAAAGAGTAGAAGAAAAGTCCATTAAAGATTTTAATTTCCCTTCATCGTATTCTCTTTGATTTTCAGCACCACTAAAATTTATTTTACTTTGATAATCAGTAAAATTAGCACGATCTGTAGCTTGTTGTTCTAATTGACCTGCTATTATATCTGAAGCATTAGCCATAATTATTTATGAAAGGAATACATTTTGCTGATCAAAACCTAATTGGTTTCTATTCTCTTGTCTTTTTTTAGCACCAGCTCGACCACCCAAATCAGCTAACCACTCAGGTTGTACAAAGCTTGGATTAGGTTCTGGTTGAACAGGAGGTTGACCATAACCCCAATTTGGATCAGTATTCCATTCTGATTCAGGTTGAGTTGGTCGATCAGGTTCATATGTTTCTGGTGGTTTAAGTTTATCATATAATTGATTAGCTTTAAGATGTTCTCCAGCAAATCCTAATAACAATTCACCAATACCTGGTTTACTCTTAAATGCACCTGTTCTTGGTGGTATCTTAGGTACAGGAGTAGATAATTGAGCTGCTTGACTAAGTTTAGCTTGTGCATTAAGCATTGTATTGAAACGAGAATCATTCGTTAATCTATTATAATCTTTATCAGCAATTACTTTACTAGCAATTCCTATTTCGTTAGATGCAAAATTTAAAACAGCTTTTCTTCTATTTGCGAACTTTGCACCTCTTTTACCTTTAGCGCCTTCGCCACCTACATCATTTGCTAACATTGAAGCATAAGCTTGTTGCGTTTTAATACTAGCATCTTTTACTGCAATCCATTGCTTAAGAGTATTGAAAGATTTTTGTTCAACATAGCTTTGCCAAGCTTGATCAACTTGTTTCTCTCTGTCAATATTTTTAGAAGTCCAATTGACTTTTTCAGCATTCCAGTCAGAATAATATTTATCTCTTCTAAGATAAAAATCATTTAAGACTTGTTGATTGTAATCATCAGCAGCTTTACGTCTTGCATTCCAGCCTAGAAGTTGTCGTCCAAAACCGAAGCCACGGTTCCAATCTGCAGTGTTACGAGCACCAGCGTCACCGCCTTCACCGCCACCAAAGAAGTTACCTAATAAGTTACCTAACATTGATTTTACAAAATTCTATAAAGGTTATATTATTGGGACCATATGAAATTTCCCTTAGAAATTTAAATCCCAAGAATCTAAGGAGTTTTATGTGAGTTTCATTTCTTTTATCAACAACATTCCAAAGAAGGTTCTCTGGCCTACTGTTTAACATTCTTAAACTATCTTTTACAAACTGTCGTGGAAATTCTTTTATAGTATTGGTACATAACATCCATAGTCTACCATCTTTCATTATACCACCTATAGCGGCAATCTTGCCGTTAGGTGCTTTCCAACAATGACCGTTTGGACTTTTAAGAGCATTAGTTACAATAGTATCTATATTTTGATAACCATGTCCCTCAAAACATTCTCGTTGATCTGTAAAAATTAAATTAGAGGCTACTGAAATAGCAGCCTCTTTTGTAAGTGGGTGAAAATTTTTAAGCACGACTATAAAATTTATTATTATAATCACCTTCCCATGTCATTGAATGTAATGTAGCAGGGGTCGGATGATCAGAAGTTAGTTGTACAGTTAAATTTGTATTACGTTCATAAGCAGGTATAGTATGTATATATTCATCAGCAATTGGTATTGCACTAGAATTATATGTATCCCATTCTAAAGATTCATAAGTTTTAGTATAATCTTTTTTGCCTTTACGTTTTAATGTAGAATTTATAACACCTACTGAACCAAAATTAAAATTCAATCTATGTACAATTAATGAAGCTCTAGTATCAGATCTAGTTTTTTCACCTACACTTTGAACTGGGTATATAGTAGGTAATTCTACTAACCAATCAAAAAGGTAACCAATAACTACATCTCCATCAGTCCAGTCTCCATCCCATTCTATATTAGTACCTACAATACTAGCTAAAGCATATCTACCAAGGTTATCAGCTGAACCACCAGAAGAATTTTTATTAACATATACTGCTAATTGTCTATCAGTATGTATAAATCCAGCAGGTTTTGTTACACCTGTTCGTTTAGTTGTTTCTGAATAACCTAATTGAGCAGCAGTTATATCTTTATGACAATCTAAATGTACTTTATAAATATCCGGTGAAGTACCTACTGTTAAAGTATCATCTTGAGTTTTAACATCATAAGCTTCTAAATTATAATCACTTCCAACTTTTACAATAGTATAATATACATCATCCATTATGGTATGATATACTAAATTAGCAGGAAGCTCCCATCTAAACCAAGCTGATTGTACTCTTTTTTCACCAGTATTATAATATTTATAACCCCAGACATCTCTTTTATCAACAGAACCAAATAAAACTATATTATTTTCTTTTGAAGTAGTTGGTAAAGTAATATCTATAGGAAATTTTTTTGAAATAATTTTAGACTGTTCAATTATAGTTGGTTCACCTTCTCGTCTAACTTCAGCCATTTCATAAAATCTAGCATTCTTTCCAGTACTATTTATAAATCCAGAAGTTATACCTAATGAAAATGGTTTTGTTTTATGATTAAAGTTGTATGCAGAAAGATAATTTAATTTAGCTGTATTAGCAGCAAATACATCACTATCTGTTGTCAACATAAATTGCTGATTAGAACTGAATACTATTAATCCACTATTAACTTCTGTTGCATCATACAAAACTGTTGGTAAAGTTGAACTAGATGATATATCTATTGGATCATCATTTGTAATTGACTGAGCTGATTTAGACCAGAAATTAAATTCATCATTTGTTCTGGAACAGACAACTGTATCACTTGCTAATACAACTAACCTACTTCTAAATAATAAAAGCTTATTTATTTTCTCACCAAGAAATGATGGTGAAGGGTTACTAGATTCATCTCCTACTAACCTATCAACCCATTCAATAGGTTGTACTTTAAATATACCATTAGAGTAACTTTGACTACCTGTACCATTAATATTATATGTACTTGGTAAACCTCTAACAAGTTTAACAGGCATTGTTGTATTATCAAAAGTAATTGGCAGATCAGGTCCAGTGCATTCATTCCATACACCTGTACCAAATCTAGGACTAGCTAAAGTTTCATTGCTTCCAGCAGTTTGGTTATCAGCCTTAAATTTTAAATAGTAATCATCATCATCTTCACCACTATTGGAGATTTTAACAATCATACCATGCCTAGCATTCATTGGTAAATCACCAATTGTTTGAGCTGATCCAGCAACAATACTTAAAAGTTGAGGCTCTGGTGTTGTGATATTAAAAGCAGAAGCTCTAGAAAGGTGTAAAGAATTTCCACTAATTGATGTTGTAATAACATCACTACCACCACCTGATATTCGAGCTGACTCAGAAGCATCTATAGCAGCTTTTAAGTCACCTAAAATACCATTTGCTGTAACAGCTTCATCAACACTAGAAGAAGTAGCTGCAGGTCGTATAGCACCAATATTAGCTCTAGAAACTATGGATGCATGTTTAGTTATTTTTAGATCATGGCTAAACCCATTTTCCATAGTTAAGGTTGTGGTATCATTTTCCTGCCAACCTTCACCACCAAATTGTAATTGAACAAATGGTGAATAAGAATTATTATACTGTGCTCCTGAACTTGCTGTTCCTACATTAGCAGGATCAACAACAGGAATACATCTCACATCTAATTCTACTCTTAAATTATTACCAGTTCTAGAGCCACCTCCTAATGAAACACCAGTTTTAGTTAGAATTTCTCTTGCTTGATGACCACAACTACCATCATCATCACCTCCAGTTTCAATACCAGAAGGGCTTCCAGTTAAAGCAATAGCAGTAGCTCGTGTAGTTGTAGCTGTAGCAGTACTTGTAGGATCAAATATATCTACAGCATATTGTTTGCCATAAGAAACTGTTTTTAATTCAATAATAGCTTCATGTAATGCAGCTGGAGATTTATCAGAACCACCAGTTTTCATGGCTGTGGTAACAGTTCTATTAGTTAGAAATGTATGTTCATTTAAAGTTAAGCCTTGTATATCATTACTATCTGTCCAACCTGTTAAATAAGTACAAGCATTAGTTCCTGGTACATCATCATAACCAATTGGAATCGAAGCACCATCACTTGTTCTCCATACTTGTACAACACCTGATGTATTAACATTACCAATAAACTGGGTATCTTCATCAATATAAATATGAAACCAACTTAATGTACCACCATTTGGAGTTATAGCTGATACTAGTTGTCCTCCTGGACGTTTACTTAATCCACGAGTGACATCAGGTATCGCATTTTTTATATCTACTAACTGACCTGGGGCTTTTAATTCGTCTGGTTGTTGAGACATCCCCATGACATAGTTAGGTACTTGTTGTGTAATACCTGCCATTAGCGTCTTAAAGATTTATAAGGTTTATATGAGTGATAAGTGTTTTCACGAGGATGTCCAAAGAAACTATGATCTCCTTGATTACATTCGTATTCCATACAATTTGCACGAGCATTTTGTTCTTGAACAGTTAGTAATTGTACTAAAGTAGAATTACCTACTAACTGTGTTGCAGCTCTGGCTGCAGCTTTATATGTAATATATCTTTGGAATACTGAAGGTACATCTACAAATTCATATAGATAAACTATATCTACATAAATTTCATCATCAAATTCAAAAGGGGTATTGCTAGTTGAATTGACTTCTAATTTATCATAAAGTTTTTTAACACCATTATCACTTTTAATGATTATATCATGATCTCGATTACCTGGATCATGAAAATCCATTCTTAAAATATTATTACCTACTAAAATTTCTTTATTAGCATCTGGTTCTTTCTTAACATATTCTTCTTTATTAAAGTGCCACCCTTCATTTTGAACATCTACATTACATTCTTTGAAAATATTGTATATGAAAGCAATTTCTGGATTTTCAAATGCACCTGTATCTGTAGCTGAATCGTAGTCTAAAGTTGTTATAGGTGCTTGTCCAATTGCTCCCAGTATTGTATTAACTGCGGATAGTTCGGTATCGGGATCAATAGTAGTGGGAGCTGGCATAAAATTATAAATAAAAAAAAGAGGAGCCGAAGCTCCCCTTTAAGTGTACATTAGAATGCAGCAGGTGCAGTACCTGTTCCTGCATATAGTTCAACAGCAGCAGCTGGATTAAGATAATCCGCCCCCATTGCTAAACGTCCGAGGATAACATCACCTTGGTAGATGACTGATACGTCCCCGCTGGTTACTTGGACTTGTGGGCCAAGGGCTTCTACAACCCCTGCGGCTTCCTTCTGGAAGATGACTCCGCATGAGTTCATGAAGTTTGTTTGTGTACCATACTCATTGTTGATACCTGTAACAGAGTTACGGCCATCTTCAACGGATACTTGAGTAAAGGAACCTTTGTTTCCTACATCAGTGATGCCAGGGTTAGTACCAGAAGCAGCTCCACCAAGCTTAGTACCGTACTCTCCGAAGAAAGGTACGTTCATAGACTTGTAGATCTTGATTCCAGCAATCTCATAGATACCCTTACCTGATTGTAGAGCATCCCCTTGCTTATCACGATTAACTAGGTAAGCTCCTAAACCTGCGCCATCTAGCCCTTTAATAAGTGCATAGTATTGACGTGGGTTAAGTACGGCTACTCTACCGTCAGAACTTACACCCTTCTCATCTAGTGCTCCAGCGGCATCATAGAAGGCTGCTACTAGAAGATCTGGGTTGATTGCATCGTCAGCATTACCTGTACCAACACGTATCTGAGAACCACCTGGCTCTACGAAATTAGTCGCAGATACAGGGCTAGGCTTACGAGCACCACGAACGATACTACGGAAGATTAGACGGTCATACTTCTCAGCTAGAGCGTAACCGATTTTTTTAGAGATTTCACCTCTTAGGTCATAATGCGCAAGAGTCTCATCTAATTCGTAAACGAATGCGGAGCTAACAAGGAGATCATCAATTGTGATCGTCTTCTCAGCTACTGGAGGAGCTTTGTCAGAATTTCCTAATATACTGTTTCCAGGAGTATGATACTCAGCAGTTGTGCGACCCGTGTAAATGAACTGTAAAGACTTACCGTTCTTTAGAGTACGCTTAGTAACTAGATCCCTTGCAATTGTGTTGCGTTGGAATCCTTTGAATAACTCTCCCGAAAACAGCTTAAGATAAAGAGCTCTGGTGTCACCCGTCAGGTTAGCTTGTCCTAACTGGACAACCTGGGACGGGTTAACGGAACTTTGATGTGCCATTATTTCGGATAAAATTTAAATATTAACTTTCTTCAGCTGAAAATTTTTTGATCAATTTGTTGTGGTCTATCCCACCGTCTAGACGGCTAAAGGTATCCTGCGTACAGGGCTAAAGCCAATTAGTCAGAAGTCCGACACTGAGGTGCTTCTGACCTATGATAGTTTACATGTAATGTTTCTATCATGATGAGAAAGGATAACAGTAAGAATACTATTATCCATAACTCATTAATTTTACTCACCCAAGAGGGCTTCTTCAAGAGAATTATATTCAAGTTCTTCATCAACACCTGGAGGTTGTACATCACTAGGATTAGTATCAACAGGCTCAGGTATTGGTGTATAAGAAGTTACAAAAGCTCTTTCTTTATCACTTTGATGAGCCATTAGAATTTAAACTTAGCGCCTATTTTTGTACCATAAGCTGTATCATTAACTTCATCTGTAAGGAATGAAACCTCACCGTAGATGTCTAACTTCTCAGAAGCAGCAATGGATAGTCCACCTTTGCCAGAGAAATCTGTGTTACCGTCAGCTCCATCAGGAGAAGTAAAAGCAGGACCACCTTGAATGTAATATCCAAGAGAACCTACATCACCTTCATAACCTAGATGAAGATCAGTTGCTCTACCTGTAAAATTATTTCCTGTATAAGATGCGTTTGACTCAGCGTTGATATAAACGCCAGCCATTGCAGGAGCTGAAGCGAATGTAGTTGCCGCTAGGGCTAGTGCAATTTTTTTCATGTTAAATTAAATTAAGATTTTTTAGTGTACTCTACACCACGATACTTGAGTGTCATAATGATCTCCAGTACCACAACCCCGTTCCATGTTGTGGATGCATGCGTCCTAATTAAAGGATGAACGGACGTGATGTTTATTTTTTAGGAGGTCTGCCTTTTTTAGTACCGTAAGTACCTTTACCTTTAGGCATATTCTGCCTCCTTAGTTGCCGCTAAATCTAGCGGGAAATTATGAGCGTTCCTTTCATGCATCACTTCCATGCCTAAGTTAGCACGGTTGAGTACGTCTGCCCAAGTGGGGACAACCCTACCATTTGAGTCCACAATGGATTGGTTGAAATTGAATCC
>Ga0310344_10002013_pt1 | contig 15368 bp, 15 predicted proteins | sample HC15DNA20200_MG_FD_203801 | JGI IMG/M metagenome (GOLD analysis project Ga0310344, IMG submission 203801) | Marine microbial communities from station ALOHA, North Pacific Subtropical Gyre - HC15-DNA-20-200_MG | ecosystem: Environmental > Aquatic > Marine > Oceanic | place: Pacific Ocean: North... | reverse complement strand
AGGCTTACGGGGCCACTGACGTTAAGCAAGAGCAAGCAGAAACAGACTGATGTCGATGAGATCGAGGATGCCAACCCGGCTATCAGTAGTGGTGATACGATAGATATCAAAAAACAAACCTCAGTAATTCTCTGGGCATGGCCAGCAAAAGGCAAGGTCATTAAAAAATTTAATCGAGAAACGGGAAGCAATGGTATCGATATTGCAGGAATGATAGGTGCCGAGGTTAAAGCAGCTTATGATGGTTTAGTAGTTTATGCAGGATCTGGCCTAAGGGGTTATGGTGAGCTAATTATCGTACAGCATAATGATGTATATCTAAGCGCCTATGCTCACAATAGTCGGTTGCTTGTAAATGAAGGTGAGACTGTTCGTAGAGGAGAGGTCATCGCTGAGTTAGGCAGTACCGCTACTAAATCACCTCGGTTACACTTCGAGATACGAAGAAACGGCAAGCCAATTAATCCACTTAATCTGCTACCTAATTACTAGACGCCAAAGAACTACTCATCGGATTACAGTGAGTGATAATGATGCCCGCTGCGATCCTGCGATCCTCGGATGCCAATAGATTATAAGTTCTACATGCTGCTCTTGTGCTCATGAACTCGATACTTATGCCCAGCTCAACTGCACAGCTCAGAACTGATGGATCTACTGTCTCGAAGGTCGTTCCGGTACCAATGATAATGATTTCGGATTCCAGGTCTAAAATCATATCTATATCATCGGAAGTAAGACCAGCCGCAGAAAAGGGAGGCCAATTAGGTATAACTACCGATGGCGCGATGATGATACTATTACTGTAGACGTGATCACCAACTGTTATATGGTCATCGGCGATCGCGTGCACAAAGTGCCCTTTGGGAGAAGTTTCTAGCTGCAATTCCATTGGTTTACCAATGAACACTAAGGTTGGCTAGCATTACGAGAAGATCCAAATAGTTCGAACGAAGCGTGGCATGTAGTATTCTAATAATATCGTATGAGGTACCAACAGATTAATAGTACAACATATACGAGCTGTTAACGGCAATAATATATTATGAAGGCAATTAACATAGGAATCATCGGATTGGGAACCGTGGGATGCGGCGTCGTAAACGTACTCCATCGAAATCGAGAGGAAATCAGTCGCCGCGCAGGTCGCAACATTTTTGTGACGCATTGCGTTGTTCAGGACGTTCAAAAAGAGCGTGGATGTGTAGATAGGAACTTTACTTTAACAACTGATGCAACATCGGTAACTGACAATCCAAATATTGATATCGTTATTGAATTAGTCGGCGGGGTGCACGATGCGGCTCAATTAGTGGACAGAGCCCTTACACAAAACAAACATGTGGTTACTGCCAATAAGGCTTTAATAGCTGAGCGAGGAAACGAGATATTTAGGCTGGCTAGATCTAAAGGTCTCACCGTCGCCTTTGAGGCTGCTGTTGGTGGTGGAATATCTGTAATTAAGGTATTAAGGGAAGGATTAGCAGGTAATCGTATAAATCGGATTGCTGGAATAATTAATGGGACATCCAACTACGTCTTAACAGAGATGTTTAATTCAAATATCGATTTTGCAACCGCCTTAAGCAATGCGACTAGGCTTGGATATGCCGAGCGTGATCCATCTGCTGATATTGGTGGTAAAGACGCCGCGCACAAGTTGACAATTCTTGCGTCAATAGCCTACGGGATGCCATTAAAATTTAGCGACGTATACATAGAAGGCATAGAGGGCGTTACTCTCGACGATATGATATATGCTAATGAACTTAACTACAGCATTAAGCATTTATGTCTTGCGATCAGAAGACCAAACGGCATTGAACTGAGGACTCACCCTTGTCTAATAAAGAAGGACGAGCTTCTATCTAATATTAATGGTGTCATGAACGCTATACAGATAGATGGGGATGCGGTGGGATCGAGTCTCCACTATGGATCTGGAGCTGGAGCAGAACCGACCGCCTCGGCAATAGTTGCTGACATAATTGACGTTGTGCGAACCCTAACGATAGATCCTGATAATAGAGTCCCACACCTTGCGTTCCAAGAACAAGCAATGATTGATCTTCCGATCTTGGACATGAGCTTAACAACTACCCCGTTCTACCTGAGATTGAGTGTTATTGATAAGCCAGGCGTCCTAGCAGATATAACGCAGATACTCGGTAGGTACGGTATCAGCATTGAGGCTATATGGCAAAAGGGAACTAGTCCTCAGGGTCAATCTGTTCCCATCGTTATTATCACTCATGAGGCGATTGAGAAATCAGTTATGGGGGCAATCACAGAGATCGAACAACTAACAACAGTTAACGGACTTGTGCAACGGATTCGTTTAGAGCCCTTCACGAGCTAGGCAACGTTTAAACAAAACAACTTGAGTAATTCAATTATGAGTGGATTGATTGAACGGTATGGTGAATTCATACCGATCCCAACGAATTCTAGGGTGGTCTCTATTAACGAGGGAAATACACCGCTCATCCTTCTAGACTCACTATGCGACAATGAATTAGGAATTTCAGTCTATGCAAAATATGAAGGCTCTAACCCGACGGGATCTTTTAAGGATCGAGGTATGACAGTAGCAGTTACAAATGCGCTAGCAAGTGGTAATAATGCGATAATTTGCGCATCAACCGGAAATACTTCGGCATCCGCGGCTGCGTATGCAGCTCGAGCAGGCTTAGTTGCATTTGTTATTATTCCAAAGGGTAGCATTGCTATGGGAAAGCTTGCCCAGGCTATTGCACACGGCGCACACGTCATTCAAATAGATGGTAATTTTGATGATGGCATGACTATCGTTAAGAATCTTGCTAGTCTGGAATCAATTACGTTGGTGAATTCTGTTAACCAATATCGATTGCATGGGCAAAAAACAGCCGCGTTTGAGGTAGTAGACACTTTGGCTAAGGCACCCGACTATCATTATCTACCAGTTGGTAATGCAGGTAATATTTCCTCTTATTGGATGGGCTACCAGGAGTATCGGAATGCAGGCTATATGAACAATATGCCAAAAATGGTTGGATGCCAGGCCTCAGGATCGGCACCGTTTGTGAGGGGCAGAACCATAGACCAGCCCGACACCGTCGCTACCGCCATTAGGATTGGGAAGCCGCAATCATGGGATCTTGCTTGGGACGCTGTCAATAGATCAGAGGGCTGGTTCCGAGAATCCACAGACGATCAGATTCTTGCGGCTCAGAAATTGCTCGCAGAAAAAGAGGGTGTTTTCTGCGAGCCTGCATCCGCTGCTTCAGTCGCCGGTCTTATATCTGACTTAGCGACTAACCAGATATCGCACGGCTCAACGATAGTGTGTACACTCACTGGGACTGGCCTTAAAGACGCTGACACAGCGGTGTTAAATTCGGATCCACCCGTGTCTGTTTCAGCTGATCCTGCGTCTGTAAAGAGAGCCATTCTCGACAATCTCACATGACGGCATCTCGGGCTATATTGGTAGGTATAGTGTTGATCGAACCGGGAAATAGGATTACTGATGCATCCTATTGCTGATCAACCAGTAAGTGGCAATACCGCACTTATTCAATTACGTAGACTTGTGTCAAGCGATAGCTCGGTGCTTATGGCAAAAATGGAGTGTGACAACCCTTCTGGATCAGTTAAAGACCGAGTTGTGCAATATATGATTGATCAAGCCGAGGTTAGAGGTGATATATCGCCGGGTGACACTTTGATTTGCGCAACAACGGGGAGCTCGGGAATAGCTCTAGCTATGGCCGCCCGCCGGCGAGGGTATAGATCGATCTCTGTAGTACCTGATGATATTCCAGCGGAAATGTCTATTATCATAGGCTCCCTTGGAGCTGAGTTGATAACTGTTTCGGGCAGTGACGGCATTCAACATAGTCAGGCGTTGGCACTTGAGCTATCGGAGCAGGGAGTTGGCTATTCTATTGACGAGTACACGAATATGGATAGTCCCAAAGCACATTATTTGACTACGGCGCCTGAGATCTGGACTGGGACTAAGGGTAGGGTAACGCATTTTGTTAGTGCCGCAGGTAGTTTCGCGACACTAATGGGCGTTGGGTCTTTTCTGAAGGAGAAAAATCCGGATGTTCAAATCGTTGGCGTGAGAGCTACTGAGGGCGCATTTATACCTGGCATGCCACGATGGCCAGATGAGCATGAGCCACCTATCTATCTACCTGGACTGGTAGATGAGTGGTTCGAGGTATCATCTGAACTAGCCATTGACTTAACCAGAAAGCTTGGTCAGGAGGAAGGTGTGTTTGCTGGTATTTCTGCTGGGGCTACGGTAGCTATAGGCAGTAGATTATGCCGTCAGGCTGAGCACAGAACAGTTGTATGCATTATTTGTGACCGAGGTGATCGGTATCTTAGTACTGGTATCTACGACTAGCAGTACTCCGATATGTTGCCAAAATCCTTACTTGTATTCGATATTGAAACAGTTCCAGATGTGGCAATTGGAAAAAAACTGTGGAGCCTTGGCGATCTTAATGATGGTGACGCTCTAAAAGCAATGCGAGCGAAAAGACTCCAGAAAACAGGTACTTCAGACTTCATGCCATTGCATCTACATAGAATTGTAGCAATTAGCACTGTGTTAAGAACTCAAGATAGTGTAAAGGTGTGGTCAATCGGGGAGGAGGCATCGAGCGAAGAAGAGATACTCGACCGATTTTTTAGAGGCCTGGAGAGATTTGAACCAACAATAGTAAGTTGGAACGGAGCTGGTTTTGATCTACCTGTGATTCATTATAGATCACTACTGCATGGTGTTTCAGCACCACTCTACTGGGAGATAGGCCAAGACATGCAGTCTTTCCGCTGGAGTAATTATCTCAATCGATATCATTGGCGGCATATCGATCTGATGGATGTCCTTTCTGGCTTCCAACCACGGGCATGGAGCTCTCTTGAGGACATCGCTGTAATGCTCGGCTTCCCAGGCAAACTCGGAATGGATGGATCGAAAGTATTGGATGCGTTTAACGCTCGGGAAATCAGGAAGATTAGAGATTACTGTGAAATTGATGTCTTAAATACTTACTTGGTATATCTTCGATTTGAGCTTATGCGTGGTCATTTGTCGAAGGTGGATCTTAATACCGAATATAGAGTGCTCCGTGAGATGCTTTGTGATAAGGAGGAGGGGCATCTCGAGGCGTTTCTTGACCGATGGACCGAGCCCGTAAACTGAGAACCTTGCCTATGCGACTCTCAGTTTAACGGACGCTTGAGTTAATAGTACCTGCGAACCTTTAGTTACTATTTTCTGATTGGTTTGTGGTTGATGTACTATTACGTTGTTTATCCCCACCCTGGTCTGGCCGATTACGGTCACTATTTTGTGGACGATTACGGTCACTATTTTGTGGACGATTACGGTCACTATTTTGTGGACGATTACGGTCACTATTTTGTGGACGATTAGCGTCACTATTTTGTGGACGATTACGGTCACTATTTTGTGGACGATTACGATTGCGTGGTCGACGGTTCGGTCTCCCGCGATTCTCGCCTGTATTAGCCTGACGAGCGCTCGATTCTGATTCATTTTTTACTTCAGTACCGCGTTGTGTAGCGGTCTTGCGCTTTGTTCTAGGATGTCGATTTCGGTTGCTATTACTAGTCCTGGGTCCGCGTGGATGCCCTTGTTTTTTGGTGGGCTGTCGGCGTGCATCATCGGTTTCTTCAGTCGTGCTGGTAATTTTTGAATCGTTTTGTGCTGTAGTTGGATCCGTTTTAATGGCATTCCAAATACGTCTAATTAGGCTTGGCGTGTGCTTCGGATCCTCTTTTTGCGTTGTTACTGCGGGTCTTTGAGGTTGATTAGATGCTACCTGATCAAATTTGACGGCTGCTTCCAAGTGGCCTCTGCCGCTGCTGGCAGCCTTATTACTTGGTTGCACCCTTGGATCTTTATTTGGCTCTAAGTTTATCTGGTGGCTTGGTAGATCGCGATCGCTATCTTGGTCCTCGCTCCTTGATCGCTGGATCGTAAATTGTCGCCCGACAAGCCGTTCTGAGGGAATCACTACAATACGTGTGCCAAGTCGTGTTTCGATTTGGTTTACTTCACCGCGTTTTTCATTGAGTAAATAGGTTGCTGTTTCAAGTGGAACCTCGGCATAGACAGCTTCCGTATTTTCTTTAAGGGCTTCCTCCTCTACAATCCGGAGTAAACTCAGCGCCGCTGATGTTACGCTGCGTACATGGCCTGTTCCCTCACAACGCTCGCAAACATTGTAATTGGCATCGCTAATAGATGATCTTAGTCTTTGTCGAGATAACTCAAGAATGCCAAAGCGGGAGATTCTTCCCAGCTGTATTCTTGCTCTATCCACCTTGACCGCTTCCTGTAAGCGCGTTTCGACAAGTCGGTTGTTCTGTGGTGATGACATATCAATGAGATCGAGTACGACCAGACCGCCGAGATCCCGTATACGCAATTGACGTGCGATCTCATCAACAGCTTCAAGATTTGTTTGAAGTGCAGTTTCTTCAATATCTGAACCTTTAGTAGCTCTCGCAGAATTTACATCAACTGTTACAAGCGCTTCCGTATGATCTATAACCACTGCCCCTCCGGATGCAAGACGGACGCTTCTTGAATATGCATCTTCAATCTGATGCTCTATCTGGAATCTAGAAAATAATGGAATCGAATCCTGATAATGCTTAAGTCTTGTAACATTATGTGGCATTACTTGATTCATAAATCGCTCAGCGCGATCGAAAATTTCTTTCTGATCGACTAAGATTTCTTGGATGTCACGTCTTAAGTAGTCTCTGATGGCTCGGACGATAAGATTACTTTCTTGATACATTAAGTGGGGTGTATCGACGGAGTTTGTGGCAACGTCGATTGCATTCCAAAGTTGGAGCAAGAAATCAAGATCCCACTGAAGCTCCTCGCGACTTTTTCCAATGCCAGCTGTACGAGCTATCAAAGAGTGTTGAGTTGGGAGATTGAGAGCCGCAAGATTGTCTCTTAATTCTATTCGTTCATCCCCAGCGATCCGTCGTGATATACCACCCCCTTTAGGATTATTAGGCATAAGGACAAGATAGCGACCAGCTAGACTGATAAACGTGGTCAGGGCTGCTCCCTTTGTGCCTCGTTCATCTTTCTCTACTTGGACTAAGAATTCCTGTCCTTCTGATATTGCATCCTTTATCCTAACTTGAGCCATAGGAGTCTCTGGTGCCACATTCTTGAATTGCGACCTTGCGATCTCTTTAAAGGGCAGGAACCCTTGCCGCTGTGCACCATAATCTACAAAAGCTGCCTCAAGGCTAGGCTCTATCCGTGTTACCTTCCCCTTATATATATTACCTTTTCGTTCTGTTCGTACTGCTGACTCAATATCAAGATCTACTAACCGTTGACCATCAACTATGGCAACACGTAGTTCTTCCGGGTGTGTTGCGTTAAATAACATTCGTTTCATTGTTTATTTTTTCCAAAATACACTGAACCGAACCAAAACAGCTGAATGCTCGAGCTACAACTAACTCGTGACCAAATCAGTCTATTAGTCCGGGGTATTTTTTATTGTTCTCCTGTTTTCGGCAACCTGTCTGAGGTGCCATTTTCTAAGGAAACAGTAAAGGGGAGGAATACAGGAATACAACCGAGCTGCCCAGGACATTCACCTGATCCGCTACAGTTAGCTAGAAACACCAGCATGTAATGCGACTTACTAATTTACCAATTGCTCGTGCCGCGTCTAGCAAGGGTACCGCCACAACTTGCTTTGGAGAAGTTGTAGCACTTGCCTCTTGCCATGCATCACCCCCTAGATCTACTAGCGAGCGCTCGTATTCTAAAAATTCCTTTGCTATCGACCACGCCGTGCTGGTCGATTAGACTCCTCAATGCTCATGGCACTCTTTCTTTATCATCCTGCCTGCGACGGCGTTCATTTTGCCTGTCGACTCGGTTTATTCCGGGCGGATGCCGTTTCCTGTGCGCCTCTTTTTTTGCGCCGAGCACCATTCTGGGCCAGATCAACCATTAGGATTAATCCTAGCCCGCTGCTAACTATAGCAAGTAAGTTGATAATCATCAAATCCGGCAAGAGACATGAATTCAAGAAACCCCGTAAATGCTGGTGTTAAGCACGTAAATGTACCGCCCAGCGCCGTAGGCCAGCGATTAGATAATTATCTTTTAAGATCCTGGAAGGGGGTGCCAAGGAGTCACGTATATAGACTTATTCGGGCAGGACAAGTGCGAGTTAATGGCTCGAGGAGTCGGGTCTTTCGAAAGCTGAAGGATGGGGACATTCTAAGACTGCCTCCAATTCGGCTCGATGATGCAACATCGAGATCGATTCCAATGCACCTTCGCCAACTGAAGGTGGATAGACTGTACGAGGATGAAAACCTACTGATCATTAATAAGCCTTCTGGCATCCCTGTTCATGGTGGGACACGCTTACGGGCTGGCATCATTGAAATATTGAGATTTCAGCAAGAACTTGAAGATAGTTATTTGGAATTAGTGCATCGTATCGACCGGGATACCTCAGGATGCTTAATTCTAGCGAAAGAACCACAGACCCTTAAGAGGCTGCACTCCTATCTTAGGGATGACAAGGAGCAAATCCGAAAACGGTACCTTGCGCTGCTTTGTGGTAAATGGGTCGGAGGAGCGCAATCAATTAATTTTCCTCTAGAATCCCGCCGGTTTAGCCCCGAACAGCGCCGTTCGGTGGTAACAAATACTGGGCGAGCAGCGAATAGCCTCTTTACACCGGTCGAAAGCTTCACAGAGTACTCCCTTGTCCAAATCGAACTAGTTACTGGGCGCACCCATCAGATACGCGCGCATGCATCTGCTATCGGCCATCCGGTAGCCGGAGACACTAAATATGGTCTGAGACAGCAAAATAGATCACTCCATGAGTTGGGTCTCAGACGTTTGTTTTTGCATGCGCATGATATTCGACTGACTCACCCGAAAAGTGGTGCGATAATAGATGTATCAGCCCCACTTGAAAAAGATCTTAGCCAATTTCTCGAGCTCGTTCGACAAAAGCATGCCTAGCCCTGAAGATAAAAACCTAGCTGCAGTAACCAGGATCTGCCCTGGAGCTGATCTTCTGGCCGGTGAGCGGGGATTTCGCTTTAAAATTAAAAAGGACGGTAAAGTTTGGCCGGCGTTTGTTGTGAGGCATACTTCCGGTGTTTCGGCCTACATTAACCGATGCAGTCATTTGGCACTGGAGCTTGACTGGGATCCAGGAATCTTTTTTGATATCGATAACACCAGCCTTACATGTGCTACCCATGGTGCGCTATACGCAGCTGATACGGGGGAATGTATCGGTGGACCATGTGCGGGGCAGCCATTGGAAAGTATTAGTGTTGGCGAAGAGGATCAGTTCATAATACTGATGGAAATAGATTGCTCACTAGCCCCAGACGAAGATACTAGTAGTTCAGGGTAAAGCTTAGAAGACTAGAGTACTGGATACTCAGCTACTTCCAGCATGCGCACAAGTACAGTGAGTGGAAGACCTATTAGAGCGGTTGGATCATCGCCCACAAGCTTCGTAAGAAGCGCAATACCCAAGCCATCTGCCTGAAGGCTTCCACAGCTACCAAATGGCTGCTCTTTGATCAAATAGCGATTAATCATCTCATGTGTCAACTCCCGAAAGTCAACACTATATTTGACAACTTCTGACTGGGTATGTTGAGTTTCAGAATCAACGACTGCGACACCTGTATAGAGGATAATTGTTTTCCCAGATGCAGCCATCAGCTGCTTAATGGCATCTTGCCGACTTGATGGCTTACCCACAATAATCCCATCATTTACAGATACTTGATCAGAACCAATAATTAGTGAATTAGGTGCCTTGTCTAATACAGCATATGCCTTAGCAATAGATAAACGCTCAACTAGAGCCGATGGCAATTCGCCTGGTGCTGGAGACTCATCCACATTAGGGGCAATAACCTTGAATTTGACCAATAATTGACTAAGGAGCGCCCTTCGAAAAGGTGAAGAAGATGCAAGAATAAGCTGTTTATTTATCGACATTTTTGACACTTTTACTTTGAACACATATCATTACTCCCTACCAGACTACTATGTAGACCCGATTGGCTCTCAGGTCAAGTTCTTGAACCCCTCAGTATTATCAGATCAGGATATTAATCATGGCTGTACAGAAAAATAGAAAAACCCCTTCAAAGCGTGGCATGCGTCGATCCCATGACGCGCTCAGCAAGCCTACCTTGTCCATTGACTCCGTTTCGGGCGAGTTACACAGGCGTCATCACATCACTCCGGACGGCTTCTATCGTGGCGAAAAAATTCGAAGAGACACGGTGTCAGAGGAATAGTCTCAATAGAGTGCTTGCGCGGGTTGCGGCCTATGCGACTAAATCACCCAGGCGCTTAACGTGAGCGCAACCAGAGTAGCTGTAGACGCAGTTGGAGGAGAAGGCGGTCTTTCAGTAACGCTCCCCGCCGTGCTCAGAAGTCTCGAATCAGACTCAGACCTGTCTATTATTCTTGTCGGGCCGGAGCAGGAAATATTTGAAATGCTAGGCCATGAGCATCAGAGATCTCGGCTGAATGTTGTCGACGCACGCCAGTATGTAGAAATGGACGAGTCCCCATCTGCTGCGTTGCGATTTAAGAAAAGCTCGTCAATGCGTCTAGCTATAGATCTCGTGCATAGTGGCGGTGCAGATGCATGCGTTAGCGCTGGTAATACTGGCGCGCTAATGGCGATATCGAAATTTGTGCTAAAAACCTTAGATGGCATACATCGGCCCGCAATTTGTGGGGTGTTACCACGCGCGAAAGGTCAAGTTCACATGATGGATTTAGGCGCTAATATTGAGTGCTCTGCAGCCTTACTTTTTCAGTTTGGAGTGATGGCAAGCATAATGGTGAAATATCTAGATGGAACGAGCAACCCAACCATAGGTCTTCTTAATATTGGAATAGAGGAAATTAAGGGTAACGAGATAGTAAAGGAGGCAGCTGAACTTTTTCGGGCGTCGGCATTAAATTACCGAGGATTTGTTGAGGGTGACTCAATATTTACTGGGGATGTTGATATCATTGTGTGTGACGGTTTCTCCGGAAATGTTGCGTTAAAAACTAGCGAGGGTCTCGCTCAGATGCTCACAGATATTACCAAGGAAGTGTTTACAGAAAGCCTATATTCAAAAATAGCAGGCAGGATTGCGGCACCAGCATTGAGATCAATGTTCACACATATAGATCACCGACGATATAACGGAGCTGCTTTGCTTGGCTTACAAGGAGCGGTAATCAAGAGCCACGGTGGAGCAGATAGCATAGCGTTTGCACATGCGATCGATGTCGCACGGCGAGTTGTTAAAACAAATCTGATTGAGCATATTGGTGAAGAGTTAAGTCAGCTTAAGTCCGATGTAGTTGCCAGTGAAAATTTTCGGGAGATGTCCTGAATAAGGTAATAATTAACTATGTTTCGATTAGATGGTGAGATAGCCCTAGTAACGGGAGCAAGTCGAGGAATTGGTAAAGCAATTGCTGCGACATTAGCATTGCAAGGTGCATACGTAGTAGGGACATCAACCAGCTCTAATGGTGCTTCTGCGATTACAACTGAATTGGCAGATCAAGGAGCGCGTGGTAGGGGTGTTGTCCTGGATTTAGCGATTCGTGACCACATAGTCGACCTTGTAAAGGACATTGAATCCGAGATCGGCAGTATTTCTATTCTTGTTAATAGCGCCGGCATTACCGCTGACGGACTCATCGCTAGGATGCATGATCAACAGTGGGACAGTATTATCGAAGTGAATCTCTCAGCAGCGTTTCGACTTATACGGGCATGCACAAAAGCAATGATGCGCGCCAAGCGAGGTAAAATTGTCAATATTGGCTCAGTAGTTGGGTCAACAGGTAACGCTGGCCAGGCTAATTATGTGGCTGCGAAAGCGGGATTGATTGGCCTAACCAAAACACTAGCATTAGAGCTGGCGCCTAGAAATATTACATGCAACCTAGTAGCGCCGGGATTTATTGAAACCGATATGACCGCAGAACTTACTACACAACAACAGGCCAGCCTGGCAGGCAAGATACCCCTTAACCGTTTCGGAGCTCCAGGGGAAATAGCTAGCCTTGTAGCGTACCTAGTTTCACAGGAAGCTTCCTATATCACAGGGCAAGTTTTGCACATTAATGGTGGCTTGCATCTTTCTTAGTAAAAACAATGAGTTATATCTTATAGATTAGAGTATTGACTAATATTGGAACGGCAAATATCACCAATAGATACGACCACACTTCGGCTCGCTGGTCTAGCCAAGCGGTCTATTGCAGGGTTGATCGATGGACTTAGAGAGCCGAATATTGTTTAATGCGCGATCTAGGATGTCGACCTATATAGTACGGTTCTGCCTCAGAATGTTTTGGTGTTTGCAAGCATAGAGGGAGCCTTAATCGGGAGGATGAGTCAGCGATGAGCAGCGTAGAAGAGCGGGTAAAGAAAATAATCGTCGAACAACTCGGTGTCTCAGATGAACAGGTAACGCAGGATGCATCTTTCGTAGACGATCTAGGCGCCGATTCGTTAGATACCGTAGAGCTAGTTATGGCTCTTGAAGAGGAATTCGACGTAGAGATTCCTGATGACGAAGCTGAAAACATTACCACGGTGAAGCAAGCGATTGCGTTCGTCCAGTCAAATACCTCAAGCTAGAATACAATTTCTCGGAGGAAGCCGCCGTGTGTACATGGAACCGGGGGTCTTTCGCTAAACAGGTTATTTGGTGAGTAAGAGAAGGGTCGTTATTACTGGCTTAGGCTGTATTGCCCCAAACGGCAACTCTGTCAGTGAGTTTTGGCATTCGCTAGTATCAGGTGTCAGCGGCCTAAGAACTATTGCCAGATTTAACGCAGACGGTTTACCAGCACAGAGCGCTGGCGAAATCGTTGGTTTTCAGCCTGAAGATCGACTAACCCCAAAAAACATTAGACGTATGGATCGAGTGATACAGCTCGGTATGTTTAGTGGATTGGAGGCATTCGATGACTCAGGTCTGCAGCTTTCCGACAAGGCGCGGGAAAGAGCTGGGGTTCTAATGGGTGCAGGTATTGGCGGGATTGAAACCATAGAAGCGACAACAATAGCGATGTCAACGGGCCAAAAAAAGGTTTCGCCTTTCTATATCCCTTCGAGCATTATCAATATGGTTTCTGGAGACCTCTCAATCGAACTGGGGTTGAAAGGGCCTAATCTTGCTATCACAACTGCATGCACAACTGGAACACATTGCATAGGCATTGCTGCCCGGCTTATCGCCTACGGCGATGCAGATATTATGATCGCCGGCGGTACAGAAGCATCTGTCACACCTAGCACGGTCGCAGGATTTACAGCAGCACGCGCCCTAAGCAATCAAAACGAGAACCCTAAGGCCGCTAGCCGACCTTTCGACAAGCAACGCGATGGATTTGTGCTCGGTGAAGGAGCTGGCGCAATCGTTCTTGAGGAGCTTGAGAACGCTAGGTCGCGTGGTGCTCGGATATATGCGGAGCTTGCTGGGTTTGGAATGAGCGCAGACGCCAACCACATGACACAGCCTGCGCCTGGCGGAGAAGGAGCTGCGCGTTGTATGGATGCAGCCATGAGAGACGGGATGATCAATCCGGATGAAGTTGATTACGTCAATGCGCATGGCACATCAACTCCACTAGGCGACATTGCCGAGACTTTAGCTATCAAGCAATGTTTCCAGAAAGACTGTGCAAGACTCGCTGTGAGCTCTAATAAATCAATGATCGGTCATCTGCTCGGAGCCGCAGGAGGTGTAGAAGCAGTAGCAACTGCTTTGTCAATCTATAACGGAATAGTTCCACCCACGATTAACCTAGATAATCCAGATCCAGAGTGCGACCTAGATTATGTGCCGCACTTCGCGCGTGAGATGGAGGTTAATATTGCACTATCAAATTCTTTTGGCTTTGGGGGAACAAATGGCACCTTGGCTTTTCGCAAACTTGCACTCTGAGATGGTTTATGGCCAAAGCCGTAGCCCATGGATTGGCTGCCGTCTGAAAATAGATTCATACACGGAGAGCACACGAAAGCTAAAATCAAAATTGGGCTATATCTAACAAACCAGCAAGATCTAAGTACAGGCATGGTTACTGCTCTTGATGACCAAATAGCAATGGTTCACCATATTGATGGTGGTATTAGAGGGATATTACTTTGAGGATTAACGCAGCTATATTATATGAAGTAGGGCAGCCTCTAATGGTTGAAACTGTTGATCTTGCGGAGCCAGGCCCTGAGGAAGTCTTGGTTCGGATGGTTGCCGCTGGAGTATGCTATTCGGACTATCACATTATTAAAGGTGAGTGGTCACACCCACTCCCAGCTGTACTTGGGCACGAAGGAGCTGGCGTTGTCGAAAAGACAGGAGCGAATGTAACCAGGGTCACGCAAGGTCAGGGTGTTATTCTCAATTTTCGTGCTAATTGTGGTGTTTGCCATTTCTGTGTCATCGGTAGGCCAGTTCTTTGCGATGGCATACCAGCCCCGCGAAATGCAATGTTTGATGGCAGTAGCCGGCTCAGCAAGAATGGAACATTGCTGCATCATTTCATACGAACAGCCTGTTTTGCTGAATATGCAGTTGTCCCAGAATCTGGAGCCGTGCCTGTGTCTGATGAAATGCCACTTGATAAAGCTTGTCTAGTGGGGTGTGCGGTAATGACTGGAGTTGGCGCTGTGGTAAATACGGCTAAAGTCCCCACTGGAGCAACAGTTGTGGTGGTAGGGTGCGGAGGCGTGGGTCTGAACGTGGTTCAAGGAGCGACTTTAAGAGGGGCAGAAAAAATCATTGCGGTGGATATGCTAGAAAACAAACTTAGCTATGCTAAAACATTTGGAGCAACACATTGTGTAAATGCATCAAAAGTTGACGCCATTGACAAAGTCATTGAGATCTCAGGAGGTGGAGTAGATTATGCCTTTGAGGCAATAGGGAATGTAGCCACTGTCCGCCAAGCATATAAAATGCTCGGTCCGGGAGGTACGGTAGTCATGGTTGGGATGCCGGCAGAGCAGGAAGAGGTATCAATCGATGCCCTTTCTCTTCCAAGAGGTGAAAAAACTATCACAGGCTCTTGGTACGGAAGTGCTCGGCCATGGGTGGATCTTCCGCTCCTAACTAGACTGTATCTAGAAGGAAAGATACAAATTGACCCGCTGATTAGCCGAAGTTACCCTCTAGATCGGATCAATGACGCTTTCTCAGCGCTAGTGTCGGGTGAGGTCGCCAGAAGTATTATCTCATTTTAGCTTGATCTGGATTCATCCTGTTGGGGCGTG
>Ga0310344_10002012_pt1 | contig 15374 bp, 6 predicted proteins | sample HC15DNA20200_MG_FD_203801 | JGI IMG/M metagenome (GOLD analysis project Ga0310344, IMG submission 203801) | Marine microbial communities from station ALOHA, North Pacific Subtropical Gyre - HC15-DNA-20-200_MG | ecosystem: Environmental > Aquatic > Marine > Oceanic | place: Pacific Ocean: North... | reverse complement strand
TAGTCTCTGAAATCATCTGCGCTGGTGTTCCACCCCCTTCTGAAGGAAGTGCCTCTGTGATACCCATCCATCCTACGGCCTGTACATCCCTCGGCTTCCAGTCGCTCCTGCCCTTCCAGTTCTTGGCATTCAAGTCATTAGTCATCTTCCTCAGCCAGTCAGCAACCAACTCATACTCTGTATCTGTTACTGTTGGCTTCTTCCGATCCACTACCAGATTCTTCAATGTTTTGTTATTTGGCAGGGCTGTCGTCAGATATTTAAGCACAACATCATCAATGTATCCAAAATCTCTCCAAGTATGTCGGTCTACAACGGCTGGCGCACCCATGGAAGCATCAAACCCAGCCACGCTCCTGAAATCCATACCTACAGAGGCATCAAGGAAGTCAAACAGCTTAACTCCGGCTCCACCGGTGATTGCTTCTTCTCTCAGGACTTTTACAATGTTATCGTGAGCCAGACCACCCTTCTTCACAAACTCTTCCTTCAGGTAGTTCTCCAGATTCTGCCCTACTTTAAGTATGTTTCTCATGGCTCCCAGCGGGCTTTCACCCTTGTTTGCCAGTGCCCACGCCATGATCATCTTGGGAGCATCCTTCTTGCCGAATGTCTTCTCGAAGATGGGTATTATCTGTGGATACCAGTCCTTAGCATCCAGTATTTCCTTGTCAGAAAGAACGCTCTCTACTTGCTCTATCCACTGATCTGTTGTTTTGTTCTTACCGACGTAGAAAACAGAGCCGTTTGGCAGGGTAACTTTCTTGTGCCTGTTTGCAGGCATCGCCTTAGCCTTGTCCTCCCTACTCCTTTTAAGGGCCAGTCTTGTGTAATTAAGTGAGCTTCTTGTAGGCCCGAAGAGGCTGTAGACCCAGTTCTGGAGCTTGTTGAACTTCGTAACTGCACTTACTGGATTGAATGGTACTATCGATCTACTTAAATTTCCAACAACAATATTAGCCTCTGATTTACTTAACCCCGTACCTAATTTAGCTTCTGCATCTGCAAGCCATTCATCGGCCCTTATTTCATGGAGCCTGTCAGCTTCTCCATAATCACCTCTTCTTATTGCATCGCCCACATCTTGAGTATACTGATCAACAATTTGAAAATCTTGACCCTCATATTCGTCCCGTAATACATCAAGTGCTTCTTGAAATTTTTCACCTTCTTCTGTAAGTTTTTCCTCCGCAAGATTTGTTTCCATTTTCCAGCCATTTTTCTTGGCCCATGCAAGATCCTCTTTATTTACCGACCAGTTTTTCTGAACATTCTCTTTATCCGCAGCAAAGGTTTGGGCTACGATTCCATATCCTTGATACAGTTCCCTAGCTTTTGCATTTCTTTCAGCCTTTAAATCCTTATCAGCTTTGACGTTATCAAAAGATAGCCTACCACCACTTTCTCCAGTCTTTTTATTGAAGGGCTTTAGCTCGTTCCAAAGTTTTACCTTTCTAGCTTCACTTGTTTTTTCTTCATTCCTTAATCTCTCCCTTGTAGTACCTTTAGTCTCACCGGTGTAACCACCCTCTAAGGCCCATGTACGCAGATCATAAATTGATTGATCTTCCGGCTCTAATGGAACCATTCTTACTGAAGATGTTTCTGGAACTATATCTTCACCGGATAATCGTTTACTAGCTTTTTTTATCATCCGGTGCACTTCTACTTCTTTTCTGAGCAAGTATTTATTAGGATTTTTCTCCTCCGTAAATTTCATTTTATGGTCGGGGTGTTTCGCAAGGATAGTCATAACAATTTCCCTGTTACTTAATTCACCGTAGGTGTCATGTAATCCAGTGCTTGCAAAAAATACTTCTTGCTCAAGGGGAGTTATTGTTTTCAGAGCATTATCAAGTTTCTTTTGTATTTTCCTTTCTGCTTCTATTGCAAACTTTTTCCATCCTTCAATATTTTTCTTTGATTCCCTTATTCCTTTCTTTACAGCAAAGTACCCCTTTGGTTTAAGCCTCTCATCCCCAGTTAACTTTAACATATCTTCGTAAAGCTTTATTTTTGTAGCCTCCCCCGTAATAGCCTTCCTAGCAAGATCAAGATCTGCCAGTTCATCAGCAGCTAGATTACGGCGGATCTTTATTGACATCGCCTGAGTTCTTTGTTTTGGGATAAATTCTTTTTCCTCATCTGAGGATCTTATACCCATTTCATATATTTCCCAAGGCTCGGCTCTCATCGGGGTTCCGCCCACTGTTAAAGTGGGGGTGGTTGCACCTGATGGTAGTCCTTCCTGCTCTGCTACTGTTGCCCTTCTATATTTTCCTTCTGGTGTAAGTACATATCCTGTGACTTCTGGTGTAGTGGGCTGGGTAATCTTCCTTGATACAATTCCTTGGGAAGTAACGGGGAATGGTGTAACTTTTTCGATATCCATTAGAGGATACCCGTACTTTACGTCTTGACCTTCAGCCATATCAAAATCAGAACCAGCCTTAATTAAGTGCTTTGACTGATCCCTCCTAAATTCAACTCTTTTTTTGTATACTATAGGTTCGGCTATTGTGACGTACCCTACAACCTGAGCGGGCCCTTCCCCTGTTTTAATAATTCCCACACGTTTACCAACATATTTTCTCAGGCTGTCGCTATTTCTTGTCTCAATAGTTTTTCGGCCTGATAATATCTGCTCTGTAAATGGCTGAGTAGAATCATTAATATTAATCCCTACTGTTGGTAACCCCTTTCTTGCCTTAAATTCTAGCGTGGCAGGCTTATCAGCCTTTTTCCTTAGTTCTTTGACTTTTTTGTCAAAGCGTTTTAGATATGCTTCAGTTGTTTCCCCTTTCTTTCTTGGGATTTCATCATATTCTAAAGTTGGCTGTGTTTTTGATGTTTTAAGAAGATAATTAACCCATGCCGTTACCCCTTTTACCTTATTGGCATCTCTGGTATTGGCAGCCCACCACGGCCTGTCTGTATCTTCAAAAGTACGTCCTGCCATCCCCAGTTTTTGTGGGAATACATTTTTCCCTTCCTTGCTTTCTTCCCCAACAAATCCCAACTCACCGGTTAATTCTGCCTGTTCAGACTTTGAGAGCGTCCTGACCTTTTTCTGGGCTTCCTTTATTATCCCTTCCTGTTTACTAATAGCTGGCTGGGTTCCTTCCAACTTGGTTTGATCTGATTTCTTTCTTTCACTCTTTTTAGTTGCCCATATCTTTTTCCGTTCTGCTCGTAACTCCTTTATTTTATCCTCTGCACTCTTTATTTTCTTCTCTTGAGTTTCAATTTGCTGGTTGATTCCGCCTTTCCCTTGGAGTCTGCTCATAGCTGGGCCAGCCACCCACTTCTTTTTATCTTTCGATAATTTTTCCAGTATTGTTTTTGCAGACCTCCTATTTAGAGCTACGTTCCTGCGAACATCAGTGTTGGGATCATCCGCAAGCTTCCTCAGTTCCCACATAGGCGTTTCAGGATTAATAGCTTTTTCCATCCTGCTCAGGATTTTAGCTTCTTCTTTTTCCTTACTCGCCTTCGTTTTCTCTGTAGCTTTTAAATTTTTTCTCCTGACCTTATCGGCTTCCTTTGTAATTTTCTTAGCTTCCTTCCTTGCCTGCTTTACGGCATCTCGAACCAGTTTGCTCTCATCTTTTTCAAGGGTTGCTAGGGTTTCTTCTGGAGTCCTTATATTTAATGCTACCAATCTGCGGACACCTTCGTCAGGATTCTTTGCAAGTTCAACAAGGGAATTACCTCGTGTCTTAGGATCAGAGGCTCGTTTCCTATCTCTGTCAGTATCTAGTCGTTTTCTCTCCTCCTTGCGTTTTATAGCCTTCTCTTCCTTCAGTTTTTCCTTGAGGGATTTTTCCTTAACCGGAACCTCTATAGGAACGTCCCTTACTGCCTCACCCTCAATAAGGGCTGGCGGGAATTCCTCAGCCATTGTTCTTTCTGCGTATTCAAGGGTGATCCCCTCCCCAGTTCTTTCTTCTGGGATCTTAGCTTCTGTAGCTGCCCGTGAAATAGCTCCAACCAGTTCCACGCCTGTCAGTAGATTGCCTTTCTTTGGAGCCTTCCCTTTAAGCCCCGTTGCATATTCATCCGCTACTTGCTGGATTGTCTTAGCGACCTGATACTGATTTAGTGAATTCTTAGCAAATGGAAGGGCTTCACGGATCAAGATCGCAGTGTTATCAAAGAAGCCGAGTGTCTTACCACCTCCAGATTCGCCGAAGTTACTTGCTATAAACTCCTCTACCTGACGGAACCTCCAAGCATCCGCTGAAATATCTTTTGGGGGTTTTGCATACCTTCCGGTTATTTTTAACCATCGATCAACCATTTTCCTGTGGCGATTGTCGAATTTCTTAATAAACTGGTTATACTCATCGCCAGTCCATTCCATGCTTCCATCAGTTTTCGCTGTTCCAGCATTTAATAATTTTCTCAGACCAGCGTGGCCAAGTGCCTCATGGAATGCCACTTCTCCCATTCTGCTGAGAGCTTCCTCAGTGTTTCTTAACAACTGTCCATCTCTGAACATCCTTTGAGAGATATAAACAATTGGATTGGCGCCAGCATATTCGCTTTCTGTTATATCTTCGACAAATCCTTCTGTTCCTCTCCATTCTGTATCTACACCCAACTCTCCATCGTGAGTTTCGTAGAACATCCCTACATTTCCTGCCTCATCCTTACCAAGTTTTGCTCCCCTAAAATCAATCCCTTCAAATACTTCATTTAGTTCGTTGATAGCAACCTGATGCATAATCCTGTCCATGCTGAGTACATCTAAATCATCCTCAATGAATTCATTGTTGGAATAGTCATTCAGATTTGCATCCGTAGCATCTGCCTGCTGATTTAATGTCTCTATAGATTCAGATCTTGTTTTTCTTCCCCGTTTGGAGGGCTTGAGTGTTTTAAGGTAAGAAGGAATCTCCGGTGTTGTTTCGGCCTTAGCATGTACGGTATTAGTAAAAGTTGAGCTAGGATCGTTTATTGTCCCCTCTGTTTCTTTTCGTAGCCTTTCCGCCTCTGATAAATCACTTTTTAATTCGCTATCCGCGAGCTTATTTGCCCCTTCTTCAATCTTTATTTGTTGATCTATTTCCATATTCGCGATCTTAGTATCCATTATCCTAAGATCTCTCTTAGCCTTCTCCAGCTTCAATGGATCAGAAACAGCTTTATTAATTCTTTCTTTAAGTATCTTCCGCTTTTCACTGGCAGCTGTCAGCCTGCGGTCTACCCTTGCATCTGTTTGTGCAACAGTTTCAATAACAGCCGTTGGAGCTCCAAACGTGGCCTCCATAATGGCTGCGTTCCAGACTGTCTCAAACGTGCCTGGCCGGAGAGCTTTTATCTTTTCCCTGAGCTCTGGGATTTCTTCCCTTGTTACCCCAAGTCTTTCCAATTCCTCTAGGGTGTTCTCCATACCAAGGCGTTTATCGAGCTCCTCAGAGGTTGCTCCAAGGGCAATGTCTGCTATATATCTGAGTGCAAGTGGGCCATATGGGATAAAGGCGAGTGATTCAAGGGCGCCGGAAGTGTACAGTCTCTCGACCATAGTATCCTTTGCTACACGCTGTGCGGAATCTGTGAGGGCTCTTTGCTGTTCTGGTGTAAGGTCTGCAAAGTCAGCATCAGGATCGATACCGAGTTGTTTGCGGATAAAAGGATCTCTCTTGGCACTTTCAAACTCTTCACCACCAACTTGGAAGGATCCAACGGCATTACCAACAGCCATTGCCACGGCGCCGACAGCCCAAGGATTACCTCCGGTAGCGAGTGCTGTAACACCGGCTGCGCCGAGAGCAATACCAGCTGCACCGAGAGATGGAAGTGCTGATCTGCCTAATTGTTGTGGGGTTTGTGTTTCCTCTGGTAGGATATTTTCATATAGGGCGCCCCAGAAGCCACCCTCTTTTATCAGTTCATCACGAGTTTGGGGAGCTTCATATTCCTTGAGGTCTTCCTCCTGCTGTTCAACAATATCGGTGCCGATATCTTCAAGAAAGCCTGCACCGCCCTCCCAGCCTAAGTCGGAAAGAACTTCTGCGCCTGGGCCTGCTATGGCAGAACCAAAAGACTTCTGAAGTTCATCGGCTCCCGCTCCGAAGGTTTGTGAGAGGAATCCTGACTTCTTTTCTCTTCGTCCAGAATCATCCCAAGATCGAGATAATCGAGATAGCTGTGGTCGGTCAGGGTATGCCTTTAAAAGCTCTTCTTCATCTTCAGGTTTTAGCCCGAATTGCTGGGTAAATCTCCTAATTGTTTGAGACTCAGTCTCATAGGGTCGCGCACCTACCCCCTTCCATTGAGCGTATGCTTGGGCTGGTGTCATTTATTTTCCAGATTGTATGTAGTACCGTAGTGCTAAACTTTCCTTTTCTAATTCTTGAGGGTTAGCTTCATAGTGCTTTCTCGCTTCACTAATGCTCTTAAATTTTCCCTTCTTTCTCCCTTTAACCTTACTCTTTCCTATTAGTAGTTTTTGTTTAAATTCTTTTTCACCATCACTCAAATGTTCTTTCAGTAAACGCTTTTTGTATGAGTCTGCATCATAATCTTCAGGCACATCAAAAAATATCTTTGAAAGAGCATTTTGTTTAGGCGTCCCATCCCGATTTAAGTTCTCATTAAAAATTTTCTCTTTCAGACTGGTAGGAGCTTTATCCACAAATTTTTCGGATTTTTCAGTTAATTTAGTGGATGTTTCTTTTTCCTTAACCTTTGGAACTTTTTTTCCACTTGCATTATTGTTTTTACCACTACCAGAACCACTGCCAGAACCACTGCCACTAGAACCACTTAATGCTGCTTGAGTCCTTGTATAATTTAGATTCTGATGTAAGTTTCCATATTTAGGGTCTGCCAACATTAAATCTTTAAGTAGTTCTGTGCGAATACTATTATTGTGAAGCATAGGATTGCTACCCTTCCTTTCTTCGTCACTTAACTGATCCCATAATTTTAAGCCGTGTTCTTTTGCCTTCGCCTCAAAGTAGGATGTCTTTAAATCTGGATCAAGATTTGGATCAACAAGTTTTTTCCAGTAATCTCCTATTGCAGCATAATATCCCTTTCCAGCATCTTTTATTGTCATGCCTTGTAGGCCAGTAGTAGACATGTTAAAGGCAGCATTAAATGTGGGGTCAATACCATTTGAAGACGCCTTTGCTTTTGACCTCCAAAAACCTTGTACGTCCCTTATATAAGGAAGCCCCAGTTGCTGACCTAAAAGCATAGCAGATTCATACTGTCCGTTTGACATCAACATGTCTACGTTGCTTCTGACTTGGTTATATTGTTTTATCTGTAATTCTTCCTGCTGGGCTCTGGAGAGACCGTTGTATTGCTCTTTATTCCACTTCATATTCAACTCGTGAATATGCTCATTGCTAGTTATGGATTGGCCATGCCTCTTCTCCAGACTTTCGAGCTCCAGCTTTTTAGTCTGCATCTTCATCTCTTCCACCCTGATCTTTGGATCAATAGGCATTCCATCAACATCTTCCTCATCAAGGTATCCGAATTTAGCCATGAAGTATGGCCGTGCATGTTCTGGTAGTTTATCGATCATCAGCCAGTTTGATTTTCTTTGACCATCTGCCTCAATGGCGTCAATATTAATAGCTACACCACTGATGGGATCCACCCAGTAATTACCGGTCTCCTCTTTAGCTAAAGCTCTCTCCCTTGGGGGAAGGTGTCCGTAAATTTCTTTCCTTATTTTTTTCCCTTCCGCTTTTTCTTCAGGGGTTCCATGTTGAATCTGATCACTAAGCTGTTTTTGCTCCTCTTTGACAATATTCTCCTGTTCGGTTTCTTGTTCGGCAATATATTCATCTACTGGGCCACTAGGCTTTGGTAAAAATCCTTCTTCCCTCATTCCTCTAGCACTTGCGTCCCCCTTAGCTTCATCCTCACTTTGTGCTGAGAACTGAACACTTTTATCCTGTGCTATAGCTTGTGGGGTTGTCTCTGGTGCAGATTTTTGTGTTTTTTGCTGTGTTACCCTTGGATCTGCATTAGCACCTATACTACCTCCAGCTTCTAATTCATGGAAAGGAGTTACTTCTTGACTTGGGCTTACTACATCACTTCCGCTACGTTCAGCTTCTAGCTCGTGAAACTGTGGGTGCAAAGGGTCAAGATAATCATCCGTAAAACTTCCTTCTAATAAGTGATCCTCTTTGCTGGGGAGATTGGCAGTCGCTTCAAGATAAGCACTCCCAGATCTATTAGGATCTTTGCTATAATTAATACGGTCTTGCATTAATTTCCTAGCATCCTTTTGCTTACTTATGAGATCGAAATCCTTATCAGACAATCCATTTGCTCTTGCAGCCAGTCTTTTTCTGTGAGCTTCTCTCCTCGATGCAAACTCGGAAGTTTGTATGGGGTTGTTTTCACTTCGCAGTTCTTCTGCAATTATCTCTGAGGTACGTCTTTTCCCAGTGCGTGTCTCAAAGTTCCTCGCTTTTTGTGCTTCTTGTATTCGAGCTAGATTAGATTTAGCACTCCCTACCTCATTTTCATCACTACTAAATAAGTTACTAAAGCCCTCCTGTACGCCGATGATTCCGTCTCTCATCGTGTCATAGAATTCATCAATAGCACTCGGTTCTCTAGATTCCGTTTGTTCCGGATCAGGTTTTCCAGTGCGAATTTTACCACCCCTCCTCTGTTGAGCTTCTTGTATTCTTTTCATTGCTGCTTCTTTACTTCCAACATCATGTTCGGTGCTGAAGAGATTCTTTAAAAAACCGCCTGTGTTTCCTAGCATTTATCCTCCTTTTTATCTAATATAGCGGTTGGAAAAATCCTCGACGAAGTCTCTTTGAGCCTCTTTTTCTTCGCGGGTTCCTGAGTATTCTGGGAGATATCTCCAGTCTGGTACTGCACTGGGATCATGGAAACTTCTTTCACCCATAGCCTGCTGACTTTTACCCCGTCTCCAGTCTGGTACTGCATCTGGATCATAGAAACTTCTTTCCAAAAATCCAGTGGGTGCAATGTCCTGCACACCAGTGCTTCTGGCTCTACTCCCACCAAGTGTACTTGGCCTATCTCCCACCTGTGTCCCCATATTTGGGTCTAATTGATAAGGCTCTGTATTCCGTTGATGCTGTACTTTCTCGGCAACAGTCATGGGGCGATCCTTTGGTTTCATCATTTTTCTCGCAAAATCTGACATTTCACCAGTGTCTTTGTAATTTGGCCCCTCACTCCCAAAGCCTGTATCCCATAGGCTCTTCTCCTCATAGTCTGACATTAAATTTTCAAATCTATTTCTCTCCTCGGCCATGCCAGCTTGAATAGCCCTTATTTCATTTATAGAATCATCATCTCCAAATCTACGCAATTCGGTAATTCTACTTTTAGCCTGATCCATCCGCCTGTCGAAAGAATTTTTAGCCCGCTCCATTTTTAAAGCCTTCCTTCCCTGACCAAATTCAGCACCCTTTAATGCTAAGTTACCTAGCCTGTCAATGTCCGATGTCCTAATCCCAGTGCCGAAGAGACCCTGATTGTCAATGTCTCGCTGTGCCTGTAGATTTTCTGCTGCCCCCTTATTAGCTAAGGCTTGACGAAGTTCTCCATATAGCCGTCCTAAATTTTCCCTACCTTGTGAATAATTTACTGCCATGCTGTTCTCCTATGCTGCTATTTTATTATTAAGACTGGCTATGGCCTCTGCCATTTCCCCAATCATTGAATCTACTGGGATACCCCCGATTCTATAACCTACATCTCTGGTTAATAAATCGTAAGACACTTCAACTCCGTTGTACTTGGTAATACTAGTAATTTTATGGGATTGTACCTCATCGCCTATTTTGAAATCCATGGCTCTCTTATTATAGATTTTGTGCAGGGCACTTACATCAACTGCACCGCCATTATCGAATTTTATATGATAGAAACGATGAGTTGTGGGATCCTCTTTATACTGATGAACTTGGAGAACTTCTGTTTCTCCACCGTGCCATCCCCTAATCTTCATTCCAACCTTCAGGTCTTCAATAGCAATTTCACCATCTGTTAAATCTATGGAGGTACCTTCAGGGATACATCCAAAGGCCATTTTTACTGATGCTGCGGTACCAGCCAATTGCATAAGCTGTTGAGTCTGATTTGGCCCTTGCGGTCTATTTGCTTGATTAGCCTGACTTTGCATAAGCAACCCTCGTTCCGCTAAATCCTTCTCCTGAGCCATGTTCTGCCGTGCTACAATATCCTGCATTTGAGCGTCAGTCATGCCAGACATTTGTCCGGTTAGTCCTGCTTGCTGTGCAATTTCACCCTGTAGCATCTGTGCATTTTGACCTATGAGACTTTGCTGGTTTCCAAGCCCTTGCTGATACATATTAGCCTGAGCTCCTATTTTCTGGAGTCCAAGGTTTTGCGCCTGACCTAACATGCCAGCCTGCATACCTCTAAATTGCGCTGCCTGACCAAGCTGTCCCTGCCTTGACTGCATTGCCATCATTGACGCATTGAGAGCATCCTGACGAGCAGCTTGTCCACCACCCTTGCGGGCTTCTGCTTCTGCACGGGCAATCTCTTGTGGTGATGCCCCTGATCCTGCCATTGAACGCCGTAAGTTTGCTAAATTTCCTCCTTGCTGTGCCTTCCTCTGAGCTTCAAGTTGTCCGGCAAACAGCCCACGATCCTTCATTAGTTTTTGTGTGTCCATGGCTTCCCCTGCCATGGTTTCCATCTTACCACCAATGCCAGCAACTTGACTCCCTCTATCTGCCATTTTACTTATCTGGCTTTCGTAGCCAGTTTCACCGCCATATTTTCCCGCAGATTCTGTTCTTAATTTGTTGAGGTCAGTTCGATGTTTGCTGTAATCTGCTCGATCCCTAAGAGCTCCGTAGTCCCCCTTGTAGTCACCATATTCATCGTGGAGTTCGTCTCTTCGCAATTCATGCTTCGCTGCTTTTTCTTCTTCTGCCTTCTTCTTTTTTGTTGCTTCTTCTTCAGCAATTTTTGCTCTTATTTCTGCTTCAGATGGGCCTCTAGGTGCTGGAGGAACACTACTACCACTACCGCTACCGCTACCAGAGTTAACATCTCCGCTTCTTCCCGCAGCCGTGCTTCTACTCTGAATAACGTCCGGTCTGGTCTCAAAAGCTCCACGGTCATCTCCTAAATCCGCATCCATCCTTTCGTCTTTATCTTCATAAGAAAAGCTCCTTTTACCACCAACGTAAGAGGGCTTCATGTGTTTACCTTTTCTGGCGAGCCTTCCCCTGAGACCTGGCTCTCGTCTTAGGGCTTCCCATGCATCTATTTCTTCGGGAGTAGCGGTTATATTCTGTGGTTGTTCTTTATAATAGCCTGCCATTCTAAACCTCCATCTCTGGTTGATCCCTGTCAGTTAGGGTTGTATTTGTTTCAAACATTGCTACCTCCCCGTCACCACTTCTCTGTATCCATTGAAGGACATTACCAGTGGATCCAGATGGGAGATATTCTTTCTGTGTAATGAAAGCGTCTTTATCGTAACGATCTGCATCAAAACTATATGTATCTAACATTTTGCCGTCTAAGAATACATCCAGTACAACATTCCCTTGATGAGTAACCTGAATTTCTGAATGTTCCTTTTCCCCACGAGAAAATCTTGAGGGGAGCGCCCTGAGAGTAGAGCTAAATACCTGACCATCCTGCGATGAATCCACAACATGTTTTAGCTGTGGAACCCAGCCGTAGGTTAATTCAGGGAAATAAACTCTTCGCGTATCCTGTACCTTTGAATCCCTTACTGTCAGGGTTATATCGGTCACTCCAGCATTGTTCAAATATTTTTTTACCTCATCAGCATAAATTTCGAGTTTTACTGTGCCGTTAAACTGTACTTCAAAGAAATGGAATAACTGTTGCTGGGCATATTGTGCTTCCGGCACCCCATCAAATGCTGTAGTAAGGGCACCAGTGAACGTGGACTGTACTTGCGGGATATATCCAATAACTCCCGCTGGTAATTCCAGCCTTCTATTTTTCATTACGCTATGTGAAGGCATTTGCTGACTTGAAACCTTTGCGGTTCCATCTATGGTTACTGAAATTGTCGGCTGTCCTTTGTAGCGCATGTTTAATGCATGATAAACTTGTCTTGGCATTAGTGTGTGTGTGTTGTGTCACTCTTAGTTGTTATATCCAATTCTGCAACAGCTATTTTAGTTTCAGCAGTTTTTAATCTTGATGAAAGACTGTTTACTGTTGCTGTTAATGAGTCTATTTCATTGCTCATATCCCTCATGTTCTCAAAAACAATCCTGAAGCTTTCCTTTATGTAATCTCCTTCAATTAAAAGATATCCGTCATATTCTGCTCTGGCCTTTTTTATGAATCTTTCACTTGCTGTGGCCATTTATACCTCGGAAGCCGTGTATGAAAATTCCAGTATTCTCCCAGAAGCTTCGTCGTTTGTTTCTTTAAGATGAGGAACCACTCCCGTGGACATTGCAGCAAAATAAAGAGTTCCCTCTCCAACAGCGCCTGTCGGTGCACTTAATGTTGTTGCTGAAATATTTGCAGAGCCATCGAGAGTAACAGCTACTGTAGGTGTCCCTACATATTTCACTTTAACAGATGTGTATAGTGCTTCTGTTAATGTGTTGGATCCATCATAATTAACACTTATCTTATTAATTATCCCAGTACAGTTAGAAAGTTGAACTTGTCCTCCGTTCCCCGCTCTGGGAGCAGACAGGTAAAAGGTGCGATCTAAGTCTGCAACTGCTGAACTGACGGAGAATGTATCTGTTTGTGTACCATCAACTAAAAAATTTATAGTTCCTGTAAAATTTTCCCCAGTTAATGTAAGACTGTAGAAAATCTTTTCCATGTTAATATCTGTTCCAACAAACTTGCGGGTAGTTGCGGTAAAATTTGATCTCGTTCCTGATGGATCACTAATCCGGCCTGAATTGCCATACAAGGTGTTGTCACTACCTCTAAAAAATAAATTGTCAGCAGTCTGGGTTGTTCGGCTCAGGATCAACTTACCCTTAACATCTAATTTATACCCTGTCCCAGTTTTCCCCAGTAAATAATAAGTATCTTCAAGATATCCTCCATGATTATTCTTAGCAGTAGAGTCTGGAAGTGAGAAAGAATCTAAACTCTCCTGCGTTATTCTCCTGACAATCTGGCCATTATAAAAACAGATGCCGTTAAGGCCCGCAAAGAAAATACCTTGCTGAAACTTTGTTATTGTTTTATCAGAGCCAGCCTTAACCCCTTCAGTAGTTGGTATTTGCACTTTTTTAAGGAGGCTGGGATCTGTTCCAAACACCCGATACATACCATATTCCGTAAATACAACAAGTTCGGATCCGAGTGTTCCCAAGCCAGTGATATTCTGGTCAAAATCAAGGAATCCAGACTCAGGCCAACTGTTGGGGTTCCCATAATCACTGACATATAATCTGTTATCCTTAAACCCAAAAAAAAGGTTTGAGGATTCAATCAGTCCATTAATATTTTTAGTTGGTGTTGTTGCTTCCTGAATTGGTTGTATATCTACAAGTGCGTCGGCACGGTTGAAATCAATATAATCGACACTGGTGCTCGACGCTGCATTTGCATTAGCATGTGTTATCCCTCTGCATATGTACTCTCTTTCAACGGTCTCGCCTGGTATTTTCATTACAACAAGAATATCTGTGTAATGGGTGTCATTATCCGATTCTAACCCAAATGTCAGGGCCCCACTTGAGGAATTTTTATATTCAGTTTCTCCAAAGTATGCCTTTGAGGTGGGGTACCCTGTCCATGTTATTGTCCCGCTACCAGCAGATGAATAAGTAACATTCCCTCCGCCAATTGAAGTTTCAACATAAAATGTATTTTCACTCTTGTCATTCACATAATAGGTTGTAGAGGCACTTATATTGCCCGGCAGGGATGAAGTAGATGAAAACCGAATGGTATTCCCATTTATCAGGTTGTGGCTCAATGTTGTAAATTTTATTTTTGAATTTGTTCCACTTGCGACCGCAGATAATTCCCCTGTTTTAACAAATGGGTTTATAAATCCAGTGCTGGAATTGTAGTAATTATATTTAGCAGAAGTCCCCCCTGATATATCATTGTAAGAATACCATTTCACCTTGTATTGAAACGCATCTTTTGCACTGCCCAGCGTTACAGTCAGTTTACTTGGGGAGGTTGTTTCCGCAGTTTCTACAGTCAGATCGTTGTCTAAGAAGAGATTATCACAACGCTTAACAAAAGAACTTGTCCCACCAACGCGGTACAGAGCAAATCTTCCCTTTGTTATGCTTGTTGTACTATATCTGTCTACCCCCGATATATTAATGTACTGGGGGTTATTCACATCTCCACTTCCAGTAGGAAACTTATCTCCGCCAATTGTTCCAATGTTTGAATCAGTTAAATCAGACATTGTTGACTCCACCCCTGTCTCATCGTATTCAGCGACACCATATTGGAATGGTATTGGATCAGTCACTCCATACCATGCATCACTGTGGGAGCCGTCACGTCCGGTGATATAATCCGAAGCTTTTTTATTAAATTCAATGACAGGAACAGGCGTATTTACACCGGCCCTGTAACTTGTAGTGGTTGTACCATCCACATACTTTGAGATAATAGCATTAATAGTAAAGGTTTTATCTGTTCCACTGCCTATTGCCGGTGAACTCAGAGTTACAGAACTGTTTGTTGTATCCACTTTTTTAATGTATGTCCCAGTATTAACGTAAGTGGAATTAACAACCTCATCACCAACTTGAAGTTTGTTAGTGTGGGTTCCAGTAGTTAAAACATTTGATGTATCTGCACTGGTTGCTGTTATTTCAAATGTACTCCTTGCTATGTAGAGATCGTCATTATATTCAACGTAGCTATTGGCTCCGTGTATCCCTTGTGTTCTTGCATAAACAGTTAAGGAAACTCCATCAGCAATTGTAAGTGTTACACCATCACCAATCTTTATATTTGGACTACCTGAGAAAAAATTTGTATTGGCAGAAATAGTATATGAGGCTGTACCATCTGTTGAATATGTTGAAGGCCATTCCAGAATTACATCCTCTGTTGTAAAACCTTCTGCGCTCACCCATGAAGAAGCAGCCTCGTAGTAAAAATCAATTTCCCCACCAGCTTTTGTTCCGAACTCTCCCCGTAGATCATTATTAGACAGATCAACATTCTGAAGCTCAGTTAATTGATCTACTCCAATCAAATGGGCCGGACTCCTTGTATTAAGCCCTCCTGAAAACTCTGTTTGTGATTCTGTTGCCATTACTAAGAAACCGTTGTATAAGAATAAGAGTCATATTCTTGTATTTTATAATAAAGTCCTCCCCCGCCTTCGGACATCTGGTATTGACAATAAACTTCATTATTCCCATTTGTACCAACCA
>Ga0310344_10002011_pt1 | contig 15375 bp, 26 predicted proteins | sample HC15DNA20200_MG_FD_203801 | JGI IMG/M metagenome (GOLD analysis project Ga0310344, IMG submission 203801) | Marine microbial communities from station ALOHA, North Pacific Subtropical Gyre - HC15-DNA-20-200_MG | ecosystem: Environmental > Aquatic > Marine > Oceanic | place: Pacific Ocean: North... | reverse complement strand
GATGATTCTTTAAAGTTTTAACAATAGACCAAACCTTGAAAGGTAGTTTGCTGTCGAGTTCTTCGGGTTCGGGTATGTCCAGTAAATCCCACAACGCCAATGCCTCATCTGCTGAGATGGTTTTAATCGTTCCCTTCTCTAATCTTGACAACCTGGTTTGGCTTATTCCGATGGCTGTAGAAACAGCCACTTGGCTGAGATTTTTACGATTCCTTCCTAGAACGATCTGTTGACGAAATTCATCGGGAAAATAGTCGGAATATTCGGCTAAATATTCGCTTCTTTTTGTTGTTTTTTCCTGTTCCATCTTATATTCTCTCCTTCCCTTGATAAACGTTATTAAGGTTCTCAATAAATCAGGCGGTTCCAGTTGGTTTGAAGAGCTTCAAGGAGATTAGATGGACAAAGGAGATGTTTCTTTAGAATCTAAACTGTCCATTGCTATTTTGAATAAACAAAACAGTTTCGAACAATCATTAACCAAGACAGTTCTTTTAGACGCTCTTAAACAATCCAGGTCTAATAAGGCTACTCTAATTCCTCGGTTTCATACTCACTTGCTGTCTTTAATAAATGAAGCATCAAATCTTTCTTTGACTCAGGAATCTTCTGCCAGTAAAGAAAAATTTCCTCGATAACAGGATCTCTGTCTACAACCCACAAGTCTTCGTCATTGGCGTAGCCAGCAGCCTTAAATAAGCGCCCTCTGGGGATATTCATAGCATCAGCTAATTTTCTAATTGTTTTGGGTTGTGGTTCCGATCCCCTTTTGAGTTGGGTATACAGAGCATTTGGTAAATCTGCTTTCTTGAATAAGGCGGAACCGTTGGTGTTGTTATCGTCCAACCAACTTTCCACCATCGTACACAACGGCGTGAGCGTTTCTTGAGTCATGGTTCTTCTATCTCCCAATGAATTTCAATCTGCTAGTCATCTTATATCAACAAGATGAAAAAAGGAACAAGTTGTTATACCTGTTTTGTGACGTTATACTTGTCATGACGTGTTATAAAACATGTTAAAACAAGATACACGGACATATAAGGAGGTTCCTATGGTATCTGAAATCACGGTTCGACAAGATTTGTCTGCCGATGAACTAAAGCAAATCGTCTCGGACAAGAAGGATGACTTGCGGAAAGATCTGTTTGGAGATGAAACGGAAGTTAAAGCTATGTATTCCAAACAGGAAATTCAGAAGATGTTCAACCTAAGTGAAACGACCCTCGGTCAAATAGAGAACGACAGGTGGATTAACCGAACAAGGGCACAGGGAGTAAGAGGCAAAATCCTTTACTCACGCTCAGAGGTTATCAACTACCAGGTTCGTCTTTTTCTAGTTGACATGGGAGTCGATGAAGAAATAGCAAAAGGAGTAATGTAGAAATGGTTGCTGAACAATCACCAAAACTAAGACCATCTCAACCCACTTTCGACCGGGCTGTTGTGGAATTAACTGTATCCGATATTGTAGAGAGTTCACCAAGTTGGGCACCTGATAAAGTCCAATGGAAAGTCACTCTTTCTAATCAACCCTGGGGTTCAAACCAGTTTCCCACCATCGTCTATGCCACCAAAATTAAAGGTGAAGACATCCCCTTGCACATTAACCCAGGGCAAGATGAAACCGTCAGATGTATTGTGGAGCGTCAGACATTACAAAAGGTAAAAGCAACCGGGGAATACAAGGATGCGACAAAACCTTATAACTATAAGTACGACATTATTGACTGGGGGACAGACCTACCTTTAACTCCTACTGACGGTCAAAACTTTATGGCAGATGCTTTGCTTGCAAGTGTTAACAACACCCAGGGTAATGCCCCTGCTTACTTTCCTGAGTCGCAACTATCAACCTCGTCAATGCCACCTCTTGCACCACCACCAAATGACATTGACCGGTACGCCCCGGATTCTGAGGTCATCGAACCCGATCCACCAAGTCGGTTTTCCCCTTATGCAGACCTCAATACCCTCGATCAATTACCACAAGCAGAATCAAACAAAATGATGACTGCCTCTACTGCATTTAAAGGTGCTGTTGAGATGGTTCTTAAGCATATTGATCTCTACCCAATAACACGACCCGAAGGGATGGAAGAAAAGGAATATCAACAGTACATACAACGGTTCGCGATATCGATGACAAAAGGGTATACCGATGCGTTCAGAAACATCCTGTACAACATTGAAGGAGATGAATAATGCAAGAACAACAAAATATTTTTGTTAATGGTAAATGTCCCCGGTGTGGTTATGAAGACTTATACCCTGTGCCAACACCAAGAGCGTGGAAAACAGAAGAAACCGTTCTTGTTGAATGTAAGTTAGGGGGTGTCGGTTTTAGTGATTCTGATTTCGCCGAAGATATGGACAGAGTGGCTTTTGAGAATTGGAAAAACGAAAACATTGCACTTCATAAGTTAAACGGTATTGACCCACAAGATACTTGGTGTAGAAATAAATTTGTCCTAGTTGCCAAACTAACAGTTGAAACCGAATCCTTCCCTGTTCTGTGGGAGAAATACGGCAGTCTTACACCGTAATGGATCAACGCCACGATGACGGTCTTTTTCGGTGGGCATGGAACCGGTTCAAGGATAAGAACAAAACTCTTGTCTTATTGGCGTTGTGTTGTCACCACACCCTTGAACCGGAACTGTCTTATACAGACCTGGGTGAACTAGCAGGGTTGGATAAAAAAACAATCCGAAACACCCTACAGGATTTGACCTCAACTATTGAGGGTGGTCAACCACTTTTAGAAATAATCCCTGGTGGTGGTAGAAACAAGACACGGTTCAAGATTAATTATGAGGGGGGTGACATATCCCAGGGGTACCAAATTTACCCCCTCCAAAATTACCACCGGGGTGAAAATTACCCTCTCCAAAATTCCACCCCCTTAGGAACAAAACCTGAGAAAAAAAACAACATAAACAATAAACATATAACAAATAGTAAATATATAAATGTAATTAATACATTAAGAGATGTTGAGAAATACAACCTGTCAGAAGACAAAGAGGTTTCATTAATTGGTTGGTTAGGTGCTAAGAATATATCTGTTGATAAAGCAGAGGATGTTGCTTTAAGCATGGTCAACAAAATCTCTAGCCATATAAGCAAAGATGGCGACCAACAATGGAAACATAAAAACCGTGAAGGTAATTGGGTTTATTACAAAACCATTCAGATTACTTTTCAGAAGTGGGTTAGCAATCAATTTACTTTTAGCAACCCTGGTTCCAAAACCACAACCCCAAACCTCACAGACGTTAATAAATTCGATTAGGAGTTATCTATGACAACACTACATAAACCACCATATGAAAAATTTGCGACCAGGACAGCAATCCCAATGTCTGTTAAGCAATGTGGATGGGATCCGGAATTGAATCAAGTAGATTACCGAAAAGGGTGTGGTAATTTCGATGTCTCCGATCCCTTAATGCAAGAGTATTTGAGAGGTAAAAACATTACTGAAGATGCAGCAAGGTGTACTTGCAAAACCAAGGTTGAAATAGAAAGGGAAAAAGATCAACAGAGGGTTCATGATGCCAATATTCCAAACCCATCAAACCCCAAAAGATTTGACAACTTCACCCCGGTGGATGGTTCCGAGGGAACTGTCTTAGCACTAAAAGAATTCATAGAAGGTAAAGGAAAGGTGTTGGTTATTGCAGGGGTTGTTGGATCAGGCAAAAGCCACCTGGTGGAAGCCACAGCAAGAACTTTATTTCATAGAGGTATTCGTGTTCGTTATGTCGAATGGGCGAAGTATATGGACGAGATGCGTCATGCTGAGATGAATAACACCAAATATGACCTTTATGATCGCTACGAGATATATAACACCGTAATACTCGATGACGTTGGTGTTGGTAGATCCAAGGAGTACGCATCCGAGGAATTAACCAAGATATTTGAAAACCGGATGACACATGGAACGATGGAAAACCACCGGTTGATTATCACCACTAATTTGAACCGCACAGAGATGTCATATCAATTTGATGAACGAATAGCATCCAGGTTGTTTCAAACCCAAACAGCAACCTTCTCCCAGGTGTCCATGAGATCTACTGATTACAGGATTCCGAAGGTAGCTTAATGCCAACAAGTAACGTCAAAAAAAGAAACCGTAATAATAGACAACGTGGCAAGATCTACGAAAAATTAATTGCCTCTGTTTTTAACGGTGTTAGAAACCTGGATAAGTCTCGACCTCATACCGATGTGGAAAACAAAACCCACGTCTATGAGGTCAAGAGCCGTCAGGCAAAAATGCCCACACTTTTTGACGGTGCTTTTAAGCAGCTCCACCTCGCGTCAAAGGAATCCAAGAAAAGGGAAGGTGGAGTCGTTGTGGTCTACACCGGTGGTCAAGGTGGTAAAGCAAGGGCGGTTTTAATTCAAGAAATAGATCTAGACCGGGGTTCTTCGTCTTGAAGGTCTTTCCTCGTTTTCATATATGTAGGTTAACGCCTTGAACACCATTGTTGGATGTCTAACAGCTTTCCCCCGGCACCAGTTGTCAATGGACAACCATTCAACCCCTAATGCCGTTGAGATAGACGATTTTGTCCAATGCTTTTTGAGCATTGTCTCAAGTAGATTAACCACGTCTTCACGGTTGTATAACTTCGTATTTTGTTTCTTCATGAACCTATTATATACCAAATATAGAATATAGTCACAAAAGTCGTTGTCTATAATCTATACTGACTATATAATTTACTCATAAATAAGTTAGGGGATAGGGATTAGGAAAGTACTACGCGAAACCTATCCCCCAGGAGAAAAGGAGATAAAGATGTCGAGCATGGTGAAGTGTTTCAACTGTAGTTATACAGACAAAAGAACGGAGATGAATCCAGTAGATGACAGACGTGATATAGCCAATACATTAGTTAATCAGAACACCCCCTGGTATTGCAGCGACTGTTCAGAGGTAGGTGAAAAGGCAAGGGTGGAATATCTTGAACCGGTTGAAATGCCAAAGTCGGTTCAGAAATATCCCGAATCACCGTCAGGGGCATTACCCCCGAATGGTGCAATAGGAAGGTCGCACATGTGGGTCGATCATAGTCAGCGACATGACTATTGTTCTTGCCGTCAAGGAAAAGATTACACATGTTTCATCGAGGATAGTAATTTCTACTCTTACCACTTTGACACAGGAGATAATGGGGACGGTATTGATTATCTAGTTTATTCAGCAAGACGAGCTTGGAAAACAGCGATCAAAGCCCAATTCAAAATAGACCCAAGTCCCCTCAAGAATTATGTTGAAAAAAGTGGTGGTTATCAAGATAACAATTCCTTCTTGCAACTACAGGTCAGAAACATCCTGGGTGAAGAAAATTTCAACCAACTGCTACGAGGGGGGGTGTAATGGGATATTTCAAAAACTCATCAATAGTAGTACGTGCATGGGAAAAAGACCCGGATCAATTAGAGATTAAAGGTACATGCAACCAATGTCATTTCCAGTTCGGAAAGGGTCATGGGAAGCAAACCTTCAAAGTTGCCCAGGGTACCACACGACCAATCCCCGAGGATGCGTGGAAATGCCCCAACGGTCACGTCTATAGAAACCCCCACCAATAAGGAGATTGAAATGAGTCATATAGGAAATGACAAGGTTATCGACAACGTCAGAGATCAGATTAGTGAACTCGTAGTCAAACACCTTTATACGAAAACCACCTACGCAATACTCCATGAGGGGTATTGCCTGGCAGATATCGAAACCGGGGTCGTTGTATCCCTTTACAACCCGGACGGTGAAAACGTTGGAACTATCTTCGACACCCAGGGAGAGTTAGAAGAGGCACTAGCTGAAATCAGCACCGATGAAATCACCTACACCCTCAACAGGTTTGAGGGTCGTGTTGAACATATGTTATCCACCGTTGACGTAGTTCAAAAAGGAGCTATTCATGAACCTGTTATATAGAAACAAACTGGCAACAAAATATGCTGCAATAGCAAGAGATTCTTTTCAGCAACGTGAACGCCCTGATGGTTCAAAGTTTTGGCACAATATAAATTATGGTAATGACAGCTTTTGGGTGACCAGGATGGTCAAGGAAGTTCATAGAGATCCGATCCGGGGTGAGTATCGATTACTGGACGATGACCTTCATAATTGGATCATTGAAATACTTGATTGGATTGAAGACTCTGATGTTGAAAACAATGGATCTATTAACCTCGGTTACGAAATCGACAATCATGTTAATGTCATGTATGACCACGATGTCATAGAGTGGTTCGGTCGCAATACTTTTAACCAGGTTATGGTCGAAGAAGTCACAACAGATTGGCACGAACTTCAAAAGTACGTTAATGAACCTGATGCACCAAACGTCATGTATTTAATCAGAGAGGGAATGAAGAAACAGATCATTGAAAGTATGCACCCGATTATGTCTGCTTTGTTTGACATGGTAGATATTGAAGAAAGGGGATACCAAGATGTTCCGATTGACGTGCATCTTGATAATGATTCAATGTTAGAAAGAGATGAACTAAGCCAACAGGATCATTAACCAACGAAAGTGCTGATACTACCTCTACAGGTTCTACAGATCCCCTTCAACTGCCTGGTGTTTCTGTTTCCATTGTTGAAGGTTACATAAGTGACCTTCAACACTCTCTCCATCCTTCGACAACTTAGACAAAATGCTGTCTTGTGAGTAACTAAATCCTTAATGAATTTAAACATCTCAATTGGTGTCGCTCGTTATCACATCTTTACTCAATGCAATAATCCCTGCCCCTGCTACACCGGCAATCTCAGGAAGCCCTTCATAAATCGATACAATTGCGATAATCCCCAGGATAACAATTGCTGTTAATACCTGGGGTCTTAAATGGATTATTTCCCACCATCTCTTGGGCATATTTAACTCCTTATTGATTTCCTTTGTTTAATGCCGGTTCGGGAAGTATTAGTTCAACATTTTCTCGGACAAGCCAGTTGGCACCTTTCAGAGAATCGTGCAATTTAAATTCCTTGGTTACGAGATTTGAGTCATTACCCACTTCGTTTTGAATAATCCTCAATGTTCCAACTTCCATATTTTTAAACACGCAACCGGCAGCACCTTTTGAGTAGATATTGGAAAGAGTTAATTTGCCCACCTTTCCATTTACGCCACTATTTGGGGCGGTGATAACGACTCGATCATAAGTACCGGATGAGGTCTCCATAGCAGAGGCAGAATGATGTCCACCCATGACAGCCCGGTTCGCACCTGATCCGGGAGTTTGATAAATTGAGATGCCGTCCGCTGAGTTGTACTCTACGAAAACGGAGTGAATATCCATGTCTTTGAAGTCCATGGAAAAGCACCTGTTCTTCTCGATTATTAGCTCTCCCACCTCTAACCTGGTAGCAACGAAAGCCGGGGTGTCTCCACTTGCTGCAACAGCCGGTTTTCCACTAATCAAAACTGCCGGACATTTGGCGGTACCAGTTTTTGCAGGGTCGTTCGCGTCACAAACTGATGGAATTGCAGATATCTTGGAACCGGCTTCATCTCCCGAAAAAATCTCTCCAACAGAAATGTTCTTTAATGTGATTTCACGAACCGGAATTTCTCCAAGGTTTATAGCAAGGGTGTTGTCCTGTTCATTAAAGGACGTTGGAACATCCAGGGGCGCTTCATATATGCCCGAATCCCCCCGGGCAAAGCTTCGTTCGGAAAAGACCGTCTCTGAGGCAATAACCCCTGTTCCGGCAGTAGATCCCACCGCCAATAAACCAATAGCCATTTGAGGACTAAACCCCATCATTCTTAGAAAGGAATAAGGTGATTTTGCAACGTTAAAAGCTCTACGCCATTTCTGAGACTCTGAATTTAATGTATCAACCTTTTGGAATACAAAGTCACGGAACTTACGGAGTGTTGAATAAGTTGATATAACTTTAGAAGGAAAAGCTCTGATATTCCTACGAGATTCGGGCTGTAGTAAGCCCATAGCAAAGACTACAATGGAAGTCGGCAGTGTTATGACCCAATTGTCATTTAGTATCTCTATAACCCCACCCAGGTAGACCAAAGAAGGTTCCAACCAACAACCGACCGCAATTTGATAGTCTATACAGGTTTGAACATAGGGAAGAATCCAGTCATTGACCGGGTTAAAGTAACTAAGTACAAAACCCACAAGCCCAACGATTAATAATGAGATCGTCAACGCAATTGCTAAAACGGTTGAAACCCTCATCTTTAACATGTTCATTTAGCCACCTCCGTCTCTAATGTGTCGCACCAGTAAATATGCAGTAATTGCCAACCCAGTTAGACCGATTCCTAATCCATACCCTGCTATTTTCTTTGTCATGCTTTCACCTTTCTGCATTCTGTAAACTCTTTTCTTTAAATCGTCTAATTGGTTAAGCAAAAAACTGACTTCAGTTTCTTTGCTCATCTGTTTAATTCCTTACACCGAACCGTCTATTTCCGAAATGTTAAGTTTTCCCCGGGGCACCAAAATAACCGTGTCCGGAATGGTTGAAGTTTTATTAACCTTTAATTCATATAACGTGGAGTTAGTTCCATTGGGAGGAAAAATTACCGAGGTCATAGGGATTCCAATGCCACCATTTAAACCACCCCCAATAGTCAAATTACTTAATGTTTTCTTTACCGCACCGTTATATTCAAAGGTGGTTGTGAAGGTGAGTGGTGGGTTTGTGGAACCCATCCACCCTGCCGGATATGAACCGACAAATGTATTCGTGACCCCCATCCAAAAACAGGCAGATAGAATCACATTATTTGCAGAAGAGGCTGTATAGTTGGCACTTATACAGGTTTCAACCCCTGTATCTGTTCCATTCCACGCATTGTTTGAATCTCCCCACGTTTGAACCTCATTCCCTGCTCCGCTAAATGTAATGGTGTGTTGATGGTTACCGGCTGCTGCCTCTGTTGCCCCGGTTCCCAGGGTTCTTAAAGATGCAACATTTGCTGCTTGATCCACAGCCGTGAGGTCTACAGCCGTTGTACCGTTGTAATAAAGAATCGTAGAACCGTTCCTTTGTACCGTTCCATTAACTGTTGGGTTTGCTGCCTGATCCGCGAAACCGTAGCCGGTGGTGTTGGAGAACGAAACCCCTACCAGGGTTGACGCACCATCCCCAGGAACTCCGGTGTGACCATGTAAAGAAAGGGCATTGAAATTGTCTCTAATCTGTTCATTAAAACCACCGGCACCGTTTGCTACAACAATCTCGTCTGCGTTCCATGTTTTAGGTGTTGTCCATGCCATCTTACAAACTCCATCCTTCACACTCTAAACATCCATCTTTATGAGATGTCCATTTTGTTTTCATGTCACTAATCGACAAAGAATCCTTATTAGTTATGAAATCAATTTGTCCTAAGTAATCAGCAGAAAATGCTAAATATTCCGGTGGATCTAACGTAGTGTCTAAACTGGCATATTCTGTACTCAAGACATCGGTTCTAATGTGGTCACAAATCGCTTGCTGTTCTTCCCCTGTTCTATCTGCCATATAACCCTCCTATGGGTGCGTATGATTCCCTGCTGCTGCTTGGTTAGCTCCTGTGCCAAGAGTTCTAACACTTGCCATTGATGGTTCCCCATCTTCACTCAGTAAAACGACTGCACCGTTGTGATATCGAAGCTCGTCATTGACCCTTCTAATTTCTCCGACAGTAATCATTGGAGTCGTATTACTGTTCAAAGTCATATTGGTTTGGTTATTAAAAGTTTGCCCGGTGTTAATGTTGTTGCTTCCATCCCCTGGGGCACCGGTGTGGGTATGCAAGGAAAGTGCATCTAAGTTGTCCCTCAGATGAGTATTCATTAGAGTGTTTGTCACCATAGATTCGTTCCATGTGAGTGGTGTAGTCCAAGCCATATTTCCCCCTTAGAAACTCGGTACCGTAGAGGTGTCTAAAGCACCCTGGTCTAATTTCCACAACTGTGAATAACCACCAATTGCCGGACTTAAATTCCAAGTTGTCATATGAACGTTTTGGGCAATGGTGTGTTCAACAGTTTCTATATAGAAATCGCTGTCGATCCCCAACCCTGCAAGGTTGTCTGCAACAACCGTGATTCGATCTGAAACGTCTAAGTTATTAGCCATGTTCATATTTGCTTGGGAACTGTTGGCACTAAAACTCATTTTTAGAATGTTGACCGGTTCTTTGAAGACAGCAACGTGGTAGTCACACCAGGATTGGGCATTTTGTGCTGTTGGGAAAAATTCAGTAATAGCCGTGTACTTTCTATCTCCATAAATACCTTGGCTGTTTGTGTCTACAGATCTCACCATTACCGGGTCGTTACTTGTCGTTCCGTGTCCCCTAGCCTGTAATGTTGTTAGATATGCCGTCATAGTCGGATGGTCGTTTCTATACTCCATAATCATTTGAGTTGCTGTTTTTGCAACGGAAACATTAATACTTGAGGTGAGATCGATACCGACCCCGGTGGGGTCTGAGTTAGCAACATAATCAGTATTGGCAACAGGATCAGTCCAACTATCAACCTCTACTGCATTATTCGGGGAATTTTGGTTGGGATATTTGGCTATAAAAATACGAGTCTGTCCCGGAACAAGTTGTGGACTATTAACACCGGTTTCGGGTGATTCCCAAAGTGTGGAAAAATAATTGTAATTATAGGATCTTGATAAAGCCTCAACATGATTAACAACGGTGCTTAGAGGATCTTCTTGTTCTAACCGAAGGTAAGTATTGGTTGCACCACTAGCGTCACTAAATGTGGCTTGTGAGGTGTTGTATGGGGCGTTCAACCGAGTAACCCTGGATTCAAAAGAAATCTTTCCATCTTTTGTTTCCTTAACAAACCCTGCTTCGGTTTCCTCAACAATTCTTAAAGCTCTAATTGTTGGTTGATCTGCTGTCCACCATCGAATCATGGTGGTTTGACCGACTGCCAAATCTTTTAAAGCAGGGTCAGTCCAACCAACGTCATTGAGTATTACATCAATTGCTTCATCTGTTCTTATATGGTTTCGGGTTGTTGACTCCGGTAGAAACTCGTTAAGGTACCCCAGGGCACCATAAGCCGTTAAAGTACAGGTGTTTGCCCCCTGGGATGCCGGTGCCGGTCTAATCTTCTCTAAATACCCTGTCCACATCGGGGCTGCTTCTGTTGAGAAATCAAAAGGAAACGAATATGGGAAAGCACTTGATGCCCCAATTTGCAGTTGAATCTTTCGACCTGGAACTATATCTCCAAATAATGGTGAAGACGAATTATTAGGAGAATATTTTCCGTCATCATTCTTTAAAACTGCTGTTAACTTACCGGCAGTTGAATTACCTGTTAACTGCGATGCGTAATCCCTACCTCTTCTATAGTTAACTCTTAAAGTATCGGACGCGACATTGTCATAAGGATCTAACCAGTCCCCATCTCCATTCCAGTCCACCAAAAGTCTATAACTAGCTGTTACCATTTGAATTAATCTCTAACCCGGCTTCGGTAATTATTTTTATTAATTCTTGCTTTTGACGTTCGGCAACGATCCTTCTTAATTGTTCACTAGCAACTGGATTCTCCTTGCATAGCTGTTCTATATCTGCTTCCGTTATCTGCTCATTCATGAGGCGTTTTTCTCCGTACACCAGTCGTCAACCATTGTTTCAACTTCTGCGGTTGTTTTCTCTGTAAGAGTTGGGGGATTTGGTGGGTCAGGCGGAGTGCCGTACACAATATTCTGAAACGGTACTTTGGCATGAATAGCTAAAGCCCTAGTTTTCAACTCTGCTTTGGTAATCTCAGTTCCACCACCAAGCCCGATTGTGACAAATGTTTCGTCATCTTGGTCAGGGCAGAACTGTTCTTTAACTATACAAAAGTCAGGATAATCATATATAGAAGTCCCATCTTCTAATAAATTTTCAGCAAGTTTAGTAATTATTATTGCCATATTTTTCCCTTATTAACTGAATGTGACTGCCCATCCGCTTCCCATTGTTCCTCCCCATGTATCTGTTCCTAAGTTGTAGTAACCATTCCAAGCTGAATGATTTTGACCACTGTACCAATCCATTTGGTAAGTTTGACCGCCAAAAGAAACTTGATGTGGGTTTTGGTTAGCAGACATATAGTTAGAATTAGACCCACCCCACCCTGCACTCCAAGCCCCATTGACAAGACCTTGTGAACAATGCCAATTAAACTGGTATACCGTATTGAAATTAAGCAGTGTCGAGCCATAAACATTACCCGTTTGAGGTAAGTGATACGGGACAAAATTATAAGATAGAGCAGGGGTTGGAAAATATGACCCATGATGCTCATAGACCCTAGAACCTATCGCAGGGGTATATCCTGTGCAGATTCTAATCTCAAATTGTATTTCAGTCGCCACATAAGTTTGGCTTGGATATGTAGTTGGGAAATACATCCAATCAAGGGTGAATTGAGTGTGTACTCCTCCTCCCCCTGATACTTGAAATGCCAATGTATCTAAATATTGTGCTTGGGCATATCCCCAACCTTCCCAGCCGGGATTATATTGAGGAAAAAAAAGGGAGCCATCTAAGTTATTTGTTCCACTATAAGATGGTCCCCATCCTGCTAGAGATGACCTTGTGAAAAGAACGTCAGGTTGTTCAACATAAGGAAGAGGCCACCTTTCACCATAGATGGCATTTCTTTGTTGATTGGGACGTGTTACATCCCATATTCCTCTTGCTTCAGTTTGATTAGGTTCTCTTGCCATTATTGCCATACCTTTACTTGGAACATTCCTAATGGACCTTGGTTAGCGGTTGCAGTAGATTGGCTATTCCATATGCCACTTCCCCCACCTCCAGTAATACTTTGAAATTCCCAATTGGAACTAATCGTTGTCGTTCCATTCGCATTAGAAGCGGAACAGGTCATAGTTGTAGATGTGTAATAGCTCCCATAACCATTACCGTTATAACTTTGACCCACCCCTGCATTAGACTGTAGCCAATAACCAATTCCTACCGTGTACCATTGGTTCGCTGTTAAAACTGCTGTGCTTTCACCCCAACTAGGAGCAGTTGGCAACATGGTAGAATTCGTTGGGGAATAATTCCATCCCATATTGAGATAATCTTGCCCCGAATCCAAAAGAGCAGTTCCCGTATTAACTTGCGTTCCTGCCCATGCCATCACTTGAAATCTGTGTGTTCCCCCATTATTTGCGTTCATTCCGTTACCCTGCTGAACTCTTTGTAAAGTCCAGTCATGAGTTGTACACCTAACACAAATTGCATCATATTGATTGGTACTCATAAAAAATGGTCCCCAGTTGTTGACCATATTGTTGTTGGATGGATTATCTCCATTCGACCACCCTGTATACCTTGATACATAACCGTCAGCATAATTCGGTGGTGGTAGATAAGTTGGAGGCCATTCGCCACCATTTTGTGCAACATATACGTCATTGAGTTTCCACATTGACGAAGCATCTGAACTGTTAGGTATTCTTGCCATGTTTCCTCACACTTGAAACTCGTAAGCCAAAACAGGTGCTAATTGCCCTGCATATGAGTTAGTTCCTTCATCTGTATTGAACGGTGCAGAATCTAATCCAAAGGTGGAATTGGATATTGATTGGGTAATAGTGTTCCCTGAACTTAAAGTTATTGATTGACTCGTAGAATAGTTATATTGAATGTAAGCTGTCGTTTGATTGAACGGGGAAACCCGATACGCATAAGCTATTGTGTACCAGTTTCCAAAAGTTAATAAAGGCAAAGCCGCTGACCCACCATAAGCTGTAGCAGGTTCGGGTAAATCTAAAAAGAAATAAGAGTCATACGGAACACCATAAACTGATGTTGCGTAGTTTGTCCCGTTAACATTTGAACCCTGCGGAGTCCCCGGATATACGAAGCCTGCGTCATAAATTATGTTCGCAGAATTGAGTCCTGTTCCCGAATATATTTTTGCCATCCATGTTGGAGCACCTGTCCAGTTACTCCACCAACCGTTGCTTGTGCCAATAGCAATTTTATTCATTTTATAACCAGAGGTGTTTCCTGATTGAGTAAGCAAAAAAGATACTGCATTAGCACCGTTTCCCATAGTCCATCCTGTATATAACCCTAAAGCCTGCCCTGCTTGACTAGATGACCCATCTGTTACGGTGACCCCTGTAGGGGTCTGGGTGAATCTTTTAATATAGTATTGCGACCATGTAACAGGGACAAAAGGGTCAGGCCATTCGCCACCCTTTTCAGCCCTTTGAACAGCGTTCATATCCCACATGCCATTGGCATCATCATTGCTGTTATTTGGAATTCGATAATTAGGCATTAAGCAACGTCCGTGATAGCTTCCCAACTAACGACAATATCAAGGTCGCTTGCAGTCTGAGCAACTGCCATCAACCTGTTTCCTGTTCCGCTTGCGTTGTGGTTTATATAAAGCGGAGTATCTATCAGGCTGAGAGATGAATCCGCAGGAATTGTTATCGTCTTGGCTAGGTAATAAGCCGTTCCATCTTTATCTATGTAAACATCAACGTCACAGTTATTTGTTCCGTCAATATTTGAAACGATTATCATATTCACCTTGTGCGAATAATTTGTTGCAACCGCATCCATAATCGCAGTCGCATTAGTCGTTGAAAGACTTGTACATTGTTCGTTCCCATAGATATGAGCAACGCTAACTATGTCAGGTGGATTTGCCATTTAATTCTCCTTATAAAACTAATGCCAATGCAACAGCCAAACCGATTGGGGTTCCGCTTGATGCTGGGGTGAACCATTCAATCGCTCCAAGAGCGGTCACCCTGAGTTGTTGATCCGTTGTTCCGATTCCTAATTTTGCTAATGTATTGGTTCCTGACGCATATAACATGTCCCCTGTTGACCAGGATGTTTGACCTGTCCCACCAAAAGTTGCACCGATCTCAGTTCCTTCCCAAACCCCGGTTCCAATCGTTCCAACCTTGGTAATTGATTTCCATGAAGGAATACCACCATCTACCGTCAACACCTCATCAGTTGAACCAATCCCCAACCGTGACAGTTGCGTTGCTGAGATGGCGTATATCGTGTCTCCTGTTGCCTGTTGGTCTAGGATGTGTGTATCTATCCCTGTCCACTCTTGTTCGGTTAACGAGGTGCCAACATCTTTATGTTTTAATTCATCTGCCATGGCTTAACTCCTAAATGTCTCTCCTTGTGGAATAACTCCCTGGAATCCACCTCGTCTAACCCCTTCCATAACTGATTGCCCGATGTGGTCATCAAGATCGTCCATGCCGTAACTATTACCCAACATATTGACTGTGACGTTGACACCATCAGGTGCCGGTCTACCGGCGTTTCTTGCCCAGGATGCTTTCGGTGCAAAGAAATC
>Ga0310344_10002007_pt1 | contig 15392 bp, 12 predicted proteins | sample HC15DNA20200_MG_FD_203801 | JGI IMG/M metagenome (GOLD analysis project Ga0310344, IMG submission 203801) | Marine microbial communities from station ALOHA, North Pacific Subtropical Gyre - HC15-DNA-20-200_MG | ecosystem: Environmental > Aquatic > Marine > Oceanic | place: Pacific Ocean: North... | reverse complement strand
CGCCGGCCCGGGCAGCCATGAAACTCTCAAACTCCTCTGCGTAGAATTGCGATTCCTCTTCGGAAGTCAATCCGGGGAACAGGTATCGGATGTCGCAGTTGCCACAGTGGAAGAAGGCCTGACTGTCTCTGCCTCCGTAGACATGGCTAGTCACCGCGTTCTGGCTCGCTGGTCCAGATCGACACAGTTGGCAGAACTTGGGAAGCGCCATTAGTTAACGCAAGGTACCTGGAGGTGGCACGCCAACAGGGGTCGGTCATCTGGCCGAGGATCGAACCACGCGGGCTCGGGCAGCCGCAGATCGATACACGTGATAAGAGCCATCGTCATGAGGCTACTGAGTTATTCCGTGGGAGGCAGCGGTGGCGACAGTTTCGGTTGTCAGGTTCTCGGACTAGCCAGCATCGCTAGATCTGATGATCGGGCCGCGCCTTGTTTGGAGCCAGCTGGTGGAACATGGGCTCGTGGCCGTAACAGTTGCCGTACTGCCTGTTAGATAGGATCCAATGAAGTTGTCGTTTATCGAAGACTAAGGGTGAGAATTTCAAATGGTTGTTGCTGCAACACCCGTTGATTTGGGCAAGGTCTGGTCCAAGGGGGATCAGGTAGTGCCCCGCCGTATTTGGCCGGTTGCTGGGCCCGACGAGCGGATCAGGGTTCTCCTCATCTATCCGAACTACCGGGGGATGAATATGTTGCCTCCGGCGATCGGGCTGCTCTCGGCGTGCCTCTTGGAGAGTGGTCACGAGGTCGAGCTTTTCGATACCACCTATTACGCGTCGGTTGATGACGACGAGGGTGACCTCGAGGATTCCGACGGCAAGAAGAGCAACCAGCTTATGGCCCGACCGTATGACGTACCGGTTGAGATGACGCTGAAGACGACGAACGTACTCGACGACTTCGCTCAGATGGTCGACGATTTTGAGCCCGACATCCTGGCTATGTCATGCACCGAGGACATGTGGCATCTCGGCCTGCGGTTGTTGAAGCATCAACGCTCTCGGAAGAGGATCCTTACTATCGCCGGCGGTGTCTTTCCGACATTCGCACCTGAACTTGTCCTTGGCCACGACGAGGTTGACATTGTGTGCAAAGGCGAGGGCGAAGATGCGCTCCGTCTGCTCGCCGACCGTGTCGGCCGAGGCGAGGACTACTTGGACATTCCCAACCTCTGGACGATGAATGCCGATAGGTCGATCCGGAGCAATCAGATCGAGATGGTTGACATGGACGCCAACCCACTGATCGATCTTGGCCACTTCGAGGAGGCTCGCTTCTATCGACCGATGGGTGGTCGTGTCTGGCGGATGTTCCCGGTGGAGACGCATCGCGGCTGTCCCTACAAGTGTGCATTTTGTAACTCGCCCAGTCAGATGGCGATGTATCGCAACGAGATCGGCGAGAACTACCTCCGTCGCAAGTCCTTCGAGAACATGTTCACTGAACTCACCTTCTATAAGGAGGAGATGGGTGCCGAGTACCTGTATTTCTGGGCCGACACATTTTTCTCTTGGAAGCCAGGAGAGTTTGAGTCATTTGCCGAGATGTACGAAGACATTGGGCTGCCCTTCTGGTGCCAGACCCGCGTGGAGACGGTCGAGTTCGATCGCCTGACGCGCCTGAAGGAGATCGGGTGTTCCAGGATTTCTTTCGGCCTGGAACACGGGAACGAGGAGTTCCGGGCCACATGGCTCAAGCGACGTATGACCAACCAATTGATCATCGACAACTTCGCCATCGTGAACGAGGTCGGCATCCCGTTCAGCGTCAACAACATCCTCGGCTTCCCCCACGAGACCCGAGAGTTGGCCTTCGACACGGTCCGGTTGAATCGCGAGTTCGAATGCAACGACCGCAATGCCTACGCATTCACGCCATTCCATGGCACGCCGTTGCGCGAAGAGTGTGAGCGTCTGGGCTTTCTCCAGGACGAAGACATAGTGCGCTCCACGGTCACCGACGGAACGCCGTTAGACATGCCGCAATTTCCCCGCGTGCAGGTGCTCTCGCTTGTGAAGACGTTCAACATGTACGTTCGCTTCGAGGAGGAGCGTTGGCCGGAGATCGAGGTGGCGGAGAAGGACACGCCTGAGGGGCGGGAGAAGTACGAAGAACTCAAGGATGAGTTTGTGGCGCGGTTCTGGGTCCCGGAGCCGTCGACCAGTTTTGAGGACGCCTCGCTCACCGTCTGACGCCGTGGCGAGTCACAGGGTCCTCTTCGATATCCTCACAGTTCTTGCGGCCAATACGAGACTTGGTCATCGGTGGCGATGCCGCGGCTATTCGCACTGCCCGCTATTGCGTTTAGGTCGAGTGGTTCGCTGAGGCGTGTTTAGAGTTTCAATGATGACAGGACTACCAGAGAGCCCATGGGCATTGGTCCCTGTGGACTCTGTCGGACCTTCTCGCCGGCATCGCCTGCCCGATGGCTATCCGTGCACCTAGCATGCGTTGTGTGGTCACCGAAACTCTGGCGCCATCGGTGGTTTGGCCTGCTTGGGTGAGGTCTGAAAGGGCATTATGAGGACGGTGATGGTCACTGGAGTAGGTGGCTTCATCGGGTCTCAGGTGGCGCGACGTCTCGTGCAGGACGGTTTTAGAGTCGTCGGTGTTGACGACTTCTCGTCCGGGCGCCGATCGAGTGTTCCGCCGGAGGTCGATCTCATAGAAATGGATCTCTCACAGCCAGACGTGCCTGGACGTCTACCACCCAACTGTGGACTGGTGTTCCACCTTGCTGGGCAATCATCTGGTGAACTCAGTTTCAGAGATCCGGCAGACGACCTTAGGCGCAACACGGTTTCAACGCTGAACCTGATCAGGTACGCGTCCGAGAACGCAGTGGACAGAATCGTCTTTGCCAGTTCGATGTCCGTCTATGGCGATGTGCCCGATTTACCCGTTGGAGAGTCAGATCGGACCGAGCCACTCTCCTGTTACGGCATAGCAAAGTTGGCGTCGGAGCGCTATCTACGTCTTCACATGGGGACGGTGCCGTCAGTCATCCTACGGATGTTCAATGTCTATGGTCCCGGTCAAGATCTCTCGAACAATTGTCAGGGGATGGTGAGCATCTACCTGGCGCAGGCACTGGAAACGGGAAAGATCGAGGTTCGTGGAGCGCTAGAGAGGTTTAGGGATTTGGTCTACATCGATGACGTCGTCGAGGTATGGATGTGCGCGGGATCGGTTGACGTTGCGCTGGGCAAGATCTACAACGTTGCGACTGGGGTTCGAACGACTGTTGCAGATCTTCTGGAGCAGTTGTGTGTGCTGATCCCGGGATCCTCACATCAGGTGTTGCCCGGGACTCCCGGGGATCAGTTGGGTATCTATGGCGATGTCTCCCTTCTCTCCCGAGATCTAGGCCTGTCATGTTCCACCAGCCTTGAGGTCGGGCTCGGGCGATTTGTGGAGTGGGCTAAGTCGACCGCGACGTCGTGAACTCCGGGTCAGACATTCGAAGGAATGGTTCTACATCCGGCCTATCTCACGAAACGGTAAGGCCCTACCCCGAGCATGTGCACGTTTCTGAACATGGCTGATCGGATTGCGCTTCGCCGACTGGTTGTCTGGGATGGGTCGGGCAAACCGCCGACCGATAGGGGCACGGTCTGTACATGGAACTCTTATGCGGAGTCGGATGGCGTTCTATCCCTCCTGCAGTATGTCGAGGACCACGCAAGTGGCATCCGGGAGCGGTATCTGGCCTGGGTGGATGAACTGGGTGAGAGCCTTGTCGGTCGACGGAGGGTGGTTGACCACCGCGCCGTCAGACGAACCGACTTCAGCGTCTGGTGGATGTCTGCCATTTTCGAGAAGCACTACGCGAATTCTTCCACGGTGGCATTCGTCGTTCGGATCTTGGCTCTGGATGCCATCGTCTCCGAGGTGATGCCGCTTGAAGTAGAGGTGGTCAGTGACAGATCGGAAGTTCGTGCAGCGGTGCGGCGACTGTGTAGTCGACATGGTGTGTTGTACCGATCTCGCAGGTCAGGTCAGATTGGCTACTGGTGGCGCGTTCGCCAACGACTCGTTCGCCTCGTTCCGCGCCCAGTACATGCTGGTCTGGCGTTGTTTCGGTATGTGTCATTGAGTCGTCCGGCGCGGGGGAGACGGCCAGAGCGTTGGAACGATTCTGAGAAGACACTGTTCTTCGTATCGTGCTTCGGGTATCTGAGTCCGGGCGAGGCGAGGGAGGGACGATTCGACTCCCGATATTGGCAGGGGTTGTATGAGGTGTTTGCGGAGCTTGGAATGCAAACAAATTGGCTGCAGTACTTTGTGGCCTCGGCCGATACTCCGGACTTCGGAGAAGCTGTGGATTGGCTGGCACGGATCGATGCCAATCTGGATGATCAGGGTGCCCATGCCTTCGTGAACGCCTACTTGACTCCGATAGTGGTAATCCGTTTAGCGTTGCGATGGCTCTGCTTGCTTCCATCCTCATTCCCTCTTCGAGTTCTCGGCCGGCGTTCCTTTGGCCCATCGATTCACGCAACTATCTGGCCGCTGGTCCGAAGGGAATGGAGGGATGACCTACGCGGTGCCCGATCGGTGCACCATCTTCTTTGGCTGGGGTTGTTTGAGGCGGTCTGCACTGACTTGCCCCGACAGCGACGGGGTCTGTATTTGTGCGAGGGCGCGCCTTGGGAACGTGCATTCGTGTACGCCTGGCGGGAGAAGGGCCACGGTCAGTTGGTGGGTGTTCCCCATGCCACCGTGCGGTTCTGGGATCTTCGCTACTACGTTGATTCTCGGACCCGTGATCGGGGGGGACCGTGCGCTTTGCCGCAGCCGGACCTCCTGGTGCGAAACAATGTGACTGCTGGAGCAGCGTTCGCAGCAGTCAATGTTCAGGAGTCAAGAATCGTCGACTGCGAGGCACTCCGCTACGCCCACCTCTACGATCTGGAGCGGACCGATGTGAGACGGCGGTTTGACGGAACTCTCCGGGTGCTGGTTCTGGGCGAGCTTCGACCCGGGCCGATGGTGAAGATGCTCCGAATGCTCGCCGACATGGTCCAGCATCTTGATATCGAAATGACGATCGCCGTCAAGCCACATCCGATCTCACCGATCAGGGTCGAGGACTATCCGTCCCTCAGCCTCGAGTTAGTGACCGCTCCGTTGAACGAGATCGTGGGCGACTTTGACGTCGCATACTCGAGTAATGGTACGTCTGCTGGGGTGGATGTCTATCTGGCCGGTCTTCCGGTTGTCGTCTGGTTGGATGACAACGACATCAACCTCAGTGATCTGCGCGGGCAGCCAGATGTACGCTTTGTCAGTGAATCAGCGGACCTGGCGGATGCCCTTCAGGCCGTCGCCGACGGAAGAGTCGCTTCCGCTGCACCGATGGAGTTCTTCACCTTGGACCCAGGGCTATCCCGATGGAGGAGACTTCTGGCGGCTGGCCATGCCTGATGCCCCGAACACGGGAGGGTGCAGTGTATTCAGGTAGGAGGGTTCTGCTCATCGGCTACGGCGTACTCGGCTCGGAACTACTCCTAGACCTGGAGACGGCCGGGGCGACCGTCGAAGTGATCCTCGATGACCGGTATGAGGAACTGGATGACGAACCACGGGTACTGGGTCCGATTTCGAGTTTGGGAACCGTGTTGGAGGGCCACGATGTCGACCTCCTTGTGGTTGGAGCTTCGCTGATCAGTTCCGTGACCATTAACTGGCTTACCCGATACGCGCACAGGCAGAACCTCCCAATCTATGTGGCTCCAGAGAGGTCAGAGATTGGCTCGATGGAGAATCTTCACGAGATCACTCGGGTTCCTGGCATTGAAGACCTCTTTGCCCGGTCATCCTTGGCGGTTGACCGGAACCGCATTGCCGATGCGGTTTGCGGGCGTCGAGTCTTGGTCACCGGCGCCGGTGGTTCGATCGGTCGACGGACGGCACTTCAGTTGGTCCGGTACGAGGCGGAGAGTGTGGGACTCCTAGACCGTGACGACTGTCTCCTTCACGACCTGGCCGTCGAGTTGTCAGGCAGCATGTACGACGATCGCTACCCGCTCCTACACGTTGATGTACAACATGCAGGGAAGGTACTCAGGTCGTTTGAGTCCTTTCGACCGGAGATAGTCATCCACGCTGCAGCCCTCAAGCACGTCACGACGCTCGAAAATGATCCAACCAACGCTTTAGCTGTGAACGTTCTGGGGACAGCTAACGTGCTTGAGGCCGCCAGCGCCACTGGTGTTGAACTTTTTGTCAACGTGTCGACCGACAAGGCGGCTTCGCGGGTGGGGAGCCTCGGCCTTTCAAAGTACATAGGCGAGCGCATGACCAGCGGCGAGGCCCGCGCCGGATACCGGAGCGTCAGGTTCGGAAATGTGATCGGCTCCCGGGGAAGCGTGCTTCACACGTTTCGGCTACAGGCGGAACACCACGGTGAGGTCCATGTTCGAGGTGAGACCACGTCGCGCTTCTTTATGACGGCTGGTGAAGCGGCGGCTCTTGTGCTTTCTACCCTTACCCAGGACGAACCCAACGGTACTTTTGTCTTCGGGATGGGTGATCCGGTGGAGATAGTCCGACTGGCACGAGCAGTGATCAGTGATTTGGCTAGTCCGGCAGAGATCCTGATTACCGATCTGCAGGCCGGAGAGGCACGTCACGAGCAGCTTTTTGGAGAGACGGAGGAGCCGAAAGAGACGCTGATTCCTGACGTCTTTAGAGTGCTTCCGCCCCCGGTGGATAGAGCCAAGGTATGCGAGCGACTTGGTGTTCTTGAGGAGATCATGGCCCTTGAACCTGAAGTAGCCCGGCGACTTCTCGAAGACCTGGCCGCATGCTGAGGGGTGACCGGTATCTCGATTGGTGGATCCGTTGAGGATCTTGGAGGTCATTTCTGCGACCGAGGGTCGTCACGAGATCCTGGTTGCGATCGTGAGTTCAGCCGCCGGCGCGGTGGAACTCGAGTTCGCCACCCTCGATGACGGAGAAGGCGAGTTCGCGGTTTTCCTCCAAGAACAGGGCATTCCACTCCACGTGCTGGGAGCTGGTTCTATCTTTCGGACGGTAGTCCGCCTTCGATCACTGGTTCGGAGATCTTCTGTCGACGTCGTGCAAGCACATGGTCACGAGGCTGGCTGGCAACTCGCCCTCGCAACAACAGGAATGCGACGTCGACCGGCAACCGTGGTGGCGCGCCATCACAACCTTTACCACCACATCGCTCGTAAGTGGCTGCGCGTCCTCCTCGACCGGTTTACCATCCGACGCGCCGACATGATGGTGGCCACCTCCACCAGCGTTGGTGACACTCTTGTAGGCGAGGGTTGTCCACAGGACCGCCTCCTGTTCGCGACGAATGGTCGGGATTGGGAAGTGGAACCGGATACGGATTTGGTGGCGGCTCACCGCTTGGAACGCCGGGCCACGCATCGGGTGGTGGCCGTTGGCAATTTCAAGGATGAGAAGGACCATCCTGCCTTACTCCGGGCAATGGCACGTCTGGTCGACTCAGGCTTGGACGCAGAGCTGGTGATTGCCGGAACCGGTTCCGTCGAGGCACGTGCAGAGGTTGAGTCGATGATCATCGAACTCGGACTGGAGAAACGGGTTTCCTGTCCAGGATGGATCCCAGATGTGTTCGAGTTCATCCTTTCTGCAGACGTCCTTGTCCATGCGAGTCTCGACGAGGCGTCACCCCAGGCCGTGTACGAGGCGGCGGGTTTCGGAGTTCCCGTAGTAGCGACGTGGGCCGGCGGAATCCGGGACATCCTTGGTCGCCATCAGGAGTTGGTCACTCCTGGCGACGACAAGGCACTGGCTATGCAGGTGGCCGCTGTGCTTGCCGATCCTGCAGCTGCACGGTGTCGGGCTGAGGTGATTGCTGGCGACATACGCGATCGTTACTCAAGCGACCGTTGTGGGACGTCATACCTGCACGCATGCCGTGACGCCCTCGCGCATAGGTACGTGGGGTGAACGCCAACTGGTTGGGCGCTGCCAGCCACCGCACCCCTCCCGGCCGCGGTACCTGAGATGTGCGGGCTGGCAGGGCTCGTCGACCCATCGGGTGGGAGGACCGCCGAAGAACTAGATGAACTAGCACGGATGATGGCTGATCGCCTCGTCCACCGTGGTCCCGACGATCACGGGTCTTGGGTAGACCCGGCGGTAGGCGTTGCGCTTGGCCATCGGCGGTTGTCCGTGGTCGACCTGTCGGACGCAGGACACCAGCCCATGGTCTCGGCCGACGGCCGGTGGGTGCTCGTCTACAACGGTGAGTTGTACAACACCTCCGAGTTGCGGAACTGGGCCGGACTGGGCGTTAGGGACCTCCGGGGTCACTCTGACACCGAGGTGCTCCTGGAGGCCATAGCGAGTCGAGGTGTCAGACCGGCGGTTAGCCAGGCGATAGGGATGTTCGCCTTTGCAGCGTGGGACGTAGAGCGTCGGGAACTCTGGTTGGGTCGAGACAGGTTCGGTGAGAAACCGATGTATTACGGCCACCACGATGGGGCCCTGCTGTTCGGTTCCGAACTCAAGGCTCTGAGGGCGATCCCCGGATACCACCCGTCGGTCGATCCGGACTCCCTTGTGGACCTGCTTCAGTGGTCTTGGGTCCCTGCTCCATGGACCATCTACCACGGGGTTCGCAAGGTGTGTCCAGGTCATGTGGTGCGATTCGATGCAGCGGGTCATTTGATCGAAGACGTTGCCTACTGGTCACCAGTTGATGTTGCACTGCGCACACCGGTGAACGGCCCTCGGGGCGAGGATGCGGTCGACGAACTCGCAGACCTGCTGGGGGTCACCGTCGCCGCTCGGATGGTCTCTGATGTCCCGCTGGGAGCGTTTCTTTCCGGTGGTATCGACTCGTCCACGGTCGTGGCGATTATGGCCGGTTGCTCGAGCCAGCCAGTGCGAACCTTCTCGGTCGGCTTTACCGAACAAGCGTATGACGAGTCGCCCTACGCCCGTGCGGTTGCTCAGCATTTGGGTACTGACCACTATGAGTTGGTGGTCAGTCCTGCTGATGCGCTCCAGGTGATACCGCTGCTGGCGACCATGTACGACGAGCCGTTCGGCGACTCGTCCCAGATCCCGACGTTCTTGCTCAGCCAACTCGCCCGCAAGCATGTGACCGTTGCCCTCTCAGGAGACGGCGGTGACGAACTGTTCGGCGGCTACGACCGATATCGGCACCTGGATCGCCTCCGGGGAGTACATCGCAGTCTCGCGAGCCCGCTCAGACGACAGGCTGCTGCGGTCATCGGCGGGATACCAGTGGATAGGTGGGATAGGTGGGGCGAGGGGCCCCTCGGCCGACTGGGTCCCGCTGTTTTTCGGCGTCGCCTTGGCCATCGTGCCCACAAGGTGGCTCGGGTACTGAGAGCAGTTGGCGTCGATGACGTCTACAGGGCGATGATGGCTAACGATAACGATGCAGGTGCCCTAGTTCGTGGGTCCACCGGTCGTCTGACAAGCGCTTACCAGGGGTCCAGCTTCTCGGACCGGTCAGGCTTCGAACAGGCGATGCTCATGGACACGTTGACCTACCTGCCCGATGACCTCCTGGCCAAGGTGGATCGGGCGTCGATGGCCGTCAGCCTCGAGGCCCGTGTACCTCTCCTGGATCCGGCAGTGTTCGAATTCGCCTGGGGTCTGCACCCTGACGACCGAGTCCGGCACGGCAGGGGCAAGTGGGTGGTGCGTCGATTACTTCATCGATACGTACCGGCCGAACTCGTGGAGAGACCGAAGATGGGGTTCGGCATCCCGGTCGGTGAATGGCTACGTGGACCATTACGATCGTGGGCCGACGATCTCTTGGAGCCCTCGCTACTTGCCGAGCAGGGATACCTAGATCCTGTCGGGGTTACCAGCCGATGGCGAGCGCATCGCGACCAGGGCGATGACCTGGTGTTTCAACTCTGGCCGATCCTGATGTTCCAGGCATGGCTCTTGGAGGAAGCGTCGTGACGGACGGTGACGATCGACCGGTTCGCGTGTTGCGGATCATCGCCCGGATGAACGTCGGTGGACCGGCATGGCAGTCCAGCGTTCTGACTCGGGAACTAGCTGGGCATGGATTCGAAACGCGCCTGCTGACCGGCCAGGTCGATGGGGGAGAAGCGGACTTTGTTTCCCTGAGAGACCCAGAACTACCTGTGGTCGAAATTGAGGGCCTGGGCCGGTCGTTACGAATGGGTGGTGATCTGCGTGCCCTTGCGACCATCATTCGAGAGATCCGGAGGTTCCGTCCGCACATCGTCCACACCCATACGACGAAGGCCGGTGTCGTTGGTCGGATTGCAGCGATCCTCACAGGTGTCCCGGTTCGTGTCCACACGTTCCATGGCCACGTTCTCCATGGCTACTTTTCACCGACAGTCACCCGATTTGTGGCCTTTGTGGAACGGATACTGGCTCGAAGGACGACGGCCCTGGTGGCTGTGGGTGAGCGGGTTCGGGACGAATTGCTAGCCGTCGGTATTGCTTGCTTGGATCAGTTCACGGTTATTGCGCCTGGAGTTGCCCGTCCATCACCGGTCGACCGTGGAGAAGCCCGAGTCTCTCTTGGGTTGCCCCCTGACGATCCCGTAGTCCTCTTCGTGGGTCGTCTCACAGCCGTCAAGAGGCTGGACAGGCTTCTGGAGGCTTTCGCCTTTGCTCGCGAGCAGGTGCCGGGCGCGGTATTGGTCGTGGCCGGCGAGGGTGATCTGACCGATGAGGTGCGATCGGCGACCGCGGCATCCGGTGATGGAGTTCGCCTGCTGGGCTGGCGGTCGGACATTTCGAGGCTCTATGCATCGGCTGACCTTGTGGTCATTTCTTCCGACAACGAGGGCATGCCGGTGGCGCTCCTTGAAGCGGCGATGGCTGGCGTCACCGGTGTCACGACCGACGTGGGGAGCGCGGCCGAGGTAGTGGAGCACGGGGTGACTGGCCTGGTTGTACCACCCGACGCCGGTGACCTGGGCGCGGCTCTGGTCGAACTGCTGCTGGACCCTGACCGGCGGACGGCCATGGGACAGTCGGCCGCTAGGCGGGCTGTGGAACGGTTCGGAACCGCTCGTCTGGTTTCAGACCATGCGTCCCTATATCGCCGACTGTTGGATCATTGAGAGCCTCCCCTGGACCAGAGGTTGGGCCTCCGGTTGACAAATGTCGTCTGTGGCACGGTGGGTAGGATCAGATGATGCGAGCTTTGATCACTGGTGGAGCGGGTTTCATTGGTTCCCACCTGGCTGATCGCCTATTGGAACGGGGGGATCAGGTCATCCTCCTAGACGATCTGTCGACTGGCCGACTGGCCAACATCAGACACCTTGACGACGACACCCATGCTGAGTTCGTCCTCGGTTCCGTGCTCAACGTCGACCTCATAGACCATGTGGTTTCGCGTGTTGACGTCGTGTACCACCTCGCTGCAGCGGTCGGCGTCAACCTGATCGTGGAAAAGCCGCTTGAGAGCCTGATGACCAATATTCGTGGGACCGAGGTCGTCATCGAGAAGGCACACAAGTACGCCAAACGGATCATCGTCGCTTCGACATCTGAGGTCTATGGAAAGAACACCTCGGATCGGCTATCCGAGGAGGACGACCGCATCTTGGGCTCACCTCTGAAGAGCCGATGGTCCTACTCCGAGGCCAAGGCGATTGACGAGATCCTCGCCTACACCTACTGGCGCGAGAAGGGCCTTGAGACGGTCATCGTTCGTCTCTTCAACACGGTTGGCCCTCGCCAGACAGGGAGTTACGGGATGGTTGTACCCCGTTTTGTGACTCAGGCACTGCGAGGCGACCCGGTCACCGTATTTGGCGACGGGACCCAGACACGCTGCTTCTGCGGTGTCCAGGACATAGTTGGTGGTCTGCTCGCCCTGTCTGAGCATTCTGAGGCCTTTGGCCGGGTCTTCAACCTCGGTAGTTCCGAGGAGATCTCGATCACTGACCTCGCCAAGCGGGTTATCCACCTTGCTGGGTCGACCAGTTCGATTGAGTTCATTCCCTACGACATCGCCTACGAGGAGGGCTTTGAAGATATGGAACGTCGTGTTCCAGACACGACTCGTGCCCGTGATTTGGTGGGATTCGCTCCGACCGTCGACCTTGATGGCATCATCAGGTCTGTGATCGAGGACCAGCAGCGTTAGGTGGAACGGCGATGAGGCCATGAGGTCGCTGGCCCAGTACCAACAGCGTTAGGTGGAACGGCGATGACAGGTGCATGGTGGGAGTACGGGGTGGTGTTTGCCATCTCGGCGGTCCTATGTCTGGTCCTAACTCCAGTCGCCATGGCCGTGGCTATCAGGATCGGTGTGTTGGATAGGCCGGGTGGTCACAAGAGCCACCTGTCGTCGGTTCCCTACCTCGGCGGCGTTGCCATCGTGGCGGCCTTCTCCTGTTCGGTGATCGGTGCAGCAATCATCGACCCTCCACAGACCGGGCAGGACGAGTTGATCATTGTCCTGCTCCTCGCCCTAGGTCTAGCCGTGGTGGGTCTGGTAGACGATCTACTAAATTTGTCGGCGTTCGCACGGCTCGTACTCGAGGTGCTCTGCGCGGTTCAGTTATGGAGGATGGACGCTGGGGTCACCGTCACCGGTGAGCAGGCTGTGGACCTATTCCTGACCATCCTGTGGGTCGTGGGTATCACCAATGCTTTCAACTTGTTGGACAACATGGATGGGTTGGCCGCCGGTCAGGCGGCACTGTGTGCTTTGACCCTTTTTGCTATCGCTGCGGCAAACGGCCAGTTTCTTGTCGCTGCTCTGGCCATCGGACTGGCTGGGTGTGCATTGGGGTTCCTGCGGCACAATTTTTATCCAGCCCGGGTCTACATGGGCGACGGTGGAGCACTCTTCCTTGGTTTCCTGATCGCCTACCTTGGCATCAAGTTGCGGTTCGAGAGTTCGGTGTCGGAGTCGTTCCTGATCCCGGTCTTGGTCTGTGCCGTCCCTATCCTTGACACGACGCTGGTGACGATTTCTCGTATTACGACGGGCCGTAGTCCCTTCCAGGGCGGTCAGGACCATGTCAGTCACCGACTGGTGAGGAGTGGCCTTCCGGTTCCGGTCGCCGTCGGTCTGACCTACTTCGCGTCAGCCAGCGTTGGCGTGCTCTGCTTTGTGATGAGCCGGGTGGATCCAACCTCGGCCTGGATTCTCGCCAGTCTCATCGTTGTAACCATGTTCGCCGGGGGCCTCCTGATGGCGATGATTCCCGTCTATCCGGAGAGCCGTCGGCGCTATTTCGCCATTAGGGAGCAGCCGACGGGGGCATGAACCCTTAAGAATCAGCTGGCACTCGAAGGGAGTCGTTCCCATGGTCGGGTGGTCTCGAACCAGCGGACCGTGGCCTTCAGACCCTCGAGCAGCGGTGTCGGCCGGACATCGGGAAAGAGCTCGAGCAGAGTGGACGAGTCGGCTTGAGAACGCAATACATCTCCTACTCTCGATGGTAGGTGTTCGCGGTGCAAGGGTCGGCCCAGGATCCCTTCGAGATGGTCGATGACCTCCAGGAGGGACACGTTGGTTCCAAACGCCAGATTCACGGGCTTCGGGTAGTCGACCCGTCGACGGAGAGCGTCGGTGATGACCTCGACGACCGTCGACACGTAGGTGAAGTCCCGGCTCTGGGTTCCGTCGCCGTACACCGGTAGCGGTTCGCCACGGAAGGCCGCGGCCAGGAACGAGGGGATGGCAGCCGCGTAGGCGTGGAGAGGAGGCTGCAGCGGACCAAAAATGTTGAAGAATCGCAGGGCGAGGACCGGGACGTCGTAACTGTGGCCCCAGGCCAGCGTGTAGGCCTCGGACGCCAACTTGGTCGCAGCGTATGGGCTGACCGGTCGGGTGGCCAGGTCCTCGTGCTTGGGGAGCACGTCGTTGGCACCGTAAACCGAGGATGACGAGGCCACGACCACGTGGATGTCACCGGCTCGCCGTGCTGCCTCGAGAACGCGTACGGTGCCCGTGGCATTCGCCTCATGTGCGGCGAGAGGATGGGCAACCGACCGGGGTACGGATGAGCGGGCGGCTAGATGGACGATCGCTTCAGCGCCTGCCGTCACCTCCTCCAGGAGAGGTTCATCCAGGATCGAACCCTCGACGATAGTGGTGCGTGCGCCATCCAGGTTCTCCCGGAAGCCGAACGACATGTCGTCCAGCACGACCGTCTCCGTCACCTCGGGCACATGCTCAAGGTGACGGACCAGGTTGGAACCAACGAAACCGGCTCCACCGGTCACGACGACCTTCATCGCTCCTCAGCCACCATGGGTTGCCGCCTTCGGGGGTCTCGTGTACCGGTTAGGGCACGAACTTATCGGACACGGTGTGATGCCGACCGCCCAGTAGGGGATCCAGATTCCAACCCGGTGGTCGCTGGTACGGTTGCTTCGGGCTCACCCGGCGGACGACCGGAGGTTCTGTTACCTCATGGGATCTTTTTTCGACAGGTACTTTGGTGAACTCGCCGGTCTCATCGCCGATGTGGATACGACCGCCCTCCTGAAGGCGGCCGACCTCATTCGTGACACCGACCGCGAGGGCGGGAAGGTGATCCTCGTAGGGAATGGTGGGAGTGCGGCAATCGCCGGTCACCTCGCGGTCGACCTGACAAAGGCAGCGGGCATCAGGGCCGTGAACTTCAACGATTCAAGCCTGATCACATGCTTTAGTAACGACTATGGCTACGACTGGTGGGTGGCCGAGGCCCTGAAGGCCCATGCTGACACCGGTGACTTAGTGATTCTCATCAGTAGCAGCGGTGAGTCCAATAACATCCTCAACGGAGCTATCACTGCAGACGAACTGGGACTCCGTCGCCTGGTCCTTTCGGGTTTCTCTTCTGCGAACCGACTTCGTGGCCAGGGCGAGGTGAGCCTCTGGGTCGACAGTTCCTCCTACAACCACGTGGAGAACGCCCACCAGGTCTGGCTGCTGGCCATAGTCGATTATCTGATCGCCGGCTTGGGTGACAGTGGAACTTTGGTTACACCGTGAAAGTTCTGGTTACCGGGAACCTGGGCTACATCGGGACTGTCCTCACCCCCTACTTGGAGGCGCGCGGCCACGCGGTCCGAGGACTGGACGTCGGGTACTTTGAGGATTGCATACTCGGGGAGGTTTCCGGACTAGCTGACCAGTTGCATCGAGATATACGTGACGTCGAATTGATAGATCTTGACGGCGTTGAAGGTGTGGTTCACTTAGCCGGCCTGTCTAATGACCCGCTGGGGGAGTTCGACGCCGCGCTCACCGAGGACATCAATCTGGGAGGGACTCTGCGCCTTGCCGAACTCGCCCGTCGCGCGAAGGTCCGTAGGTTTGTGTATGCGTCTTCGCAGTCGATGTACGGGATCTCCGGTACCGACGAGGAGTTGGATGAAGACGACAGTCCGAAAAAACCGCT
>Ga0310344_10002006_pt1 | contig 15398 bp, 12 predicted proteins | sample HC15DNA20200_MG_FD_203801 | JGI IMG/M metagenome (GOLD analysis project Ga0310344, IMG submission 203801) | Marine microbial communities from station ALOHA, North Pacific Subtropical Gyre - HC15-DNA-20-200_MG | ecosystem: Environmental > Aquatic > Marine > Oceanic | place: Pacific Ocean: North... | reverse complement strand
AAAGCCTTACGAGATGCTGGCACAAATATAAAACGTCTTGCCGAGAATGGCGTGGAAATTTTTTTCACTCAGGTTTTTCAGCATAATTTTTTTCATGCGGATATGCATCCTGGAAATATTTTTGTAGATATATCCAATCCAGAAAACCCACGTTACATAGCTATTGATTTTGGTATTGTGGGTAGTCTCAGCCCAAGTAATCAGCATTACTTAGCAGGTAATTTTCTAGCTTTTTTTAAGCAAGACTATAATCGAGTTGCTCAGTTACACGTAGATTCTGGCTGGGTACCCTCGAGCACTCATATAGCAGAGTTAGAGGCATCAATTCGTGCTGTATGTGAACCTATTTTTAATAAACCATTAAAAGATATTTCCTTTGGTCTCGTGCTACTAAGACTATTTGATACGGCGCGAAAGTTTGATATGGAGGTTCAACCGCAACTAGTTTTACTCCAAAAAACTCTTTTAAATGTTGAAGGGCTTGGTCGTGAGCTTTATCCTGATCTTGACCTTTGGTCGACTGCTCAACCCGTTCTTCAAGAATGGATGAAGCAACGTACGGATCCTCGTGCTCATGTAAAGCGGTTTATTCAAAATTGGCCCCAGATCAGCGAAGATCTTGTGCAGTTGCCAGATGCTATTCATCAGATAATTAAAAATATTCTAGAAGAAGCCCGGGAAGAAAAACCACATAAAAATAGTAGCAAGAAAAAATCTCAGCAAAACATTTTTATTGAACGTATTAGCATACTCCCTGGTATGTTTTTAATAGTAGTTGGTGCTTTATGGATGGGTACCGAGATTATTCCAGTTTGGCCAGCATGGTATATAACTGGTTTGGGTATAGTCTGGGCTTTTCTTGCTGATCATTCAAAGAACAGCTAGTACTTCACTTTAGATTATTGATTGTTTAGCTATCCTCTAAGAGCTGCATAGCAGATTCTATTTCTTCGAGCACCTTATCGACGGTGGATGAACTCATAGCTCGTACAACTAAATTGGCTCCATAGCGCCCATCCCTAGAGAAAGGGTAACTTCCAATTTCAACGGTTGGGTATCTCTGCGCAATATCTCCTAGTGGTGCTGCGAGATCTCCCTCAGGAATATAGACATCTAAACTTTTAGAAATTATTGTTTCACCCGTCTCTAGGCTATCCGCAAATGTAGCAAACATAGCTTGTGCTACTGATGGAATACCTGCCAGTACGAATACGTTGTCTAGCCGAAAACCTGGGGCGTTGCTAACTGGATTATCAATTAGTTCGGCACCTTTCGGGATATGAGCCATCTTGAGCCGTGCTTCATTAAGTTCCCGGCTTCTCTGCGTCAGACAAGCTACCGCCTCATCGTTCAGTACCAGTTCTCGGCCAAAGGCAGCTGCAACACACTCGGACGTAATATCATCATGAGTAGGGCCAATGCCACCAGTTGTGATTACATAATCATATCTGGCTCGACATTCGTTTAATGTTTTTACAATATCGTTTTTTTCGTCGACTAATACGCGTGCCTCTTTAAGGCTAACACCTCTTTTAGCGAGCTCACGGCCTAGAAATTGCAGGTTAGTGTCTTGTGTTTTTCCAGATAGTATTTCATTGCCAATAATTAAGACGCAGGCGGTAGTAATAGGAGTAGTCATAATATTTTTATCCAAGCATTAGAGATGGGATTATTAGGCATTTAGAGAATCAGGTGAGCTACACTGCCAACAGACAGCAAAATGACCCTCGTTGTTTTCTCCGCAATCAATACAGCGCCAACTTTTTTCACTTTCATGAAAGTTAAGAGTGGCTTTTAGAAGAGATTCGGCACGCAAAAAATCCTGATCTCGAATAATCCAAAGTTCTGGTAAGCAGTCTAAAAATGGGATCTCTCCTAAGCCTCCAGAAAGCTGTTCATTCTTGATTAAGCAATCAATTCCAGATTGCTCAAGAATATTTTTCAGGTGGCCGACCTGAGCAAGAGATTCAAAACTCATCAATCTTTTCATTATTAGAGCACCCATTTCATGGGCGCAGATTCCGAAGAAACTCTCCAGGATTCTCACCTCTCTCAAGAGCCTCGACCAGAGCGGAACCAACAATTACTCCATCAGCATGCCTTGAAATCATTCGCACCTGCTCACTTTTTCGAACCCCGAAACCAGCGCATACAGGCACCTTTGCGGCTTCTTTTACGGCAGCAAGATAGTCGGCCAGGTCCGCAGGAAATTGTGTTGCACTACCTGTAATGCCTGTCCTCGTGACGGCATAGACAAAACCTTGGCTGGCCTGACAAATTTCGTTAAGGCGAATAGATGGGGTAGCTGGTGTAACCAGTTGAATTAAAGCAATGCCTACCTTATCCAGTGATGTCTTAAGCGGCATACTTTCTTCGTATGGAAGGTCTGGAATGATAAAGCCGCTTACGCCAACTTGTAGAGCTCGCGAGGCAAGATCGTCGAAACCAAAAGCAAGCAATGGGTTGAGATAGCTCATTAAAAGTAGTGGTGTATTACTTTTTATTGTTCTACTGCCTAGTTGATCCAGTATCCAGCTAAGGCTTACGCCATGTTCAATTGCTGCTTGACTAGACCGTTGAATAGTTACCCCGTCAGCCATTGGATCAGAGAAAGGGACACCTATTTCAACTGCATCAGCTGCCTCTGATACATCATAAAGAACATTAAGGAAATTTTTAGGTTCAGGATAGCCAGCCGTTAGGAAGGCAACAAGTGCAGATTCTTCAGATTTTTCTAGGGCATTCTTAAGGGCCTCATGCGGCAGCATTTTCAGCCCCTTCCGTGTCATTTGTTTTGATGGGGTACTGGCTGAGTATCGGCATATCCTTGTCTCCTCGCCCGGAAAGCCCGATAAGAATCCGTGCTCCTTGATTTGTTGAAGCCCAATGCCGAGCACCTGCGATAGCATGAGCCGTTTCTAGAGCAGGTAAAATTCCTTCTAACTCACAGCACTCCTGTAATGCATCTAAAGCCTCAGAATCTTTTGCGGTGACATACTTAACTCTGCCTACGAGCTTTAATAAGGCATGTTCAGGGCCAACTCCAGGATAATCTAGCCCTGCTGAAACAGAATGTGTTTCTTGGATTTGTCCATGATCGTCATACAATAAAAGGCTGTATGCACCATGTAGTACACCTGGACGTCCCGAACCTAGAGTAGCAGAGTGATCACCGAGATCATCGCCACGGCCCCCTGCTTCTACACCGATTAGGCTTATATTTTCCTCTCCTAGGAAACCATGAAAAAGACCAATCGCATTGGATCCTCCTCCAACACATGCAAAAACCGCATCAGGAAGACCTCCGTGTGTTTCCAATTGTGATCTGGCCTCTCGGCCAATAACAGCTTGTAGTTCCCTAACCAAGAAAGGGTATGGATGCGGTCCTACAGCTGAGCCTAGAAGATAATAGGTATCAACTGGATCGGAAACCCAGTCTCTGATAGCTTCATCGATGGCAGCACGTAGAGTGCGGTCACCAGAGTTAACTGAGACTACATTAGCGCCCAGACGTTTCATGCGATCAACATTTGGTGATTGCCTTTGTATATCAAGTTCGCCCATATAGACCACACATGGTAGCCCTACTCGTGCACAAGCTGCTGCTGAGGCAACCCCATGTTGTCCCGCACCTGTTTCTGCAACGATTCTTGTTGCACCGAGTTCTTTGGCAAGCAAGGCTTGTCCAATTGCATTATTAATTTTATGTGCACCAGTGTGAGCAAGATCTTCGCGTTTAAACCAAACATCTGCACCCCAAGCTTTTGAAAGCCTAGCCGCGTGAGTTAATGCAGTGGGTCTTCCTACCCACTCTTTTAATTGTGAGGTTAGTTTGTGATTGAATGATTCGTCCGGAAGTAATCGGTGAACACCTTCAGTAAGCCGCTCAATTGCAGGCATTAAGGTTTCAGGGACATAGCGTCCTCCAAAAGGTCCAAAACGCCCAGAAGCATCGGGTAACTTTCCATCAACAAGCGCTCTCAATAGTTTCTTCTCATTTATTTCTTCGTTTGGTCGTATCATCATTACTCCGTCGCCCGGACCTGGGCGATAAACTCTCGAATTTTAGATGGGTCTTTAGTTCCATGGGCAACTTCAACGCCGCTGGATACATCAACTCCCCATGGAGATACTGACTTGATAGCTATCTCAACATTTTCAGCGGTAAGACCACCCGCGAGAACCAACTGTGTACTAGCCGCTGCAAGTGCAGCTTCTTCCCAGTTGGCTTTTTCACCAGCTCCGCTGTTCATCCCTTCAAAAAGCATAGGTCGTGGCAATTCTTTTAGCTCAGATACATGCCCTGTCCGAAATACTGGCAGCGACTTACAGTCTCCAAGGTTGAGTGATTTAAAATCTTCATGGTCTGTCTGAAGCCAGTCCGGGGCAAATACAGTTTTCACTTCGCCCCACTCATCTGGCGTAGGGTGACGCATTACCGCTACTCGAATTATATGATCTCCAATATTTTTACATAAGGAAAGCGCACGATCAGGGCTTATCTTTCTCGGCGAGCTGGCAAAGACAAATCCCAATGCATCTGCGCCAGCTGATATCGCTGCCTGTACATCTTTTTCTGTGCTTAGGCCACAGATTTTTATGAACATGTAGTGCCACCAAGCTCGTTAAACCCCGCTTGCTTAAGCGACGCCAATCTATCAGCAGTATCTTCAGCACGCATAAGTGCTGATCCAATTAGAGCAGTTTTATATCCTAGCTTTACAATCGCTTTTATTTCTTCTGAAGAGCTGATACCACTTTCAGCTACCGAATGCAGTGTCGGTGGTATATGAGTTGCTAGTTGCCTAAAACGATCAAAGTCAACCTCTAGAGTTTTGAGGTTTCGGCAATTAATGCCACACAGTACCGGGACTGTGTAATGGTTGCTTATATTCATAGCTGACGTACGTTCCAGATCTTTCTGATCAAAACATTCCAAAAGGACAAAAAGCCCTAGTTCATCGGCACAACTTAATAACGAGTTCACTTCTGAGTCACTTAATGGAGCAACAATAGCAAGGATGCCGCTAGCGCCGGCTGCACGAGACTCTAGCACCTGATAAGGGTCAGTAAGAAAGTCTTTTCGCATAGTTGGAATGCCCCTATCAAACAGCGAGGCTGATGCATCATAAAGATCTTTCAAGGAGCCTTTGAACTCATCGGGTTCTGTCAAAATGGAGACAGCAGCAGCACCACCTTTGGCATAAGCCTCAAGCTGTGCGTCATGCGAGAAACCACTATCCACAAGATCACCCATGGCTGGTGATCGCCGCTTTAATTCAGCTATGACGTTAAAACCACTTAACTTTAGTGGGGGTGGGCTAGGCATTGCAGCGGCACGATTAAGGAGAGCCCCCTCTGCTTCTTTGGTTTTAGCTTCTTTTGCACGAAGTCGGCTAGCGTGGGCCATTTTTTCCAAGAATGATCCTTTGCTAGCTTTGTGAGAAGTATTGTTTTTCATTGGTTTTATCTTTGACCAAAAGATTCCATTTGTTCAATGAAGTTTTTACCATACCCATCATTAAGTGCACTGCGCGCTTCATGAACACCACTTTCTGGGTTTGAAACTGCACCGGTTACTTCTAAAGCCAAAGCTGCACCAAGAATCAATGATTCTCGATGAGCATTACTATCACCATTGCACAATGCGCTGCGCAAACGTTTTGCATTTTCTTCTGGTGTTCCACCTTCTAGATCAGTCGCTTTGCAACGGGCTAGGCCATAATCTGCAGGGTCTCGAACAGTTTTTGTTACTGAGCCAGGACGAACATCGAAGCATAGGAAAGGACCTACCGGCGTAGGCTCGTCCCACCCAGGTGCGCCGTGTACAACAAAACTGCGCTTTGCATCTAATCCGGATAACGTATTCGCCATTAACTCTGCCATCGACTCACTGTAAGCGCCAATCACATGAAAAGGAGGGCACGCTGGGTTTGCTAAGGGCCCGAGAATATTAAAAACTGTTCTTACTCCAAGTGCTTGACGTACAGGTGCAATAGCTTTCATAGCAGGGTGATAACTAGGCGCAAATAGAAAAGTGAATCCTAGTTCATCCAAACAGTCTTTGATTTGTCGTTCATCCATAGGAACTGGTAGTCCAAGTGCTTTTAAGACGTCAGCACTACCAGATAGGCTGGAAACTGACCGGTTCCCATGCTTCAAAACTTTAGCGCCACACACAGCAGCGAGTAGTGCGCTACCAGTGGAGAGATTTAAACTACCAGAACCATCACCTCCTGTGCCGACTATATCTACGTAGGGCTCCCCGTCTGGCAGAGATGGTTTGATAGCAAGTTCACGCATTGCATTTGCAAACCCACGAATTTCAGATGTAGCTTCGCCTTTTGTTCGGAGTGCAACGAGCAACCCACCAGCGAGGGCAGGCGGCAAAGCACCAGAGGCCATTCCATTTAATATAGAAGCTGATTCTTCCTCGGTGAGATCGGTTTTTGCCATAACCTTCTCAAGTAAGCTTGTAGCCTGTGAGCTCATCGCCGTCCTCCAGATGCTAATTAGACGTTCCGTTCAGGGTAGAGAAAGTTTTCAAGTACTTTTGGGCCATTAGGTGTCAGCACACTCTCGGGGTGAAACTGCACACCTTCAATGGGTAACGTTTTGTGGCGCACTCCCATAATCTCTCCCTCTTTTGTTTGTGCCGTTACAGTTAAGTTTTGTGGAACTTCATCTCGCTTTGCGGCAAGAGAGTGATAACGCCCGACCTCAAAGGGATTAGGGAGAGATCTATAGATTGCTTTGCCATCATGCTCAATCTGGGATGTTTTTCCATGCATTAAGTTTTGCGCCGCAACTATCGAACCGCCGAAATGCTCAACAATGCATTGGTGCCCTAAGCAAACGCCAAGCACCGGAGTTTTATCAGAAAAATACTCAATCATTTCAAGTGATACTCCTGCATCAGATGGACGACCAGGGCCTGGAGAAATAACCAAATGAGTCGGAGAGATGCGAGCCGCAGATGCCACATCGATGGCATCATTACGATGGACAATCACACTTGCATCTAGCATTAAAAAAGCCTGTACAAGGTTATAGGTGAAGGAGTCATAGTTATCAATTAAGAGGAGTCGCACGTTCATATGCCATCCTTCGCGATCTCGAGTGCGCGTCTTAGGATAGCGCTCTTGGCAAGCACCTCTTGATATTCGTGTTCAGGGTTACTATCAGCAACTATTCCTGCGCCCGCCTGAAAGCTATATTCATTTCTATTGAACACCATCGTTCTTATAGTTATAGCTTGGTCCATATTACCGTTCTTAGCTATATAGCCCATTGTGCCTCCATATAGGCCCCGGCTAATTGGTTCCATCTCGGCAATCAATTCCATAGCTCGAACTTTTGGAGCGCCTACTAGAGTTCCTGCAGGAAAGGCAGCAGCGAAAAGGTCTAAAGCATCATGTTGTTCTTCCAGGGTCCCGCGTACTCCACTAACAATATGCATGACATGACTATATCTCTCGATTTTTAGATAGGGATCTACTTTGACAGTTCCAGATTGCGCAACTCTACCAAGGTCGTTTCTAGCCAAATCAACGAGCATAACGTGTTCCGCATTCTCTTTTGGATCTGCGAGTAGTTCGACCTCTAATGCCTCATCTAGTTTTGTGGTTTCTCCTCTTGGTCGTGTTCCAGCAATTGGCCTTAGTGACGCTTCACGGTTTTCTAACCGGACTAATGCCTCAGGAGATGAGCCAGAAATCTTAAGGTCACCAAGCTCAAAGAAAAACATATAGGGTGATGGATTTAGCAGTCTCATTGCCCGATAGCATTGAAATGGTTGTAAGTCTGTTTTTCCTGAAAATCGTACTGATAAGACAATTTGTAATATGTCTCCCGCTGTAATATGAGTTTTGCAACGTTTAACCTTTGAAATGAATTCTTGTTTGTCCAGACTAGCTTTTGCTTCTGAAAAACTTGCCTTTTTTTTCAGAGGTGGCATGACTGAGGCTTCATTAATGTTTTCGCGCAAAGCATCAACTATTTTTTTACGTAGTTCTTTTCGCTCGTGTTCGGTCCCAGAGTGCAGTAAGGCAACACGTCGAGTTAGGTGATCAAAAACGAGTAATGATTCGGGCGCTAATAATGATGCCTGTGGTAACCCTTTTAGTTCTGTTTGAGTGGCGGGTACTCTTTCAAAATAGCGAACAACGTCATACCCGTATGCTCCAACCAGTCCTCCAGAAAATGGTAGGCCCTCAATTTTGGGGTAAAGATCTGGACTGGCGGCAAGTGTTTCACGCAGGACTTTTAGCCATTCAACACGATTTTTTGGACGTTTTTGAGTTTCTCCATTGAGAACCAGGCGGTTCGAATAAAGCTCTAGGGTTGGTCCAATGCCGAACCCTAAAAATGAGTATCGTGCCAACCGTTCTCCACCCTCCACACTTTCAAGCAGAAAGCGTGGATTAAACTTTCGCAGCTTTATATATGCTGATACTGGTGTATCTAGGTCTGCTACGATATCAAATGGTGCCCGCACAATTTTTTCTCCAGCCGCTACAAAACAAAAAACCCATATCCGTAGGTGCGGAGATGGGTTTGCATGTTCGAATTAGACTCTTTTGGTCAGATTACGCGTGCCGTACCCTCTCGGCTGATAAGCTTAGCCAACAGCGCCTTACGAAGGAATGGGTGTTCACACGATAATTCATAATGGGAAGTATGTCCCTAGGGGCTCTTGAGGGTCAAGACCGAAAAACCAGTATTAAGGCTTAAAGGTCGTATAGAAAGGGCAGGATTATGGAAAAACCTACCCACATTATCAGTATCAGAGGAATACCTGCTCTTAAAAAATCAGTGGCTTTATACCCTCCGGCAGATAGCAATAATAAATTTGTCTTGTAGCCAAAAGCAGTTGCAAAACTCATATTAGCCCCAAAAATAACCGCAAGAATAAAAGGTTCTGGTGAGGTTCCAAGCTGTTCAGCAATTTGAATAGCGACTGGTGCGCCTATAACTCCGGTTGCATTATTTGAAACCATATTAGTAAGAATTGCCATGACCAGAATTAGTATGCTTAGAATTATGGGTATTGGCAGATGTTCGACTGCGGACACAAGAACTTGAGCAAAATATAGTGCCCCACCAGTCTCTGTCATAGCTGATCCAAGGGCCAAACTCGCAACTACCATCATAATGATCGGAGTCGATAAAGCACCAGACACATCTCCCCATCTAAGGCAGCGCGTTGCCAGCATCAGTCCAACGCCGGTCAGAGCCGCAATTGGTATAGGCATGATCCCTAGTGCCGCTGCTAGAATCACGAGCATCATAATGACTGCTGCTCTTGGTGCACGATGTGTGTAGGGAAGCTTCATTGTTCCGTCGAGTACAAGTTCAGTGCCAAGGGTTTTTAATTTTCTTAACTCAGAGCCGGTCCCCTGAACTAGCACTACATCACCTGCTCTTAGTGAGGTTGCTCCAATCTCATGAGAGATTTCTCCTAGTCCTGCGTTATGGATTCTGTGGAGTGCTAGAGGCAAAAGGTTGGTTCGTTGCGCAAATTGGGTGCCGAGAAGACTAGCTCTGTAGAGCATAGAATTTCTTGTGATCACTATTTCTGCAAGATTTTGTGGTTCTTGGTCGCTTAGGCTTTTATTTGCCTCGTTATGCAACGTTGCGCCCAGTTTCTGTTCAAAACTTTTTAGACGTTCTGGTGTATCCCTTACTGCTAAGCGATCGCCTTCAAGTATGGTTACAGAAGGCAGTTTTGTAACCGAGAGGTCTTCCCCTCTATCAATACGGTCTACTTTCATTTCGTTATTAGTTAGAGCTAAGCATTCAGCGAAGGGAGCCCCACACGCCTTACTATCTGCATTAATGTGCAAACTTGCATTAAAAACTCGTGGTGCCGTGTCTGATAATGGAGGTTTGCGTTTCGGTAGAAGGCGGGGTGCTATTAGCCACAGGTATAATATTCCTAGGCTACCAACTATTAGCACTGGGAAAGCAAAATCAAACATTTGCAACGGCGCCATGCCCTGAGATGTTGCTATTGATACAATTAAAAGGTTAGTAGATGTTCCGATGGTGGTAGCCATCCCGCCCACAATGGTGGCTAGTCCGACTGGCATGAGTATAGAAGATGGCGCTATGTTATTTTTTACTGCGACTCCAACTAGCACAGGAAGCAACATCACAACGATTGGCGTGTTGTTAAGGAATGCGCTAAGGAGTGCGCTTATGATCAACGTAGCAAGACTGGATAGTCTTGGTCGTGCCATCCATGTTTTAGCTAAGAGCGTGGCGAGAGGCTGAAGTGTCCCAGTAGTTTCAAGTCCTTTGCCTAGGATCATTAAAGCGCATATTGTGATAAGTGCTTCATGTCCAAACCCAGAGAGGAATTCGATCGGAGATAAGGTATCGCCATTAGCTGAGTAGGGAAATAACTCAAAAGTCAGAACGAGGATTACTAGAATAATAAGCCCAGAAGCTTCTAAGCGTAGCCGATCTCTTGTGAATAGGTAAAAAGCAAACCCCGTTAGTAGAAGAACGAAAATGCCATGGCTATTGGGTAAATCGGGCACTAATATCTCATTTTGTATTTGCTCTATAACCCCCTAAATAACATGGTGTTTCAACTGTCGCCAACTCAGATAGACTAAAATTGAGGTCTTACTTGTCCCACCACATAGAAATAACGCATTAATGCTTCGATATCCCGCGAATGAAGACGTTACGCTTGAAAGTTATTTCGGCGTGTTTCGCTATAGTCGCCGAGCTATCCAGCTCGTTTGGTCTACTCATAGAGGCTTAACAATAGCGCTCGCTCTATTCACAGTGACCGCTGGAGTCCTTCCTGCTGCCGTTGCTTATGTAGGTAAGTTGATAGTGGATGGTGTAGTTAGCGAAATAGTTACAGTTCAAGACGGTGGTTCAGCAGAATATTCTTTGGTTTTTGCCTGGGTGATTGTGGAGGGTCTCCTAGTGGCCGGCCTAGCTGGTGTTCAGCGTGCAATAGGTTTCTGCCAGGCGCTACTTCGCGTTCTTCTTAGTCAACGAGTCAATATTTTAATTCTTGAAAAGGCTTTAACGCTTGATTTAGCTCAATTTGAGGATTCCGAATTTTATGACAAGCTCAACAGAGCTCGTCAGGAAGCTTCAAGTCGACCACTTAGTCTAGTTAATCGAACCTTTGGGCTTGCACAGCATGGTATATCACTGGCAAGTTTTGGTGGCCTTTTACTGCAATTCTCACCTTGGGCAGTATTGATACTGATTGCCGCAGGTATTCCAGCCTTTGCGGCAGAAACTGCTTTTTCTGGTGAGCGATTCCGAGTATTTCGTCGCCGGTCTCCTGAGAGAAGAATGTTGTTGTATTTGGAGATGGTGCTAGCTCGTGAGGATCATGCAAAGGAAGTGAAACTATTCTCGCTCGGCCGAGAACTCATGAGCAGATATAGGAACATTTTTGGAGTTTTATATGAAGAGGATCGTAAGCTTGCTATCCGGCGAGATGGGTGGGGTTTTGCACTTAGTCTTTTTGGTAATGTTGCTTTTTATAGCACCTATGCATGGATTGCCGTATCGACGATTCAAGGTTCAATAAGTCTCGGCGAGATGACAATGTATCTTCTTGTTTTTAAACAAGGGCAGTCATCTGTTTCTTCTATGTTGACATCAATTGGTGGTATGTATGAGGACAATCTGTATTTATCTAATCTTTATGAATACCTTGAGGAAGAAACACCGCAAGGCCATGGAATAAGTACGACAGGACCTGATCCTTCTGCTGGTTTGACTTTTGATAACGTGAGTTTCACCTACCCTGGTGGATCGCATTCTGCGGTTCGCAATGTCAGTTTTTCTATAAGGCCTGGTCAAAGCGTGGCAATTGTTGGGTTAAATGGATCTGGGAAGACTACTTTAATTAAGCTTATGGCAGGGCTTTATCCGCCGGATAGTGGCTCCATTTACTATCAAGGTATGGAACTGTCGCAATGGAATCTTGCCGAGTTAAGAAAATCGATAGGGGTTATTTTTCAGGACTTTAATCGTTATCAGTTACCCGTAGGTGAAAACATAGGTGTAGGTGACGTTGGTCATCTTTGGGAAGATGAGAGGTGGATTGATGCCGCTACCAAAGGAAAAGCAGCAAAATTTATTGATAAATTACCGGAAGGTTATCAAACCCCATTAGGCCGTTGGTTTAATAAAGGACAAGAGTTATCTGGTGGTGAGTGGCAGCGTGTCGCCTTATCACGAGCCTTTATGAGAACCGGCGCCGATATACTTGTTCTTGATGAGCCCACAGCCTCAATGGATTCTCAGACAGAGTCTGAGATATTTGACGATTTTCAGTCCCTAACAGCTGATAAGATAGCAATTCTTATTTCCCATAGATTTTCAACTGTTCGTAGGGCAGAGCTGATAATGGTTATGGATCAAGGCGAAATCATTGAGAGAGGGAGCCATGGAGAACTGCTTGCAATGGGAGGTCAATATGCACGTCTTTTTGAGCTTCAGGCGCGTGGTTACAGGTAGTGTAGTAAGGTACTATTTCTTCCGACGGTAAGTCTTCTAATGTCATCTTCCAAATCAAAAAAAGTTCGCCGCGAGGAAATCTTCTTTGCTGAAAAAGATCAGGCCCTGAAGGCCGATGTCCGTCGACTTGGAGAATTGGTTGGAGAGTTAGTAAAAGAGCAGGGAGGGGAGGCTCTTTTTGACTTGGTGGAGGAAGCACGCAGAATTTCTATAGCTCACAGAGAAGGCAGTGTTGACGAACTTGAAAAGTTGCAAGCCTTACTTTCAGCATTAGAGCCTGTTACAGCAAGGGATTTTATACGTGCATTTTCGACTTATTTTCAAATGGTCAACATGGCCGAGAAGGTTCATCGCATTAGAAGGCGACGAGCTTATCTGAGAGATTCTACAAAGCATCAGCCTCTTGGTTTTTTAGATATATTGAAGCAGTTGAAAGAGTCTGGTCTTGAAGCTCCAGATATAGAAGATGCTCTAGCACAGATATCTGTTGAGCCAGTTTTTACTGCCCACCCTACCGAGGCCAGCCGCCGGACCCTGCTTCGTAAACAGCAGAATATTGCTCGCCATTTAGTTGCAATGCTCGATCCCTATCTAACACCTCAGGAAGAGCAAGAAGTGTTAGGTCGAATACTTCATGAAATGACATCCGGCTGGCAAACTGAAGAGCATCCACAGGCATATATGCGTGTTGCCGATGAAGCTGAACATGCTCTATTCTTTTTGACTGACGTCTTATGCCGAATTATCCCAGTCTTCTATGAAGGCCTTGAAGATGCTGTGAAATCGGTTTTTCCTGATCAAAGCATAAGGATTCCTTCCTCTAGCTTAATCAAGTTTGGGTCATGGGTTGGCGGCGATATGGACGGTAATCCAAATGTCACGGCAAAGAATATTCGCGAGACACTTACGCGTCAAAGAGCTTTGGTTTTAAACCTTTATTACAACGAATGTATAGCCCTTTCACAAAAGCTGAGTCAAAGTAAGGGTCGAATAAACATTAATGACGCATTGCATAGTCAAATTGAAGTCTATGCTAGTCATTTTCCAGAAGCATCGAGCGCTATTCCTGAAAGACACCGGGAGATGCCTTACCGAGTTTTTTTTAGGCTCGCGGCGGCACGACTGCAAGCCACTTATGACGATAGTGCTTTTCCCTATGAGTCACCAGATGAGTTTATTCAAGATATCGTGCTTATTGAAGATAGCTTGCGAGCGAATAAGGGGCGTAATGCGGGCTTATTTTCAGTAAAAAGACTTCGTCGTCGTGCGGAGACATTTGGGTTTCATATTGCAACCTTGGATCTTCGGCAGAACGCCGTTGTACATCGTGGTGTTATAAGCGAGGGTTTGAAGGAGCGCGGTTGGCATGAAAGTAGTGTTGAAGTACGCACCGAACGTTTAAAAGAGGCGCTCGAGAGAAGAGAGTCAGCCATAGGCGCTCTCTCTTCAGGAGCGCGAAAAACACTTTCAGTATTTAAGGCGATCTCGCACTGTAGGCGAAAATACGGTATCAACTCTATAGGACCCTATATTGTCAGCATGGCCCATGGTCCAGATGATATTTTATCTGTATTACTTTTAGCGAAATGGGGTGATTTGGGACCAAAGGGTGCGCCAGTACCTCTAGATGTTGTGCCATTGTTTGAAACAATCGAAGATCTCGAAAATTCTTCAGTAATTATGGAGAGCTTGCTTTCTGATGAGATTTACCGATCACATCTTGAGCATAGGGGTAATCATCAGATGGTCATGATCGGGCATTCAGATAGTAATAAGGACGATGGACTTGCTGCTGCGCGCTGGACATTGCATAACGCACAAAAATCATTAGCAGACATTACTAACAAATTTAATGTTCGTTTGACCTTATTCCATGGTCGTGGGGGAACTGTGAGTCGGGGAGGTGGGCATTTACATGAGGCAATTCTCGCGTCGCCACCTGGCGCTATCATGGGCCGTCTTCGTATGACGGAACAAGGCGATGTTATTAATGCAAAATATGGCCTCAAAACAATCGCTATGCGATCTCTTGAACAGACAGTAGCATCAGTACTATTTGTTACTGCCCGACATGATAAGCCTTACCAAGCCACTGAAAATTGGCGCGAAATTATGGGCGAAATTTCGGAGGTAAGTCGCCAAGCATATAAGAATATGATCTATGATCAGGAGAAGTTCCCAGATTATTTCCGAAGAGCTACACCGATTGATGTAATAGAAAAATTGGGGATCGGATCTCGTCCTGGTTTGAGAATGGATGGTGAGCAGCTTTCTGAGTTACGCGCAATTCCTTGGGCGTTTGCATGGACGCAGAACAGATTGATTTTGCCCGGTTGGTTTGGTCTTGGGACAGGACTCCACCATGCTTGGGAGAAATTTGGCGCAGATGAGCTTAAGCAGATGCTAGTAGAATGGCCATTCTTCAAAGTTCTTATTTTAGATGCAGAGGTTGTATTAGGTAAGGTTGATATCGCAATAGCTGAAAGATATTCAAAACTTGCAGGGCCTTTGCATAATGAATTTTTTCCGCTGATACGTGCAGAGCATGATCTTTGTGTTGATTTAATTCTTAAAATAACAAGTCAGTCAGAGATTCTAGAAAAAGATGACACATTACGAAGAGCGATAAGGCTTCGTAATCCCTATGTTGACCCTATGAGCCTCATACAGGTAGACCTTCTTAAGCGTTGGAGAGATGGTGAGAGCAAAGACGACTCTGTATTGCAGGCATTGATGGCCAGTATTAATGGTATTGCTCATGGAATGCAAAATACCGGCTAGTTAGATAGCAATTATTTGGATTTTTCCTTGGGTGGGCGAAGCCAACTAATAGTTCGTTCTTGTATTTCATCTTCTTTTACACTGGACTCGGAGATGCAGCGACCGCTTATAGATAT
>Ga0310344_10002005_pt1 | contig 15399 bp, 11 predicted proteins | sample HC15DNA20200_MG_FD_203801 | JGI IMG/M metagenome (GOLD analysis project Ga0310344, IMG submission 203801) | Marine microbial communities from station ALOHA, North Pacific Subtropical Gyre - HC15-DNA-20-200_MG | ecosystem: Environmental > Aquatic > Marine > Oceanic | place: Pacific Ocean: North... | reverse complement strand
GGCGGCGTATCTGCCACGAACATTGCCAATCTTACAGGGTTTCCAGACCTGATCGTCCCAGCTGGTTTTACCAGCGATCAGCTTCCAGTGGGAATCTCGTTTCTCGGTCGACCATTTAGTGAGCCCCGCTTATTCGGGTTAGGGTACGCATTTGAACAAGCTACTAGAATTAGGCGTGACCCTAGGATGACCCCCCCTCTCATAGGTGAAGGCATTCAAAGGTAGGCGGAACACACTGAATCTTCTTTTAGCTACTTACATTGGTTCCAGTATAGCTTGGATCCTAGCAATCGAGTCATGATAGTGCAGCTCGGTGACACTTGGACTGACGACATTTCTTTCCTGCCATTCCCTTAGCGTCGCCAAGAGGTCGCCAAGACCCCCCCTCACGTAAGGTGCGATGTCAGTTTGAACTGCTTCTTCGTCAGTCATTAATTCATCCATGCGCTCCAAGTAAGCCCGCTGGAGATTTCTACGGTATACATCTGTGTCATCTCCGCTAGATAATTCAGACCATATTCCACTACTAAGATCGCTAAGCATTTTGCTCAGTGAGTATGCAGCTGAACCATGGAAGGCTTCTTGCTCTATGAGGCGTTTCATGCGGTCAATATTGAGGACTTGGTTCAGGGTTCGAGCCTGATTTCTTCTAACAACATCAGGTGCTCCAGAATCCTGGAATTGGTCTAGTATATCTGAGCGGAGCATCCAGGTGGGCGTAGCGAATACCTGATTATTCAGATAATCCATTGCTTTTTCCTGCTTCTCCCTCGGTACACGTTCATATTGGACTCCTTCCTGGCCTTGGCGTTTTCGGGTGTGAATGACGCCTCCAATATTGGTTAGTACGTGACCGGAATAACGGTTCCACTGTCCGATGACGTTGGTGTAGAGCTCTTCAAGATCGGAAAAGTCTTCGCCTGCTTGGTATGTCCAGTCCTTCAGGTTGTTTATGATTCGCTTGAGGTTAGCAATACCCAGGTCCGACGCTCTCATAGCGTCATCACCGATAGCCTCTGTGAGCGCGGTCGGATCTGCCCCAGTAGGACTTGAGAATCGATATACGGGATCAGCGGTTTGCGTGACGACCAGTTCTCGTAACTCTTCACGTTCAGATAGTTCGTCCTCTCCCAGTATTGGGCTGTATCCCCATTCAATCGCAAATTGATCGTAGAGGCCGATTGCGGGCATGAAGCACGTATCATCACCCGGCTGGGCCACGTAATTGAAACGCGCATAATCCATGATTGACGGAGCTACGCCCATCCGACATGTAAACCGGGTTCTGAGGGAGTCAACTGGGTATGCTGCTGATGACTGCATGTTGTGTTGCAGGCCGATAGTATGACCAACCTCATGAGCAGAAACAAAGCGAATCAATTCGCCCATGACTTCGTCACTGAATTTTACCCCTCGCGCATCAGGATTAGCAGGGGCGGTCTGTATAAAGAACCAATTCCTGAGCAGGTTCATCACGTTGTGATACCACTGGATATCACTCTCCAGGATTTCTCCGGTGCGAGGGTCATGAACATGCGGGCCTGAAGCATTCTCAACTGTTGATGCCAAGTAGCGGATCACTGAGTAACGGGAATCCTCAGCATTCCAACCCGGATCTTCTTCTGGTGTTGGAGCATCTTTCGCCATGATAGCATTCCTGAAGCCTGCTGCTTCGAAGGCGGCTTGCCAATCGTCTACGCCTTGCTTCAGGTATGGGCGCCACTTCATGGGTGTTGCGGGATCAATATAGTAAACGATCGGTTCTATCGGATCGACGAGTTCTCCTCGGGCAAAAGCTTCAGGGTCACTCGGTTCTAAACGCCAGCGAGTGATGAAGCACCGCTCAGTAGCACGTTGCTCGTCCAAGCCATAGTCGATCTGACTCGTGCTAAAGAAGCCTACTCGCTCATCACAGAGTCTGGGCTGCATAGGGTTATCAGGCAGGACGAGCATCGAATGATGCATTTCCATTGATAGTGTGTTTGTTGGGTCATTTGAAGGAGGCTCGGTGGCTTCATAAGTGAGTAGCCGGCGCACCTCGACATTTTGGGGGTATGCAGTTGACCTAAGAATGAAAGTCCGATCTGGGTCTAGGCTCCGAACTCCATAGGTGTCACGCCTATTTTTCTGTAATCCGAGCACTGGCACGTCATCAGTAAAGAGATCAGTGACGTTGATCACCAAGGCAGAAGAATCATTCGAGAAAGTTTCTATGTCGAATGATTGGATCAGTGGTTCAAAATTCGAACTAGCAACCGCGCGAGCGATCGGCTCGGCATTGTCAGCATAGTTTTCGTAATTTACAAGTCTCAGGAGTATGCGCTTATTTCTTCGTTCCCATCGCACTACGGATGTATTCACCTTTGATCCACCGTACCCTGAGCCGTCAGCAGACTTAGCAATTCGGGTCAATAGAAGCATTTCTCGGTCAAGTTCATCGAGCGGGATTTCGTAGTACAGCTCGTCGCCGATCATATGTGTGGTGAAGAGTCCGGTGCTTGTTATGGCTTCACTAGTTATTACATCCGAGTAGGACTTGCCCTCTCCTGGATCTTCTTCCTGTTGGGCTAGTAGGGATGCCTCAAGGCGTGTATGTACTACAGCGAACGTGATGACAAACAGAATCAATGTAGCAAGGAGTCGCTGTCTCATGATGTAATCTCAAGCTCGAGGAAGACGTGATGGGGTGACCAACATCCAATATTCATACTGAAATGGTCAAGTCACCGACCAGAAAATTCGCGAGTTGTGACCAACTCGACCTATCATGCGGTCATGGATGATATTCTTATACAACCACTGTGCCGTTTAGCAGAAGCTATACGGCACCGCATGATTTCTGCAGCGGAGTTAACCGAGATCGCAGTGAGTCAGCACAGAGAGCATGGAGGTTACCTAAATGCTTATAAATCCATCGATCTCGAAGGAGCCCTCCGATTAGCCCGGGAAGCAGATGAGCTTCTGGCTCGAGGGGTTTGTCTGGGACCATTTCATGGGATTCCGGTTTCTGCCAAGGACCTCTATGGCGTGAAAGGATTCCCCACATTTGCAGGAACAATGCGGCAGTTGCCGGATGAGTGGTCTAGTGATGCCTGGTTAGTTAGTCGACTTCGTGCTCAAGGGGGAATCACGATTGGTAAAACACACACAGTAGAATTTGCTTTCGGAGCAGTCGGGATCAATCCACACTGGGGGACACCACGGAATCCTTGGGATGAAAAGGTTCATCGGATACCGGGAGGTTCGTCGTGCGGAGCTGGAGTAAGCCTATGGGAGGGTTCTGCATTCTTGGCTCTTGGTTCTGATACGGGAGGCTCTATACGGATACCTGCAGCAATGACCGGGACTGTTGGTCATAAGCTGACCTGGGATCGTTGGCCAGTTGAGGGAGTTGTGCCCCTAAGCAGTACAATGGATAGCGTCGGTGCTTTGGCTCGATCTGTTGAAGACGCAGCATATTTTTTTGGTGCCGTAGATCCATCTTGGGGGGACCCAGGAATGTTTTTGAAGCATATAACTACGACCAGGCTTTCCTCTCTGCGGATCGCGGTGCCTAGTTGCTTGATTTGGGAAGATTGTCAGAGTGACATCAAGGCACAGATCTATGCGGCGCTCGATGAACTAGAGCTGGCCGGTGTGCAACGGACTAATGTGGACGGCTCTCTTTTGGATCAAGCCTTCGATCACTACAGGGACAGCGGTATCGCGGGCACAGAGTGTAAAGCTTTCCTCGAGCAAGAGCTTCCAGAGTGGCTGGATATTATCCACCCGACGATAGGACATCGACTGGAAGCTGCAGCCTCTATCTCCGATCCAAGCTATGTCTACGCTGTAGAAGAGCACCATCGGCTCGTGTCTGTGGCGAACAGTCTCTTTGAAGAGGGGGCTTTGGTGGCTCTGCCGGCTACAATGACCACACCTCCACCAGTAGCTGAGTTAGACGATGTGAGTGCGTACCTGAAGGCTAATATGATAGGACTCCGTCCAACTTGCTGCGTAAATATGCTTGGTCTTTGCGCATTGACTATTCCGGTAGGACTTGATGATGAGGGCATGCCAGTTGGGCTCCAGCTAATAGGGGCTGCTGGAACAGATGAGGTTGTGCTCGCTGCAGGACTGGCTATAGAAAGAGCCCTGGGGACAGCTCGAGACAGGTTGGGGACACCGGTTTGTGTCTAGCGTCTTTGCCTTCATCCAAGAAGATTGTTCCCCCGCTGAAGCTTAAGAGGAGATCACCAGCTCAATGACAAAAACCAGGTGCGAATACTTCCCAATACTTTGCGAGGATCCTGACTCAGTAAATTCGGGACAGATCAAAGGAATTCGATACCAAGGCAATCCCACTGGGTGGCAGCAGGCTGCAAAAGACGTGGAGGCCTAGTGGCGCGCGCAGCTGCAAGGCAAGAAAATGATCTGCTAACTAAGGTCTCAGGAGCAGTCCATGAGCGGGTCGTTGGACAAGAACCTGCTATTGAGGGGCTTCTTATCGGGTTGCTGACCGGAGGGCACGTGTTGCTCGAGGGGCTCCCAGGTTTAGCGAAGACGCTTATGGTCCGTACCCTAGCTGAGGCCATTCAAACTGGATTTCGCAGAATCCAGTTTACGCCTGACCTGTTGCCAACCGATATCGTTGGTACTCCAGTTTTTGACCAGGGAACTGGAGACTTTAGGGTCCACAAGGGTCCGATATTCTCAAATATCATTCTGGCTGATGAGATCAACCGTGCACCTCCCAAGGTGCAAGCTGCTTTGCTAGAAGCGATGGAAGAGCATCAGGTCACAATCGCAGGAGAGACACACTTGCTGGAGTCCCCGTTCATGGTGCTAGCAACTCAGAACCCGGTCGAGCTGCATGGAACATATCCGCTAGCTGAGGCACAGCTTGATCGCTTTGCTTTGAAGATTGATATCAGTCATCCGTCCCGAGATGAAGAAAAAATGATTGTTCGCCGTGTCGCGAGCACAGATTCTCAGCCGATCGAAGCTGTTGCGACAGTCGAGCAGATTTCAGTTGCTCGTGCTGAGGTTGCCGCAATCCACCTGGATGACAAAGTCCTTGACTATGTGGTTGAACTCGCTTTCGCTACCAGAGAACCAGCAGCGTATGGATTAGAAGATCTCGAGGACCTGATTGATTTTGGTACGTCTCCGCGTGCGACAATCTTTCTGACACGGACGGCTCGTGCTCGCGCGTACTTGAGAGGTAGAGATTTTGTGCTCCCAGATGATGTTAAAAAAATGGCGCCGCTTGTTCTGAGGCACCGGCTGCGGACTACGTATGAAGCAGACGCCCGAGGCATCGACACTGAGGAGATTATGCAACGGGTGCTCGGGGCTGTTCCGACCCCCTGAAGGCTGTGGACGGCGAACGAGTATTCTCCAAGGAGGTAACTGCCTGGTTGCGGCGTATCGAGTTGCGTACCCGCGGATTGGTCGAGTCGCTGTTCAGCGGAGAGTATCGATCAGTTTTCAAGGGACGTGGAATGGAGTTTTCAGATGTTCGGGAATACCAGCCGGGTGATGATGTGCGGGCGATCGACTGGAATGTTACGGCCCGGCGTGGTCATGTTTTTGTCAAAGAGCACGTTGAAGAGCGGGAACTCACTGTTCTTCTGATTGTTGATTGCTCAGCATCCAAGGATTTTGGGACAGGGCTTAAGTCAAATGTGGTGATTGCCTCCGAAGTTGCAGGTGTCCTTGCGCTAGCGGCCACAGACAATAACGATCGCGTTGGCTTGCTCATTGTGACTGATCGCGTGGAGCTCTACATACCCCCGGATAGTGGTCGCAGCCACGCTATGCGCCTGGTATTAGACCTCCTCTCGTTTCGTCCTTCTGGGAGGGGTACCAAGCTTTCATGTGCGCTTGAGTACGCATCCAAGGTTCTTCACCAAAGGACTGCAGTTTTCCTAATCAGTGATTTTCTATTAGGTGAAAAATCGGATTCCTCGTTCATGGCAGATGCAAGGCGATTCAGTCGTGAGCATGACCTGATTCCGATTCGAGTCACAGACCCAGGAGGAGCGACATTGCCCGATGTTGGCCTACTGGCACTCGCTGATCCGGAGACCGGTATTAGGAGGGTTCTGAATACAAGCGACGAGCTCGTACGCCAGGATTATGCAGAGAGTCGATTAAGCCAGAAGACTGAGATCGACGGGCTATTCCGCCAGCTCCAGACAGATGTAGTCGAGGTTGAGTCGACAGAAGACTATGTCCTGCCATTGATCAGATTTTTTCGTCGGCGAGAGCGAGTTACATGATCAGGAGAATGCATCTTACCTTGGCCGCTTCTTGGGTACTGATCACTGGGACAACAGCCCTATCACTCGCAGCCCAGGTATCGCTGGAAGCAACAGGCTCTCTTTCAGCAGACACTGTAGGCCAGGGCGATGTTTTTGAGCTACACGTTGCAATACGGGTACCCTCGGGTAGCGCGGTCTATTTTCCAGACACAGTGGCTAGTGCGTTCGGCTTGGAGAGCTTCGGGACCGTTGATTGGGAGTCGTCAGAAGCATCGGGTGATGACGGAAGACTGACGCTCGTTTATCCATTAATTGCTTTTCAAGTCGGGTTGGTGCCTGTACCTGGATTGGATGTGTTTGTAGGTCCAGCGACAGGAATAGAGGGTCCATCCTTCCATACTGGGTCAGTGATTGGGGAATGGAGTGGCGTGGCTTCTGATTCTGGCCTAGAGACACTAGAACGGGTTCCTGTTGCTAGACAAGCTGTTTGGATCGCATCGCCAATTCATCCAGACGACATCAGTGCTGGCTTAGAACCAAGGTTGCCCTCTGATGTATTGGGGGCGAACTGGGACTGGCTCTCCCTTATTGTGATTGTGTCGTTGTCGATCGTGTTTCTCATAGCCATTACTCCGTTGGTAAGGAAAATGCTTACGGATCAGGGTAGCCAGGAAGAACTACTCGATGCTTCCCTAGGTCTAGATCCTGCTTTGGCCCGTTGGCAGGCTGCCCTAGACGAGCTTGATCGAATTCTCAGTCTGGGTTTACACCTGAATGAGGAAATGGAGGAATTCTACGGTTGTAGTAGTCGAGCAGTGCGCACTTATGTCGAAGGTTTGGATTCAGCTTGGGGGCCGAGTTTCACAAGTTCGGAGTTGATGGCGCAGCTCCGTAGGGGAGTCAGCGGATCTGCAGTCAATCTTTATGGGTCAATGAATATGGCGGAAGTTGTGAAGTTTGGCCGTCTTCGGCCAGATGAGGATTCAGCCGAAAGAGACTGGAGAGTACTAAGGAGTTGGGTCAAAGAATCTAGGACTATGAAACCATGAGTTTCGAGTTTGGACAACCGAACTTCCTAGCTCTCCTCAGCCTATTGCCCGTGTGGTGGTGGTGGGTGCGACCTAAGGGTCTAGCTGGACTACTCATAGCTCGCGGGGAGCCAGCTGAAGCTCTCGCACTTCGGGGCTGGAAAGCCCGCATGTTAGAGACCTTGCCAAGTGCAATGCGCTTAGCCGCGCTCGGATGCCTCGTCCTGGCGCTTTGTCAACCACGAATTGTCCGGACTCTGGAGGAACCACTCACTGAGGGAGTAGGAATTGCGTTCGCGATTGATCTGTCGACCTCCATGTGGGCAGCAGACATGGCGGAGCGAACAACTAGACTGCAAGCCGCAAAGTCTACCGTTCTTCGTTTTCTTGAAAATCGTGAAGATGATGTCGGCTTGGTTTCTTTTGCAGGTGAATCTCTGATCAGGTTACCCGTGACCCACGACGCGTATGTAGTCGAGATGGCTGTGGATGAGATGGAGGTTGGTCTGCTAACTGACGGTACCGATATAGCCGGGGCAATTGCTGCCGGGGCTGGGCTTTTGAGGGATACCCCCCATACATCTAAGGTTCTCATCCTTGTAACAGATGGTGCTCATAACAAAGCTGGAATCGTTCCGGCAGTTGCAGCTCGAGCAGCAGCAGCATTTGATGTGAAGGTTTACCCGATCGCGATCGGTGATGAGCAGGGACTGCGATCGGCTGTCAATGAGATGGAGACTGTCCTAACACAAACCGCTCGAATTACGGGCGGGCGTTATTTCCGAGCTACAGATGTGGAGGCGCTGGAAGCTATCTATGATGAAATTGACAGGCTTGAGGTAGCGTCAGAAGTGATTACAGAGCACGAGGAATCGGTCCCGCTTGGGCTGTGGCTTGTGATAGGGTCGATGGTGTTCTTGGCCGGAGCAAACACGCTTCGTGGCTCACGTTGGGGTGTGTTACCGTGACCTTCTCTCATCCTGAACTGTTGGCGTTGGCTCCGATCATCGTATTGGTAGTGGGGTTAGCTCTGGTTGCCCAATGGCGCAGATACCGGAGGCTTGAAGAAGCCTTTGGCGGGAGAAGGGCAGCGAGTAGGCTGACGTCGATCGACTTGCACAGGTTTCCCAAGAGTCGCCTGTCGTGCCTTATTGCAGTAAGCCTAGCATTGACCATAGCAGCTGCAGGCCCGCACATCGACTTTGGCTCGACGCTGGATCCTGAACAACCGGTAGATCTTGTGGTTGCAGTAGATGTTTCCCTTTCAATGACTGGGGATGACGTTACTTCAAGCCGGTTAGATCGCGCTAAGGAAGTCGTGAATGCAATGACTGAGTCTTTGACGCAAGAGCGGATCGGACTCGCGATTTTCGCAGACTGGCCGTATACCGTGCTTCCGATGACGGACGACCCCGAACTCGTGCGATTTTTTACAGCATCGCTTGCCCCGGATCTGATCGAAGAGCGTGACCAGGGCACTTCACTCTCCCTGGTGATCAAACACTCGATAGGGATGCTTAATGCACGACACAGGCCGGAAGCTCAACAGGCAATTCTTTTGATCACTGACGGTGAGGGGCATGAAGACCCGGCCTTGATTCTAGATTCGGTTGCCGTTGCAACAGACATGGGTATTCGTGTTTGGACGGCAGGTGTGGGTACCAGCATAGGCTCGGTCCTAATGACCGAAGGTGACGATCCGGTTCTGGTCCTTGGGGATGACGGTGAGCCTATCATATCACGGTTGAATGAAGACTTGCTCCGAAGTATCGCGACCGCAGGAGGTGGCAGCTATCACGATGTTCGTGGTGCGGCAGGGCTACGTAACCTGCAGGCTCGCTTTCGGAGAGCAGAGACTGCCTCGGCTCTAGGTGGAGAACCTGTGGGATTGGCATTCTGGATTCTCTTGCTGGCAGTGCCGCTTCTATTCCTGGAAGGAAAGATGGATTCAGGTGGAGTCATAGATTCTCCTCGTCTCAATGAGCCAAGAAGGTGAATAGCTCCAAGATGGATTTTGTGTTCGGAGCCTCATGGCTGCGCGTGACAGTGATATCTGTGACGCTTGCTGGTCTTGTATTTACATGGACGAATGAGCGCAAGAGCGTTGAACGTGCTAATCGGCTCCATCGGACTGGAAATGCACCAAGGGCCGTAGCGGTTTATCAGAACAGAATAGACTCGGATTCATTACGCTTAGGCCTCCGATATAATCTCGGTACGAGCCTGCTTGAGCTTGGAAGTGCCAGAGCTGAAGAGGAATTAGCTTTTGGCGTGGAGAGTAATGACGATCAAGTCATGAAGCTCGCACTCTATAACTTGGGTGTGTCGCGCCTTATCCGAGCTGTTTCAGCCGAGAATGTTGACTCGATGAGAATCCACGCTCGTGCATCGATCCAAGCTAACCGCAGCACACTTCGCTTAAGTCCTGATCAGGATGATGCTAAATGGAATCTCTCGATGGCTCAGCGACTACTGGATTCCATTGATGCTGCGAATAGACGAGCGGGCAGGGTGACAGCTGAAGGCCCTGCAGATCCAGATGAACTGGTTCCCGCAGAAAATATGCTTGAAGGTGAAGAGGAGGATCCAAGGCAGGGGTTCGCACCACTAGAAGGGGATGATGAAAGCCTGGCCGAATTGAGCGAGGAAGAACCTCTGCCGTTTGCTGAAGCTGCTGAGATTCTTGGGGTGACCAGGCTTGACGGGGCTGCGATTATGAGGAAACTGCTCGCTCTTGAGAGTAGAGCTAGGTGGGGCAGGCAACTCGGTAGAGTGGGACCAAAGCATTAGGCCAGGTAACTTTAGTGAATTCGCAACCTTGCTCCTATGAGCATCCGCCGAGGCAGTCCAGGGGTGAAGAATCTTTCGATGTCTTCTGATGGGCCACGGACATTTGGAGAGATGAGCCCAAAGGAATTATACGATTGGTCAAGTAGATTCTTTACCTCTGCATAGAGTGTAGCAGACCCCACTACTCTGCTAATATCCAGGTTCAGCAGGGCGTAGCCAGCAAGTTTTCCGAAATCTCCGTTGTTGCCCTCATCACCCACGAGGAATCGTTCACCCACATAGTGGAGTGAAAGGTCTGATTGGTATTCACCCCTTTGATAGCCGATAGCTAGGCCAGCAGTGAAAGCTGGGATCAATGGGAAGCGGTCTCCTGGCTCAACGACTGGGGCGGGAAGGATGTGATCTTCCTCTTCCTCCCCCTCCAGGAAGGGGGCTGCCAATGTGGCATGGGTTTCAAACGTAGCGCGCGTCCAAGCGATGGATCCTTGGATGCTCGCTCCTGGAAGTATTGGGATTGATTTGATTGTCATCGAACCCTCTAGGCCAATACGCCGTGTGCCTTCAAGATTCGTGAAGAACCCACGCGTTGGTTGTTCTGGGTCGACCACACTGAAAAGATCGTTGTGAACTTCAGACCAGTACGCCGTAACGCTTGTGCTCATCTGGCCACGCTCAGTTCGGAAACCTGCTTGCCAGGAGTCGGTAGTGACGGGGTCCAATGGAGGGTCGGCACCAAGTTCGAAAGGAAGCGGACAGGGGTCTTCTGGGTCAGCGCATGTGATTTCAAGAATTACTGGTGCCCGAAACCCTCGGGCGTAGCTCGCAAATAATCTTACGCCAGGTAAGGTTTCCCGACTCAGGCCGAGAGCGCCTGTGATTTGATTGAAGAGGTTGTCGCCGTTGTGTTCCGGGTCTAAAAAGTCTCTAAATGGTACGCTTACATGATCAAATCGGAGAGAACTGTGAAGTGCCGTCCGTCTATCTGCTCGCCAAAATAGATCTGCATAAAATCCTAAATTATTCTCATTGGTACCAGCGAGTTCGGTTGTGTTTCTTTCTATTTCAGGAAAGGCCTGATTGGGTAACTCCAAGATTTCAATATCCACATCATTTCTAGCTAGGTCGAGACCACCTGAGAACGTTAGATCCGGATTGGGTTCAAATCTGACCTGTAGTGAGCCGCCCCGTGAAGCGATTCCAGTTATGCCCATAGCATCGGCTTCCGTGACGTTGTCATTAAATTGATTGAAGTCCGCAAAGCGGGCGAAACCAGACAGATTAAGCTGTAAATCCGGGGCCAGCCTTTGTTCAAGGTGTGCATTAAAGAAGTGCAGGCGTGGTCGGAAATAGTCCCCATTACCTCCTGTATACTGGAGTTCTCTTCTGTCCGTGGGTGGTGAGACGATATCCAGGGGCAGTGCTCCACCTTCTAGCCAAGATTCTGGAAGTGCCTGGGGGCCTTCAATCGAATCCGATGAAAGTGTGTATGAGATCCAAGCATCTGACCGCTCTCTTCGTCTGCCTACTTTTATGAATGCCTGGAGTTGCTGTGCGTGGTTTTTCATCCGCCAGCCATCAGTTTTTCGGTAAGACAGGCGACTGTAAAGATCGAAATCAGCAGTTTCTATGGAACTGAGAAGTGAACCTCCAAAATCCCTGAAATCTCCTCCAAACACTTCTGCCTCAACTCGACTTGGTCCAATCCCACGACGAGTGACTAGATTGAGCGCGCCTGCAAGAGAGTTTTTCCCGAATGCACCAGCTGGCCCTCGGACAAGTTCCACCATCTCCAGGTCGCGCATTGGCAGCAAATTAAAATGAACCTGAGATGCGTCGGCTTCGTTCACGCGCACACCATCTAGGAATACGCTGATGCTTTGAGGCAGTCCAACAACTGGTGAGACACTGAACCCTCGGAGTCGAAGGTCCGGTTGGAATGGGCTTCCTACTTGATCACCTAGGGTTACACCTGGGAGGTCTTCAAGGATTTCAGCTACTGAGTGGTGAGCTCTTTCGATCCGCTCTTTCCCTATCACATTTACTGGAAATGGTGCTTCAATGACCGGAATGGTACCTGCTCGCGTTTGGGCTACTTCAACACGGACTCCGAGGAGTACTATCACACTATCCGTGGGAATAGTGTCTGGGGGTTCTTGGGCTTCTAGAATCAGGTGTGAGGCAGCAAGGCTGCTAATGACTAGAACCGTTTTCAGCCTATGCATTCTATATAGCTGCAGATTGTTGAAACGAATGGGAAGACGTTAAACCAGAATAGGATGAGCCCTCAGCTGCTACCTACAAGAGCTGAGGGCTCATCCTGCGGGCCCTATGGAATAGGGGTGCTCTATCACTCAGGATATATCGAATCAACCACCGGGATGTAGGTGGAAGCTCACGCGTGTGTTTTCCCACTCAAGAACGATATCTCCCATTGTATTCTCGTCATTCGCTTCATAGCGAAACTGCATCGTCTCAACCATCTCATCCATTGTTTCTGGAGTGGCAGTAAAACTACCAATCTCAGTTTCTCGCACGTCAGGTCCGATGCCGACTCCCCAACGCTCATAGTTTGGGTTTACGAAGAATGTCCATTCCTCTTCACCTGGCTCAGCATAGATAGAATAAGCCCCTGCTTCGAGCGAGACGCCTCCAATGGAAGCGGGTCCAGTAAGATGCAGCGCTGTTGCTTCATCCGCGCCTACTCGCCAGACTGCACCAAATGGCACAAGGTCGCCCATAATATCTCGACCTCTCGCTGATGGCGCGCCATAGCAGAGTACTCCTTGACCATTCTCAAAGGTGACCGGAGTTGCGGAGCGGGGGCTGACGCGGGCCATAGCATCTTCCTGAGAAATATCCCTGAGCCAGCACTCGTCCATTGTTAGATCGGTGACTTCCATTTCTTCTGGAGCATCCGGGGCCTCAGTATTTCCAGCACAAGCCAAGAGGCCCAAGGAAATTCCTATTAGGAGTGAACCGGCAAATCTCTGGTGGCGCATAATCTCATTCCTCTTTGATAGATTAGATGCGAGAACCTGGCCTGAACGGCTTGGCTTCTTTGGCTAATCTTAAATAAACTCAGATATAAAGGTGGTTGTATCCTTATTAATCGCGCAATCTTTGATTTTTATGGCCCCGAGCTCTTTAGTGCTCAGGGTACAGAGCGAAGTAACTTCACAAAGAGGTCAATCTCAGCGGTAGTGTTATAGCGATGTGTCGAGATACCGATGGCGTTGTATCAGTCACGTTGGTGCTCAGCAAGACTATACAGGCTGGAATAAAACGGCCCCATCCTAAGTAGATGGGGCCGTACTTGTTTCAAACTAGACTGTGGGCGTGACCCTTCAAATGCTCGTGGGCTTCTACTGGCCGGTGCGTTTTCTCTCTGCTGGCCAAGGAGCGCCCATATTTTCTGCTGTAACTGGACCCATGCCCATGTAGTTGAACTTTTGAATTCTTTTGCCCTCGTATGTTTCGGTCGTGTAGATGTTACCCTTGGAGTCAACTGCGATGGAGTGCACGGCAAACCAAAGTCCTGGTTGTCGACCACCGTCACCGAAGCTATAAACGATCTCAAGCGTCTCGCGATTCATCACGTAGATCTTCATGTTCTGGCCATCGGCCACATACATCCAAGTCTGATCATCGTCAGGTGAGAAATCGAGATCCCACGTAGCACCCTGAGACAGTGTATGGGGAGCGATCACAACTTCATCAACAAAGGTTCCGTCCCTTTGGAATACAGAAATGCGGTTGGACGGGCGGTCACATACATAGAGGAGTTCGTCGTTGGATAATTCTGCACAATGGACTGGAGTACGGAACTGCTCTGGCGGGACTTCGCCCGGTGTATAGCCCACAGGGCGGTCATCTGAGGGCACGTTACCCTTTGCACCCCAGAAGCGCTTCATCTCCCCTGTGTTACCGTCGATGACTGCTACGCGCTGATTGAGGTAGCCATCAGCTACAAAAATTTCGTTCTCCTTGGGGTCAGCAAATACTTTAGCCACACGCCCAAAATTATCTGTACTAAGGCTGCTGGTTTGGGCGCCGGATTCTCCAAACTGGTTCAGAAAGTCGCCGTCCCTAGAAAATTTTAGGATTTGTCGATCGGGCCCACCATTACCACCAATCCATACGTTGTCCATGTGATCAACGGTGATCCCGTGATTCGAGACCGGCCAAACATAGTCACCTGTGTCGGTAGGCCCGCCCCACGCATTAAGGAGGTTGCCGTCGGAATCAAAGTGCAGGACCGGCGGGGCAGGACTACAGCATTCGCTGAGAGGCGGATCTTGAGCAGCTCCGAGTTCTGTTCTTCCAGCGAATTGGTCAGGTGTGTTGCGGTGGACAAGCCACACATCGTCCCGTGAATCGACATCAACACCAATAGTGGCGCCTTGGATCCAATGGTTTGGAAGTGGTTTTGGCCAAAATGGATCAACCTGGAACATCGGAGCCATTGTCACTCCGTCCTGATTAGCGGAAGCCATATTATCCATGACTTCGCTTGCGCAGGCGATAACGGTTATGGCTGCTACCAGGGCGATTCCATAGGTCAGGTTTCGCTTATGCATAGTCCTTACTCCCTGATCATGTAGTCCAAGGCCTTCCTCGGCACGGACGAATAGGCTACGCGCTAGAGACGATTCGGGCAATTGTTCAGAGATTACTTGGAGAGAGGATATCGACGAAGATGTAGCACCCTCTTCCTTGTAACGTTGCTTAGGGTCCCCCTAGTTTCTCATGATGTTCAAGGACTACCGTCGTACTGCGGCGCTTCTTGTCGGGCTGACTCTTCTTTTGCCTACTTGGTCTGGAGAGGCACATGAGATTCCGGCTGATGTAACTGTTCAGGCATTTGTGAAGCCTGAAGCCGAGAGTCTCCAAATGCTCGTCAGAGTCCCTCTTGCCTCGATGCGGGATTACGATTTCCCCGCTCGTGAACCGGGGTATCTGATCATCTCGGATGCAGAGGCACTCATACAGGGTGCAGCAGTAGAATGGATTGCCAACTACGTGGATATGTACGAAGGAGATGAACTTCTTGCTCGTCCTATAGTGGCGGCCGCCAGAATTGCAATACCGGGTGACCGTGCCTTCAGGAGTTATGGCAATGCGATTGAGAATGTGTTTTCCGCTCCACTCTCAGATGAGATTGACCTACCCCCACAGCAGGCGATGCTAGATGTGGTCTTAGAGTGGACGGTCACATCGGATGAATCAGACTTTTCCATTGATGCGCGATTTGCGCAACTAGGTATCCGCACAATCACCGTGCTCCGATTCCTTCCTGTGGGAGGTGCGGAACGGGCATTTCAGTACTCAGGAAATCC
>Ga0310344_10002004_pt1 | contig 15405 bp, 14 predicted proteins | sample HC15DNA20200_MG_FD_203801 | JGI IMG/M metagenome (GOLD analysis project Ga0310344, IMG submission 203801) | Marine microbial communities from station ALOHA, North Pacific Subtropical Gyre - HC15-DNA-20-200_MG | ecosystem: Environmental > Aquatic > Marine > Oceanic | place: Pacific Ocean: North... | reverse complement strand
GAAATGGAGGCCGATGCCTCTCTCAGATTCACAACTGACCCTTTGAGGATTCCTTTGGATTTACCAGTAGCCGTACCGTGGACTGTGAGTGAACCATCCTCTGAAGGAGTACCTATAGCCACTCGTATGCCTGTGCTTCCGATATCGATAGCTGCATATCCAAACCTTTGTGCCATATGTTCACTTCCTCCTAACGATCGGGATGTTCGAAAAACTAAATAATTTCTGCTACTCGGAGTTTTGCGCTCCTACTCCGGCGGTTCATATTTATTTCATCTAGTGTTGGCCGTATAGGCTTCTTCTCAACTACCCTTAATCTAGCTATGTGCTTGCATTCGCAGGCTATGATTTGCTTGGGGCATAGACATGCCTTTGATTCCTCTCTAAAGAATCTTTTTATAATCCTATCTTCCAAAGAGTGATAACTGATTACAGCGATCCGAGCACCCTTGTCTAAGATATATAGGGATTGGAGCAACCCCTCTTTGATATTTTGCATTTCATGGTTCACTGCTATTCTCAATGCTTGGAACGTTTTAGTGGCAGGATGAATGGATGGTTTCGGTCCTCTTTTACGCACGCCACTAATGATGTCGCTTAGTTCTCCAGTAGAATTCAACGGGCGTTGTCTGCAGATTGCTCTGGCAATTTGCCTGGCATAACGTTCTTCTCCATAGGAATAGATCGCGTTAGCGAGATCTTGTTCACTCCAATGGTTAACAATTTCTGCCGCCGTCATTTCCTGTTTAGGGTTGAACCTCATGTCTAATGGTTGGTCTTTCTGGAAACTAAAACCGCGTGGGCTTGAATCTATCTGAAATGAAGATATTCCCAGATCCATCAGGACGCCGTTTATTGATTCTGTGAACTTACCTGTTGCGATGTTTCGGATGTTTTTGTAGTTGCCATGTATCATGGTTAGTCTACTTGCGGGCACTGCCTCGAAACGCTGCTTGGCTACATTCAAGACTTCTGGATCCGCCTCTATACCAAGTATTTTTCCATTAGGGGAACTAGCATTTAACATGATTTCAGTATGCCCCCCCTCGCCCATTGTGCAGTCTATGTAACTGCCACCTGGCGAGACTCTCATTGCTGAAAGCACTTCAGATGTCATAACCGGATTGTGATAGTAGCGTGCAGTAGCCATCTCAAAATTCCGTTGATTCTGCTATCCGCCATCCCTCTGAGGCGATTAGCTCTTCTTGTTCTAGCCAGTTTTTGTGGCTCCAAATTTCTATAACAGGGCCCACACCAGCGAATACGACCTCATCCTGTACTTGCAAGCCTGCGTACTCCCGCAGTTGGTTCGGGATCAGTACCCGTCCCTGCCTGTCTAGGCTTGATTCGAAGGCACTGGCGAACATCATGCGCATAAGCAACCTATTCTTTGATCGGGTATCTGATCCGAAAGTAAATCCTTCGGAATGAGATTGCCACTGGCTCACAGTGTATATATTGACGCAGGAGTCGTATGATTTTGTCAGTACGATTCCCGGACGGAAAGCCTCTCGATATCTTGGAGGGAGAGCTATTCGTCCTTGGCTGTCCATTCTATTAGTGAATGTTCCTTGAAACATGATTCTGTCCGTGCTGCTGATTTGCCCAAATTTCACCTGATTTACCCATACCTCACCAGAAAATACCACATTCATCGTCCATATGCAATACTTAAGTTGTATTTAGAAATTGGATTCCAATGCGTCGATCCGATATGTTAAAGTGATACTTGAGGATATTTATATTACTTGCGTTTCTTACGGTGGTACGGAGGTTGGACTCATGGCTCAAGCAGCAATATTGACTATTAGCGACCTTGCCTCTCAGGGCAAGCGTGAGGATTTGAGTGGCTTAACCATTAAGAGGTTATTGGTGGAAGTTGGGTATGATGTTGTAGCAACTGCAGTGGTTGCTGACGAGAAATTATCAATATCCGAAATTTTGCGCGGGTGGGCAGATAACCATGAAGTTGATTTGATTTTGACTACCGGTGGAACTGGCCTGGGAGCACGAGATGTGACTCCTGAGGCCACCAATAATGTGTTGGATTGGCAAGTTCCTGGAATAGCTGAGGCTATGCGTTGGGCAACGTTCCAACACACTGACCGCAGTATTCTGAGTCGCGCGGTGTCTGGTGTTAGGGGCCACTGCCTGATAGTGAATTTACCAGGTAGTCCAAATGGAGTTGAGCAATGTTTGCAGGTCATATTGCCATCTATTAGCCATGCTATTGCTGTCTTATCGGGCAATCAAGGGCATTGATTTGGTTTATGGTTACTGGAATTAGCAGATGATACATTTTCACATACTTACACTCTTTCCAGAGATGTTTACTTCACCTTTCGAAGAAGGTGTTATAGGGCGTGCACAGAAAAATGGAACTGTGAAACTATCCTTTTATAACATTCGGGACTATGCCGAAGGACCGCACAAATCTGTCGATGATTACCCATATGGTGGTGGTAGTGGGATGCTTATGATGTATAAACCTATCTCCATCGCTCTAAATGCAGTTGAATCAGTTATCGGTGAAGCTGTAGCAGATCGTGTAATTCTAATGTCTCCACAAGGGAAGTTGCTGACTCAAGCGATGGTTCAGGATCTAGCTGACAGTCAAAATATCGTTCTGATAAGTGGACGCTACGAAGGTGTTGATAATCGCGTTGCTGAGCATCTCGTTTCAGACGAAATAAGTATTGGTGATTATGTTGTAACAGGAGGAGAGCTACCTGCTATGGTGTTGATTGATGCTGTGAGTAGATATGTTCCCGCTGTATTGGGGTCCACCCAAAGCGCTGCTGATGATTCTCATAGTCAAGGTTTATTAGAATATCCGCAATACACACGACCATCAATTATCGATGGTTATAGTGTTCCAAGTGTACTATTGTCTGGGAACCATGCAGAAATAGAGCAGTGGCGACGAATTCAAGCGCTGCACAGAACTCGACAAATGCGACCCGATTTATTGTCAAATGATTAGAATCTTGTTAGCAACAAGAGGACTCATCCTTGCGGATAATGACTGTAGATAGTAAGATACCGTGAGTCTAAAATAGTTTGAATCTGAAATGGAATAAGTGGTTATTGTTATGGATGTTCTTGACTTGGTGGAAGTACAAGATAATGAAAAAGTGGAAGCTATCAACCCCGGAGATACCGTGAAAGTAAACTTTCAGGTACGTGAGGGATCTAGGATAAGAGCACAGGCATTTGAGGGAACGGTGATCAGATCTCGTGGCAAGAACACTAGCGGAACATTCACTGTTAGAAGGGTGAGTCATGGCGTTGGTGTAGAACGGACCTTCCCGAGGTATTCACCTTTGCTTCAGTCAGTTGAAGTGATGCGCAGAGGAAAGGTCAGAAGAGCTCGATTGTATTACCTGCGTGGAAGATCCGGTAGAGCAGCAAGAGTGAAAGAGCTGACTCGACAGAGGCCATCATAGGTACAGTGCACGATAGCTAGCGGGCAGCCATGAATCACGTTGAGATAGCTGTAGATAGACCTACAGGCCCCAATCGGACATTCACTTACAACGTTCCTGAGGGTATGGGTGTCAGCGTTGGGCAGTTGGTGCGAGTGTCCTTCTCCAATCGCACTAGCTTAGGTATTGTATTTCACAGTTCGCAGACTGCAACCCGGGATTCCGTTTTGGATATCCTAGAAGTTATATCCGAAGAAGCGATTCTCACCGAAAACCAATTGGTTTTAGCAAATTGGGTTAGTCAGTATTATCACGCAAGCTTGTACAAAGTCGCCTTGGCGATGTTACCCCCTGGTATGATTCCCCGCAGAAATAAAACACTTGTAGTTGACAATGCGTTCGACAGAAACGACTTGACTCAGGACTCGCTAAAAATCATTGATTATATAACCTCTCACCCCAAGGTTTCCAGGCAAAAATTGATTGAAGAATTTGGTCGTATAGGTCGTGCTTTGATCTCCGAATTAATGGCTAGGAATATAGTTGCTTGGGCCAGAGATGTTCTTCCGCCTCGAGTTGCTCCTAAGATGCAAGAATTTCTCTCCATAAATCCAGAACATGATTACAGGCAAATGCTTCTGGATGTGAATCGTGCTGCCAAACAACGGCAGGCTTTAGAGGCACTGTATGAGGTCGGAACCCCTGTTCCGGCTAGCTTGCTGCGAGGAAAATTTGGGGCATCGCCAATACGAGCGTTAGTAATTAAAGGGTTTTTGGCTGTTCATGAGATTCGTTCCTATCGATCACCCTCAATTGCATTGGATTATTCAGTAGATAGCAACCGAGTTCTGAGTAACGATCAAGTGAATGCCCTTCGAGGAGTCCAAAAGGCATTGAATAGGTATCCAGAAAGTAAAAAGATGCTTTTATGGGGTATAGCAGGAAGCGGGAAAACAGAGGTTTACTTGCGAGCTGTAGAGGAATGTTTGTCCCAGGGTAGAACGGCTATGATTCTTGTTCCAGATATATCGTTGGCGACTCAGACAGTATCAGAGGTTATAGCAAGGTTTCCAGGTCAGGTTGCGGTGTTGCATAGTGGCCTTAGTCCAGGTGAACAATTTGATCAGTGGCAGCAACTTCTGACGGGAGCTTTCAGGATTGTGGTCGGTGTGAGGTCAGCAGTTTTCGCTCCGATAGAAAACTTAGGATTGATTGTAGTTGATGAGGAGCATGATTGGAATTATAAGCAATCGGATAGGGAGCCTAGATATCATGCTCGAGATGTGGCATCGAAATTAGCTGAGTTATCTGGAGCAGTTTTGCTTTTAGGCAGTGCGACCCCTGATGTCGAGAGTTATTATGCTGCGCAAAATGATCGATATGCCTTGTTGCAGATGCATCGTCGCCCTGAGGGAAGGATTAATCCCCCAGTACGGACAACAGTGGTTGATATGCGAGGGGAATTAAGGGAGGGGAATAGGAGCGTCCTAAGTCGGGCATTAATTGATAAGCTGACAGCATGTCTTGATCAGGGCAATAAGGCGATCTTGTTCATTAATCGGAGGGGTGCTGCCCAGTCAGTTCAATGCAGAAGTTGTGGTTATATCGCTCAGTGTTCTAGGTGTGAGATCACTTTGACGTATCACGGCGAGACGAATCAGTTGAATTGTCATTACTGTGGGAGAATACAGTCATCGCCTGGCCAGTGTCCGTTATGCGCTGATAACAGGATTCGGTATTTGGGCTTGGGCACGCAGCGAGTTGTCCAGGAATTGCAATTGCAGTTTCCAGATAGTGAAATCATACGGTATGACAGTGATGTCGCCCGCAAAGTTAAGGAACATCAAGCGATAATTGCCAGATTTCGTGTTTCAGGTTCTAAAATTATGGTTGGAACTCAGATGCTGGCAAAGGGGTTGGATTTTCCTGATGTTGGCTTGGTTGGAATAGTGTTGGCTGATCTTGAGTTAACGAAACCAAATTTCCGTGCTTCTGAGCGGTCATTTCAATTACTAGCTCAGGTAGCTGGTCGTGCTGGGAGACGCGCGCAAACAGCGGATGTGATAATTCAAACCTATTCACCTGACCATTATGTTGTTAAGTCATTGGCGAAGCTAGAGTACGCGGCATTTGCAAGTCAGGAATTGGCGTACAGGCATCGATTACGACAACCTCCCTTTGAAAAGCATGTCAGACTTATTTGCCAGCATTTCAAGCTTGATACAGCTCGCGACATAGCTGAAGGTATCTTTAACGATTTAATGAATATTGACAATGCTATAGGAATTGAAACTGATGTGCTGGGTCCGGTTTTGGCGTATCCTCCTAAACTCAATGGGAAGTATCGTTGGCAAGTACTGCTTCGAGGTAACAATCCTATGGAAACCCTGCGACATATTCATCTTCCTCATGATCTGGTTGTAGACGTTGATCCTATCGAGGTGAACTAATCATCTTACTTTACACGCTGTAATGGGTATCTTATAATTTTGCGGTTCCATATCCTAGTGACAAAGTTTTGTCTGGAGTATCTATGAGTGTTTTGCCTTTGGTAATACTCCCCGACCCTCTGCTTCGTGCTCGGGCTAAGAAGGTTCGGAAAATTGACGTATCCATCACAAAATTGGCGGAGGATATGGTTGAGACGATGAGGTTTCATAACGGTATAGGGCTTGCGGCCAACCAAGTCGGAGTGTTAAAGCGAGTTGTGGTCATAGAGGTCCCTGATGATGATATCAGGGTTCTTGTGAATCCAGAAATCATCAAAAAGCACGGTGAACGAGAAGTAGAAGAAGGGTGTCTTAGTGTTCCAGGATATAGGGGCTTGGTTACTCGATCAATATGGGTAAAGGCACGTTCTTTGTCCATCCAGGGAGCAGAAGTTCGCGTCAAAGCAGAGGGCTTACTCGCCCAAGCTTTGGAGCATGAAATTGATCACCTTAATGGCATCGTTTATGTTGATCACTTAAAAAAGCATGAAGATTTGTGGAAATTTGACCCCAATGAACAGATGCAAGCAGATCAATTAGGGTCGGCACAGATTTCCTAGTGTGATTCAATGTTAGTGAAAAGGATCAGGGATTCTCATCAAAGACTGTAATGTACTCTTTCTCATCAGAAATCAAAGACTTAGCTCGATTAATCTCTGCAGCCGGGTATGAAGCTTACATTGTTGGCGGGGCAGTGAGAGATTTGATGCTGGGACGCGATTCAAAGGATGTGGATATCGTCGTTGATGGCAATGCACTGCAAATTGCCAGGTTAATTAGCGATCATCGACAAGTAAAATATTTTGTGTTGAACGAGCGACACTCAACTGTGCGAGTATTGGTGAAGTCTGAATTTCTTGATTCTTATGCAATTGACGTATCGATTATAAGAAATTCGATTTCCTATGATTTAATGCAAAGAGATTTTAGTTGTAACTCCCTAGCCGTGCCGATTGGTTTAGCTGTTCGTACATGGAGCGCCGACGAAATTATAGACCCGCAGGACGGGCTTACTTGTATATCGCAACGTGTGCTGACAGTCATATCTGATCAGAGTTTTAAGGAAGATCCTTTGCGATTGCTGAGAGCGTTTAGATTGGCAGTTGAACTGGATTTTGTCATAGATGAAAGGACGCTTGCTGCAGTAGCAGACAATACTCGTTTGATATCTACAGTTTCTTCTGAACGTGTAAGAGAAGAGTTGCTGCGCATAGTTGGAGCACCTAAATCTGCACAAGCTTTAGAGTTGATGTCAGAATTAGGGGTGCTAGACGAGTTGTTACCAGAGCTGGTGGAAGGCCGTGATGTCGAGCAACCACCTGAGCATCAATCGGATGTATTGACCCACAATTTGCGGACACCTGAAAAATTACATGATCTTGTCGTGCGATCAGAAAGCCCTTATGGGTCTGTAGCGGCCTCTGAGCCCTATTGCGACTGGAGGGACGAGTTACTTAACGATGATTTCTCTGATGGGTACCCTCGATGGAATTTACTCGCCTTAGCAGGGTTATTGCACGACATTGGCAAGCCCAGAACCAAGACAATAGAAACAGGAGGTAAAATCCGTTTCCTCAATCATGGAATTGTTGGAGCTGATCTTGCGAGAGAGGTCTTGATTCGACTGAGATTCTCTTCAAAGGCGGTGAATTTCGTGACGACTCTGATACGTCACCACATGAGGCCGAGTCAGATTTACGCTGAGGGGAGATTGCCCACGGATAAGGCCATATACAGATATCATCGAGATTTGACTGATACGGCTAATGATCTACTCTTTTTAAGCCTGGCTGATTATTTGGCAGCTGTTCAAGAAAAGTTTGACTCAAAATACTGGCTTTATAGGTGCACAATAACGGATCAGGTACTAGAATGGAATCATAAAGAATCAATTATAAATAAGGCTCGATACCTCGACGGGCATGATATCATTCAAGAGTTCTCAGTAGAGGAAGGACCTGTTGTGGGTCGACTGCTGGCTTTACTGGATGAAGCAGTGGCTTTGGGAACTGTTCGATCTCGCGAAGAGGCTTTGGTTTACCTTGCGGAAGAGCAGGTAAAGCTGTGACCACTGACAATTTATGCACGGTGCTGAAAAAGGGGATAAATGGGAAAGTTAAAGACACTGATTCTTAACGGTTTGGTGCGACGGGTTTTGTCCGTCCTGATAGCTACCAGCGCATGTGTTGCGGTCTTAGGATTGTCCTCAGTAAATATCGGACCAATGAATTGGCGGGTAGGCGATGGGGGCTCTGGTCCGTTTGACCTGCGGTTGGGTCTTGATTTGCAAGGCGGGGCACATCTAGTTTATCAGGCAGTTAGCACTCCAAGTTTAGTTTCCTTTTCAATTTTAGAAGGTACATCTAGCCCCGATGAAATTGAGTCTGCTGCAAGTAAACTTTTGGCAGACAATGGATTTGAAATAGATAAAGTGATGTCTACGGGAACGCAAAGCTATCGAATATTTGTGCCGTGTGGCCTTAACGATGATGATGATCAGCAGCCCGGTTCCCCTGACGATAACCTGCTTGATCAGCTAGATACGGTTCTGACTAATGAGTTTGGGGTTATCGGGGATTTGGTTCTGACCCCAGGGTGTCAGGAACCATCGCCAGATCAAATAGAAGGAGTCCGCTACATAATTGAGCAAAGGATTAACCCTCTTGGCATTACAGAACCTGACATTCGAACACTTGGATCTGATCGGATACTCTTGCAACTTCCAGGTGCACAGGCTATCGATGACACTAAGAGCTTAATCGGGCAAACAGCGAATCTGTCGTTTAAGTTGCGTGAATTGCAAGCGGATGGAAGCTTCATAGATCGTGATCTTGATCTTAGCGGTGATGATCTCCTTAGGGCCTACCCTGGAACGCATCCTCAAAGTGGCATGCCAGTTGTGAATCTTGAATTTGACGCCGATGGGGCTAGAGAATTTGCTGAACTGACTGCCCAGATTGCCAATACCGTAGATCAGCTTGCGTTCTTCCTAGATGACCGGGAGGTTTTTAGTGGGGGGGCAGATGAGGCAATTCTTGGTGGTCGTGCTTACTTGCGCGGTATCAGTGCTGAAGAGGCCCAGACGATAGCTATACAGTTGGAATCTGGTAAGTTGCCCATACCGATTGAGTTGATTCAGGAGTGGGAAGTAGATGCGTCCTTGGGAGCCGATTCACTACGCAAGAGTCTGGTGGCAGGGGTGGTCGGTTTGATTGCATTGTTTGTTTTTATGACAGCATATTATCGTTTGCCTGGACTACTGGCTTCAGTAGCGCTGCTCATATATGCCACCATCACGCTTGGTATCTTTAAAGTCATGGGAGTGACTCTAACCCTCTCAGGTATTGCTGGGATGATTCTATCTATTGGTATGGCTGTTGATGCGAATATATTGATTTTTGAGCGTGTTAAAGAAGAATTGCGGGCGGGTCGTACGATTCGGGCGTCTATAGATGTTGGTTTCAATAGAGCATGGACTGCGATAAGGGATAGTAATGTGTCTACCCTACTAACGTGTGTAATCCTGCTTTGGTTTGGCACTAGATTGGCTGCGAGTTTGGTTTTAGGTTTTGCCCTCACGCTGAGTATCGGAGTGATAATTAGTATGTTCACTGCACTTTTTGTCACCAAGACTTTCCTGCAGCTAGTCGTTACGACTCGATTAGGTGCGCATATTAGCCTGTTCATCCCGGCATTTGCACCAAGGGAGCAAATGCGATGAGCATGAGAGTAAAAGGTGGTGGTACTTGGATTTCGTAGCAAAAAGAACTTGGTTTATGGCGATCTCATTGGTATGTGTTCTAGCTGGACTTGTGTCACTTTTGACGCCCCCGTCACTAGTGCTTGGGATTGAATTCACTGGTGGTAGTACCATGACGGTAGCCTTTAGCCGTCCCGTTGAGCAATCTGATTTGCGTAACTTACTCGAATCCAACGGGCACCCTGATGCAACTATTCAAAGTTTGGATGCGGACCGCTATTTTGTGCGAACCCGTACCCTCACCGATATTGGCGAGTCTGGTAAGTCTGACAAAGTGCTGCTTCTGGAATTGCTTGACAATAATTATGGAATCGCTGACGGGCCAGATTTCGCAGATGTTTCCGGAGTAGTGGCTCAAGAAACAGTGCGTAATGCAGCAATCGCGGTCGCCTTTGCAGTGGTTGGTATTTTGTTATATATAACCTGGGCATTCCGAAGGATTCCGAGTCCCTTCAAATATGGGGTATGTGCTGTCGTAGCATTAGTACATGACGTTGTTATAGTGATTGGTGCCTTCTCTATTTTTGGTAAAACTATGGGGGCTCAAGTTGATACCATGTTCATCACCGCCCTGTTGGCGGTTATTGGATATAGTGTCAACGATACCATTGTGGTATTTGATCGCATTCGTGAAAATATCCAGCGGGGTGTTATTCGGGATTTTCGAAGTGTAGCAAATTTCAGCTTGTCTGAAACCCTAGGAAGGTCTTTGAACACATCTTTGACGGTCATACTGACTCTCTTGGCGCTTTTCTTGATAGGAGGAGATACGTTGAGAGACTTTATACTTGTATTCTTGGTAGGTGTCACTGCTGGTACATATAGTTCTATAGGGGTCGCCACGCAGCTTCTGGTCGCTTGGGAGACAAAACAATCCGGCGGTTCGCCTCGCTCTGGTTTGTTAGGAAAGTTAGGACTGAGTCGCGGTTGATCGCATTGTAATCAGCTTTTTGGGGCGTTAAGGGATAAGGCACACCCTGCCAAAGCTTTCACGAGCTGTCATGTGGTCGTATGCAAGGCTCCACTGATCTAAGGACAATTCTTCGGATATCACTGCGCTGACTGCTCCGCTAGATACTAGGGATCCGGCACGCTCAAGATTTTGTAGGGAAGTTCCAGATGATCCGCTGATTTGAGCATCTCGGAACAGTATTTCAGCGGGGCGAAAAACAATCTCTCCGCCTGTTACATCTCCGAGGATTACCATACGACCGAACTGATTTAAGCTTGACACACATGACTGGAACACAGTTGGTCCAACACAGTCTATAACTACATCAACCCCCTCATCGCCCGTCAGAGCTCTAGCAATTTCACTGAAGTCGATGTCTTCCATTAGCAGTATATCGTCTGCTCCAAGTTCTTCAAGTTTCGCCATTTTTTCTGGTGAACTTGTTACTGCCATAACTCGTGCACCTACTGCTTTTCCAATTTGTATGAGGTGAGTTCCTAAACCGCCTCCTGCTCCTGTGATGAGTACAGTCTCTCCCATTTCAAGTTTGGCAACGTCAAGCATCGCCTGAACGCCTACTCCAATAGGACAGCCTAGAAGGGAGGCCGCTGTCATACTGATACCGTCTGGCACTAGTATTAGGCTCGTTTCCATGATTTTTGTGTACTCGGCAAAACCCCCGTTGATTGCATGGCCTATTCCTTTGCCGTGTCTGCATCGGTGTTCCCTCCCTGAGCGGCATCGATCACACTCTCCACATGCCTCGGTTAGGATGGAAGCGACTTTCTGTCCTGGGGTGAATTTCGTGACTAGATCACCTACTGCTTCTACGTAGCCTGCGAGTTCGTGTCCTAGGACCACATTGGGAGATATTCCTCTTCGGAGAATGCCTCCGGCAGCGAGGATATCGTGATAGCACACTCCCGCTGCGGCTACTTTGACAAGTACGTCATGAGGCCCAAGTTCTGGTATAGGTATGTCTTGTACGGACATCAGGGGAGGCTGGACAGATTGGTCAAGGACTAAAGCCTGCATTACACATCTCCCTTACTATCAAACGATCAGGTGTTTTAGGTTTCATTATCACCAAATAGCTGTTTCAGCTCAAAATTTGGATCACTGGAGTCAATGGAATCTACTGTGGCCCCGATAGATCTGTATGATTCCTCGGATCCGTATTCCCTTGTACGAATTACGATCGGCATTGGCACTGCATGCCCGAATATAAGGGCTTGTTGCCGAGAATCTAACCTTGATATTGTTGAGCGCAGTTCGCGCCTTGCGGGTGTGCCAGCCAGTATAGCATCGGTGTCCCGGTCGTCATCAAGTAAACAGCTAAGTTTTGTTCCCAACTGGCTCATGACCTCAGAGTCAATAGCTCCAGGGCGTTGATCTACTACTAGCAATGTGACATTGTATTTGCGCATTTCCCGGGCGATAGTCCCGAAAATAGTTTGGTTTGCCACAGACGGGTTGAGGAATTTGTGGGCTTCTTCAATAGTAATTACAAGAGGTATAGGCTCCTCATTTTTGTTTCCAGAGGCACGCTCTTTTTTTTCGCGATATTGCTGGTGAATTCTTCTGGTGAGAACGTTGGCCATGAGGATATACGCAGTGAGATTATTTGCATAAGGACCAAAATCCAGAACGACACTTCTCCCGTTCTCTAAGTAGCCAAGCAGTTCTTGTATGCTCTGGAACCGGCCTGTTTCTGATATGAAATCCAGACGTGCTAATCGGCCTAGCCGGTTGTGCAGCGTAGCGAGAGCAGATTGATTGACTCCAATGGTGTCAGATAGCTCGTTAAGGCTGTTACGGTTATATGCAAGAAAATCCTTGAGCCATTTATCTTGGCCCAGATGGCGCTCGAGACTGTATGCAGCATCCGCCGCAATATCGGAAAGGTTGAGAGTATCCTGAAGCGCTTTGATGTCTTCTGGTTCGATGTCGCTGTATGGTATCGATATAGTCGCATCAGGATTGCGGTTATTTGCTATCGGGCGCTTTGAATCCAGAGCGAACACTGCGACCTTGCTTGGGAAAAGTTGCTTGAGTCCTTTGACTCTCGTGTTGGATTCGCTATAGCCCTCCCATCCGTATTCTCCAGCCATATCAAAGATCAAGTTAGTCGCAAGTCCGCTTTTCAAAATACCGATTAGGAGAAGACGGGTTAGGAAAGATTTTCCGGTTCCGGCTTTGCCGAAAACTCCGCTTGATCTCTCCACGAGCTGTTGAATGTCAAGGCAGATGTTAACGTTCATGTCTAGCGGAGTGCCTATCGCGAAGTGCGATGCGTCCTCATCGCTACCAAAAATAGTTTGTATGTCATGTTCAGATGCAGTGAATACAGCTGAAAATGGCTCTGGTAGGGTTTTGGAGGCAGCCGGAGCTTTTTCGGCTACGTAATTCCAAGATAAAATTGGCCTAACTTCGGCTACGGAATAGGTTGTAGTGCCTTTTAGAAGACTAGATATTGAAGGATTGGATATATCCAATGCGGACCATTGAATTTGATTTGCTGATGATTGGATACTTAAGTTGGTAACAATGCAAAAGTAGACAGTTCCCGCACCTTGTACAACTGCGAAACTATCTACAGGCAGCTCTTCTGTAGCGATTGCAGGATCTAGTTTCACCTGTAATCCCTGTTCAAAGGATCCTCCAATAATGGTTCCTAGCTTGGTTCGGACTTTGTATTCGCTTTGCACATGAACCTCTACTCAAAGGGATAGGCGTCCACTACGCCGCTCCGATAGCGTGCAGAAGGATGTTCAACCTTGCTGGTTCAGTGTATAAAGCTTGGACCAATTGCTTTCCCACCGAGGCAAGATACGCTGTCGGATCCGGGTGGCATGGAGCACAAAACTGAATGCATTCGGCGATGAGACTGGCGTTAGTGCTTTGAGGCGATTGCAACAAGATTCCTAAGAAATTAGGTCCAGTAGTCACTGCTCGAATTTCTTCAGATGTGCAGGTATATATGAAGCTATGAATAGGTGGTGGCTGAATTGGCAGCGATGGCTGAATCTCTTTCCCTTGAGTGCGTCCAACTACCAGGAGATCAACGTCAGTCTTGAAAAGCTGCTCAATTTGTGGGTTCTCCGTATGTAGCTGTGCTAAGGAGTCTACCTCTTTACCCATGGCTGTAGGTCGGCGTCCAGGATCGATGCTCTCGGTTCGGATTTCCTGTACGATGCAGTACGCGGCATCAGTAGCATCTCCGGCACGCGTTATAGCCCCGATCTGCGGAGCTTTGTATAACTCGTAACATTGGCCTATCATCGTCGTGGATGAGGTTGCTATTACTTCCCCGAATCTTGTTGTTATGCGGGTATCATTCATGTGGTTATTGCGTCCATTATTATCTTCATGATTACTCTGATGAGTCTACCGCAACTTTATCACACGCTGCACTGTGATTAGTTATTGATTTTGAGTGTGTGCCGGCGGACTGAGATGGATTCAGGGTCAGACCCACCGAGTTCGTTTAGATCGCTGCTTTTGGGATTCCATGGGATTGAATGTATTGGTCTCTAGGGAGTTTCGTATTAACGTCTGGAATGTATCACGGTCACTGGTTCGCACTACTGCCTGTTCATGGGCTTCCGATAAGCTGACGGGATAGCCTTGTCCTTTGATTATTTGTTCCACTATCACGGAATGTATGAGATCCACTTTTCCCATATCCTTTCCAATCCACCCCGGTATCTCGACGCGGGCGACTTCTTGTCCTGCATGGATATAGAAAAAAGCAACTTGATGGTCCTTGTAGTGCAGCGTAGACACTGCAGAAGTGCTGTAATATATTGAAGATCTTTCGAAGGGTCGGAGATAGACCTGAAAGATGTCACGATCCAGTAATCCGTCGACAGAGTCGCATCCTCTTGACCCTGGAACTTGTTGCCCGCAGTGATATCCGCAGTTTGCGGTATCAAAGGGGCACTCCGATACTCGAAGCAGGTTTACGATGTCTTTTGCCATTGGGAGGCTAATGTAGGAGGCTAGGGCTACGTCTCGTGATTTGGATAATTCCTGTAATCGATCTAGTGGAGGCAGGAGTTGCTGGGCTATTGCATGTTCCCGTGTATGGGTATGCAAGTCGGAGTTCATCAAAGTCCAGTATATTAGGGTACCATCAAGCAGCCCAACAACTGGGTTGGTGTTGTGATGTTGCTCAATCAAGGAGACTGTGGTTTCAAGCTCCATCAGGCTTCGCTTGAGTCCAAGTATTGTGGAGTCAACGGGAGTCGCTTCAAGTGGAAAATCTGGGTTCCCGAATCGGAAATCTTCTTCTCTTGAGAATAAAAACGGGGTACTTTCTAGCTGTGCCTGAGCATGGTGGCCATACGTTATGTCGCAAGATCCTATATTTATGAGATAGCAGTGCACAGGCATATTTCTATCTGCATCAACATGAGATCCATCGACCCCGATGACAGCATAGTCGAGTGGTGCATCCGGAGCCCTAAAACGACCCTTGAGATCGTGTGGGATTGATGCAGCCAACCATGTTAAAGTTCTCGCACTTGAGAGTCTTTTGGTTTCCACTATTGAAGGGTCAGTTGATTCAAATTTGGTGAGGGCATTTGGGAGTTTAGCATCAGCAGATTTGTCTTGTGCATGAAATATTGACGTAGCTTCAAGGAGTTGCAAGCCAAGTTTAATGACGTTAAGTGACATGAGACGTGCCTCTTGTAGATGCTGCACTGGATACTGAAAGGTTGTAGCCGGCGGTGATATAACGCGCGGTTACTTTACTCCGTCGTGCCAATTAGCACT
>Ga0310344_10002003_pt1 | contig 15410 bp, 26 predicted proteins | sample HC15DNA20200_MG_FD_203801 | JGI IMG/M metagenome (GOLD analysis project Ga0310344, IMG submission 203801) | Marine microbial communities from station ALOHA, North Pacific Subtropical Gyre - HC15-DNA-20-200_MG | ecosystem: Environmental > Aquatic > Marine > Oceanic | place: Pacific Ocean: North... | reverse complement strand
CCTAGTATGGCTCCGAATGATAAGTGAAACATTGCCCCTGCTCCTAATGTCAAAGGAGCCCATCTACTCACACCTTCTGCTCCACAATCATGTGTAGCACAATGTTCTGCCATCATCAAATTCCATACCAAAGGAGCAACAAAAAAATCTATTAGGCAGATGAATAGATAAACTAATCCCGCCCAATCTCTCCAATGTCTGTTAATAATTTTGTTTATATTCATTATATTTTATATTCAAAATTTTGTGTTGTAGGGTTTATTTGAATTAATTTAGCACCATTTCTAATATGGAAATGTGTAGCCATAGGTGTCAATGGTGATAAAGTCATTACACTTTCTACTTTATTTCTGTACTTCATATATCTCAAAAGTTCTTCCATAATCTTTTTCCCTGCACCCTTCTTCAAAGACCATACTGTATATGCTACTGCTATTGTACCTTCATCTTTACTCATTAAATCTAATTCTTTAACAGTAGTTGGTATATCATCTGTATAAGCAACACAAACTACACCTTCTATATAATCTTTATATTTTAAACCAAATATTTTCCTACCTTTTTCTTTTCTAAATTCATTACTTAATTCAGGTCTTACTGGATCGTGTGTTGGATCAACTCTGTCTAACTCTACTAATTCTGACCTTTTAATCCAACTAAAAAAATCAAAAGCATATTTACCTATTTTCATTCATAACTTTCGTAAAGTTCCACTATTTCATCTTCAGTAAGTGCTCTATTATATATTCGAACATCATCTATAAGACCATACCAACCACCACCACCTAATCGGTTCATTCCAATTTTAACTTTATCAAAAGCAGTAGTTAAAGGATAGGCATAAGTCTTCAGTACACCATTTTTATATGTTCTTACTTTTTTATTATCACTAGAGTTAATAGTACCAGTAGATTTTGTATATGTGAAAAACAACCATTCTTCTGTTATATCTACTTTCATATATCCCATAAATCTTAATTCGTGACTACCCGAATGATCTATTTGAAATCTATATCCACTTGTCGAATCTCCTGTAGACATTACCGAATGCCATTCATCAAAATCTGGATTGTTTGTCAACCACGGCAATATCCAAAATGAAATAGTGAAATCATCAGAGTAACCTATCGGAGATGCTCCATTCGTATCTCTAAATTCATTTTCTGCACATTCAGTTCCTTGAAACCATGCGGCATTCCCTGATGGTAGATAATTCATTATACTTTCATCTATAAATACAAATTGATTACTACCAGTACATAATTCTAAATCTCTTCCATAAGAACTACTATCTTCTAAATTTCCTTCAAACTCATAGTGTGCTAATAATGTTGAATCAATTTCTTCTTCTACTGTTTCATTATCAGTTTCTTCTACTGTTTCATTATCAGTAGTTGTTTCATTATCAGTAGTTTCTTCCTCTTCCTCTTCAGCAGTTTCTTCCTCTTCTTCCTCCTCTGAAAAAGGATAATCGGGATGAATGTCAACATCAACCCAAACTTTAACTATGTAATCATCTTCATGTGTAACAATAAATTCATCAGATTTTCCATATTGAAAAGGAATCTCTGGCTCATCTTCTGTCCAATTAGTATATTCAATCCACATTGGTTCATCAACAGGAACTTCTACTTCTGCTCTTAAATCCCAATCTAAATCAATATCTGCTATATCAGGTTCTACCTTAATATTGTGTCTGATAGGCCAAGTAGTTTCAATCATTCTCTGAACAGATGAACTATAATTTGTCATCTCAAAATCTCGTAGAGACTCAGAATCAACATTATAATTAAGAGTAACAGAAGTACTTTGTCTTTTTAACGTACCTTCATCTGGTAACGGCCCACATCCTACTAATAATAGTAGAAATAATATTATAAAATTACGTGTTGTACTACAAATGTTAAAATTGCACATGACATTCCTGTAAGGAAACAGTTATATGACCATTTCAAATACTTGTATTTCTTTAATGCAAGTATCTTTCCTTGACCATAGATATCACCTGCCATTGAATCATATATGCTGTCATCAGTACTTAAAATTTCTGCGTAATCTTCTTTATATTCATCTATATCCAAATGTGCAAAGTGACCAAAAAATAAGGGATTGAATATAGGAGAATCTCTATCGATTTCCTTCGACCATTTTAATCTAGGATAATCTGTATTTGGTATAATAGCAAAGATAGCAAACAACAAAGAAAAAAAACTACCAACAGCAAATGTCAGTAGTGTATAACGCATTACTTCGTTATCTAAATTTGCAATAGTTATCGAAAACACAATAGAAGCAACAGTAATCATAATATTTGCTTTAGCGTCTGCCATCAATCCTAGTCTCATTTGATTACCATGATTGACTCTCAAAATGTTGTCTACTGCGGTTCTTCCTTCTGGAACATCTTCAAAATGTTTTTTTCTTCCAGTTTCGTATTCCGGCTTTGAAAACCGTGTAACGTGGCCCATTTATTCCTTTATTTTAGAGGCGGGGCGTACAGTAATCCTCCATGAGTATATAATTTATTCAGTCCACGTTTTAGTCCAATAGGAGTATTTACCCCCACATTTCGTTCATATATTTCTTTGTAATTTCCTACTAACTTAATAATATTGTATGACCAGTTTGCGCCCAAACCGAGTTTAGATCCGAGATTGGGGTGATCGTTTCCATTTAGTTCCCCCATAAATCGTTGTATTAATGGATCATTATTATTTTCAAATCTATCAATATTACTAGAATTCAATCCCATTTCTTCCGCAATGAACAATGCATAAACTGTCCATCGAATTATATCTGACCATTTCTGATCTCCATAACGAACTACCATACCAAGAGGTTCTTTTGAAATAATCTCTGGTAAAATCAAATGTCTTTCAGGATGATCAAAACCTAATCTGTTTGATGCTAATCCTGATCTATCTGTTCCATACATATCACAATCACCCCTTTTGTAAACGTTTCTTGTCTTTTCATTTGAGGGAACGGGGACGGGTATGTAATTGATAAAATGTTTCTTAAAAAAATCTTTTATATTCTTTGCAGCAGTTCCAGATGAACTAAAACAAATCCTTGCACCTTCCATCTGTTTCGCAGAAGATACTCCAAGAGTTTTTCTTACAATGAATCCTTGACCATCGTAGAAAGTTGTGGGCATGAATTCTAATTTTTTAAGAACATTTCTTGTATATGTGTATGTTGTTGCGGCTGAAAGAAGATCTATCGTTCCATCTATTAAAAATGTAAATCGTGTTGTACCATTTACTATTTCAAATTCTACAGCATCTTCATCTCCGAATATTGCAGCTGCGACTGCTCGACAAAGATCAACATCAAAACCTTCCCACCTTTCTTCACCTCCACTCATCATCACTTCTTGAGAAAAACCTGGGAATTCATCATTCGTTCCACAAATAAGATAACCTCTTTTTACTACTCTATCGTATGTTGTGGAATAACTTGGATTATAATCTACACTTACATTTCCAAGTTCTTGTTGTCCATGTGCAACAGAACCAGATGCTAATAACCAATATGCCCAAATCAATGCTGCAAATAATTTACCAAACATTATCATTGTAGTGCCCGATATACTTCTAGTAATTCTTCATCTGGTATTGGTGAAGTATTCGTATAATACCTTTGATGTCCTACTTGCATGAATGCTTTAATGTCAGAAAAACTAGGATATTTGGTAAGAAGGTTGTGGAGTAAATAATCTGGACTCAAGTGACAAGATGCACATTGATTATCTCTAGCAAATACTCTAGTAGATTTCTTAAATCGTTCTGACTGTACTAAAACTGAATTCAAGTCTTTCTCCATCCATGTAACTTTTTCTTCAATGGATGGAATAACCAAGAATATTAAATATGCTAATAGTCCAATAATTAAGTAAATAAAAACCTTACTAGATGCAACTAGGTTCTTGGTTTCTCTCTCAATCGCTTTTACTGGTTCTAATTCTACTAAGGTTTCTTCATGTTGATGTTCTTTGTCTTGTTTTGCCATAATCTACCTCACTTTTCCTTGCCTACTTCTTTAAGTTTTTTAGTTATTTGTTCTTGAAACCACTTTAAAACTATTGGTATACTTACATTAGAAGTGAGTCCAAATAAATATCCAATCGGATATCTATAACTTTCATATTCTGCGAGTTGCGGAACATTTTTGAATACTACTGATACCAATAAATACCCCGTAACAGACATTCCCATATTAATGAATAAGTCTAATACGATTAATGCTTTAGCTCCTGCATATTTGTCTTTGTTGTCTTGTCTATAATTAAATAGAAAGATCCAAAATGAAGAAAAAATGACAAGCCCCATCATCATCAATTCATCAAAAGTGAATAAATGTTCCATTAAATTCCTTTAATTATCTATATCCAATTTTCTTTAATTGATTAATACTATTACTAGCACTTGTATGAAGGACTCCGATTCCTCCGGCTGATTTAAATTGTGCAATATTTTTAGGATGATCATCGATGAGTAAATTAGGTCTACCATCTCTACCATCCTTCGCAAATCTCATTTTATCTGCTCTCATAACAGGATACATTTTATCCTGTGAAACACCAAACCATCTTTTCATGAATCTGGCTTTATCACTTGCCGCTCTTTTTGAAATAGGTCCTCTTGATGATCTTGGAATTGCGGTTAAAATAAATGGATCATATTTACTGATAAAAGCCCATAATTTTTGAGCATCAGACATAGGTTCTAGTGTGAGAAAAAAATCATCAGGTAATTCATACCATCTGTCATCATTAAATTTTCCACCAATTAATTCTTCTACACCTTTTTCAAAATCTGCCAATACACCATCCATATCACAATAAATTTGTGGTGTATCAAATTCTACTATGTAATGTTTAAATTTTTTATCCATCTACGCCTTATACAAATAAACAGTAAATTCTTGATCTTGAGACATATAATCTTCTATAATATCTATTCTTTTATGATCAAATTCTTGTAATTTATAATGTACCCACATTGGATTATACGCCTCATACTGTGAATCTTCGTATGGTTCTCGTAACATATTGAATATAACACCTTTATTAGCAAAAGATACCATATTTTCAATAATCCAAAATGCGTGTTCTTCTTGTAATCCTAAATTGAAAACACCATTTGCAATAACCCAATCCCAATTTTTTGTTTTATCAATATCTTCTATAGTACCATGTACTGCTTGAATTTCTTCCCCAATTAAATCAATAGCTTGTTTATTCGGATCAAATCCTAAGTACTTACCACTCCATCCTTGAGTTTTTAAATATCTATGAAGATGTGCTACTCCACAACCGACATCTAAAATTGAATCATTATTATCAATTCCCGCTTCATATATTTTTTGAAATCTTAATTCAGAGTTTTCAGTACCATCCATCCATCCTACACATGCAACATTATTCTTATCAAAATTTTTAACATATTTGGAGTATACAGAATCAACTAAAAGTTCTGTTATTTCTTTTGTTTCTTTTGAAATTCCCTCTATAATATATGATCTAAGCGTCTGCATTTTTTTCCTTATAATCTTTTATTGCAGCCTTAATTGCATCTTCTGCAAGGACTGAACAATGTATTTTCACGGGAGGTAGGGATAGTTCCTCGACTATCTCTGTATTCTGAATCAGACTTGCTTCATCAACAGTCTTATCCTTGATCCATTCAGTAGCAAGAGAACTTGCAGCAATTGCACTACCACAACCAAATGTTTTAAATTTGGCATCGACAATCTTATTGTCATCTCCAACCTCTATTTGTAGTTTCATTACATCACCACACTCTGGAGCACCCACAAGGCCAGTGCCCACAGAATTACTCCCACTATCCAAACTACCAACATTACTTGGTCTTTCATAGTGTTTTATTACTTTCTCTGAATATGCCATATTATTTCATCCATGCAGGTGTAAACACCTCTTCTTGTTTTACTGAAAAACTTGTAGAACAACCACAAGTTGAAGTTGCTCTAGGATTCTGAAATCTTGGACCTGGTGCAGATAAGTCTCTTGACCAATCTATTTCCAAACCATCTACCACTATATGACTTTTTTTATCTATTACTATGGACAACCCTTGAGACTCAAAATATAAATCTCTTTTAGTAGGTTTACCAAACTCTAAAACGTATTCATAACCAGCGCAACCACCACCTTTCACAGATACCCTTAGAGGTACTTGTTCATCTAATTCTTCATCTTCACGAATTCTCTTAAAATTTCTTGCTGCTATTTCTGTTAAACTTATCAACGCATTGCCTTATTGATGTAATTTACAATATCTCTATCATCATGATATAGGTCAAATGGAAATCCAAACATATCTTTATTATACTCAAAGTCTTCTGAATACTCTGCACTAACATGAATCCTTTTCATCTTAATATTATTAACCACTATTTCATCCCACATTGCTGTATCTCCACTATCGGGATCTGGTACTAGTGTTCTATCCATAGTATAAGCTATAAATAATTGTCTTAATGGTTTGGAATATTTTTTCATAATTTGTTCCATACCATCAATGTAATCTTTGATAATTAAAGATAATGCCTTCCCTCCAGTTTTCTTACCAAGACCAGACCACATCAATCCGATTATATTGGCTCGACTTCCAATTTGTACATCTTCTCCATTTTTTCTAAGAATACGTTCTAATAAACTTTGTATATCTTCTTCTAATCTACCTAATGTGGCTTTACCTCCCAATCCAGGATCACTAGCAGTAGATGGATTCATAAGAGTACTAACAGTTATCCATCTTCTGCCCGACTTGTCTGGTTGAGTTGAAAGATCATCTGGTGATGCGGCAAGAACATCTCCTTCTAATTCTACAACATATCCACCATCTGTTCTAATTCCACTTTGAATCATGAAATCAGTCATATTATAAAATGCAGCAATTGATCTCTTACTTCCTTGTAACTTTTTTAATCTTTGTACTCCAACTAAATCAGTTAAATGAAATGCTTTTGTACGAACAGGTTTCGGCCATATTCTATTAAAGATTGCAGGCGATAAGGGAATATGTATATCCGCAAATCCTGCTCTTGGCAGATCAAATAACATGGTAGATAAACTCTCAGTCCATGCTACTTCATTTAGTAAATATCCCTTAAATGATTTCATACCTCTAACTTCTGAATTTCTACACCCTTAATATGTTTCTTATATTTTTTTAGTGTATGTGATACTGATTTTTCTAAACTCTTTGTCGTACCAGTAATAAATTCTGTATGTGCTTCTACACCACTTGCAAAATTACTTGTTGGTATTTCATTCCAATGTATTATTGCAATATGAGTATCACCTGTTCTAATTCTTACCTTTGGATTATGAGTTTTACCACTTTTATCTTTTATTGTTATTTTTGTGGGTTTTACATATTCTTTAAATGATTTCATACTTTTAATTTCTGACTACTTGTTTTAAAATCTTTTTTTCTCATTACTGTCTTTGCAACGAGATCTAACATTCCACCTTTATCAAGATTAATTACAAATGGCATATTAATATCTGTTTCCATATCTGTAACAACTGCTTCTGCATCTGGATTCATTTGTGAAATTTTCTTACCATACTTCTTGTATGTTAAACGAAACAATCTGACCAACTCTGCTTGATTGATTGGTTTCTTGTTTCGTTCATCATTCACTCTATCATGAAAATGTCTAGTAAGTTCAACATCTATACCTAAAGACGCAAACAATTTATCTGCATATTTTTCTATTTGATCTAAGTCTGTCTTAGATACTCTTTCGAAAATATATGTAGAAAATGATTTCATTTATCTAATGCTTCTAGTTGTGCTATTAGTTTATCTTTTGAGTATCTACGATCTAATTCAACACCCAAAGTACGACCATATTCTTCTAATTGTTTTTTGGTCTTTTTAGTCAAATCAACAGGTTCTTGTCTAATTTTTGACCAATCTGGTTCTTGTCTAATACCTTCATTATTGAGAATTTTTTTAAAAAAATTTCCAAACCAAGACATATTATTTTCCTTCCAACCATAATGTGGTTATCTTAGCATTTTCTTTTATAAGTTTATCAACTTGATTTTGATATGATGAAGTTTGAGATACAAGTAATCCAAATGTAAATAAAACTATAAACCATAATCCTAAAAAAGTTATCATGACTATACTTGATATTAATTTGTCTTCTTTCATAAATACTTTCGGCATGAAAAACTGTCAGGGGTTAACCTTTGGTAAGTTAGCCCCATTCTATTTTCTTTTTGATCCTATTAATCTACTTTTTTCTGCTCTACCCCTATTAATACTTTGATCTTCCATTCCCACAATTTTTCCTTTTTTATGTGATGCATCTTTACCATCACCATTACCATAAGTTCCCTTGTCCCGATTGTATTTATTTAATTCTGCTCTATATTTTCTCCTCTTTTTTGATGATTGGAACTTTTTATATTCTACTTTGTAGTCTCTATCCTCTTCAAATGATAATATTTTTCTCTTATTTTTTGGATCTAGTTTAATATTTTTAATACCAAATCTCATTTTCATATTTTTCTTTTTCGTTTCATCTGAAGCCAAATGAGAAAGATTATCCCAATAGTGTTGCATCTGTGCAATTTTTTGTGGTTGTGACATTGATCTTTCATCAAGTTTAGGATCATATTCTCCAGTCATAGTGGCCAAGAATGATAGACGGCTTTGCCACTTTAAAGGGTCTATACCTTTTTGTTGTGCTTTTACAAGAATTTCAAGAGCCTTATCTTTCGAAATTTTTAATTTCTTTGACACTTTACTTGCAATACCTGAAAGTTTTCCTTCTGAATAATCGTTAAAAGATATCATCTTTTCCTCGCTGCTACTTCTTTCGCTACAACTTTTCTTGTGTAAATTTCCAACTCTACATCAGAATCCCATTTCTTAATTGGTTTACCGATATCTTTTATTTCATCATGATACACATAATCTGCATCTTCATAACCTTTTACTTCAAGGACATGAATCTTTTTGATCTTGAAATTATTGACTATTTGTTCATCCCATGAATCATCAGTTTGCCTTTTTGATTTTGCATAACCAAGCATCATACTACCCATTAAATCTTCATGTCTTTTAAGAATTTTCTCTACACCATCAAAATAATCTTTTATCACTACTGATATTTTTTTACCATCATATTTTAAATGATCTTTCATTTCACGCCATGCTTCCAGATAGTCTCCATAATTACCATCCACATATTTTTTAACTAAGTCTTGTTTTAATTTTAAAAACTCTTTTACTACCATAGCGAATCGGTCACGACCTAAGTGGTTTCTTGCAGCTGATGCAAAGAAATCTAATGTAACCCATCTTCTACCCGTCTTATCAACTTTACTCATTATATCTGCTCTAGAAGATACAAGAACATCTGCTTCCATCTCTGCTACGATTCCACCTCCTGTAGCTACACCAGTTCCCATATATTTCCCCATCATTGAGAAAAATGCAGAAATAGATTTTTTACTTCCTTCCATTCTCACCAATTTGTGAAGTCCTTTTAAATCAGTAGCATGAAAGACTGTAGCACGAAAAGATTTTGGCCAAATTCTTTTCAACATGGGACCAGATATTGGTATATGATCTGATTGAGTGAACACATAATCCGATGTACTATATACAGAATATTCTAGTAAAGTTTTCATGATACCTTTGCTGCTAAGTCCCTATCTGCTCCACCCCATGTTCCTTTACCTTTTGTGATAAAACTGTTTACTCTGGCAAATGCCCATTGTTGTGGTGTAGTACCTGGTCTATGACCTCCCTTGTATGCGGCCATTCCTCTATCATAAACTTTCTTGAGAATACTGTACGAGATTCCAGACTTTTTTGCTTTATTCTTCAGACCTTCAATTGCTTCTCCATACATCTGTTTGTATTTCAAAGTATGTTTTGATGGTTTTGTTTTTGCAGATGCATCGCCAGGAGCAGGCCCTTTCTTCTTTTTATCGAAATGTCTTGCTCTTGCATCCTTAGTAGACTTTGCCATATCTCCCGCATAATACTTGGCAGGTTGTGACCCTTCACGATCTTTTATGTCTTTGTCTTGTGCAATCTCTCTAAGTTCTTTGAATGTTTTCATCAGTTATCTACCTTTGCATCAGCTCTCCATTGGTAACAACTCCAATATCTTGCTTTCCATTTGGGTCCTGGATCATCACAGTTATGTCTTGCACGAAATGATTTTCTTCTCGCAGGATCATCTCGTTTAATTTCCATATTAGGATCACCAAAACCTAATTTGATTACATTACCTTTTTCGTTCTTAACATAAACGTAGAACTTTTTCTTTCCATCACTAGCTCTTGTTGGATTATTAAGTTCAACTTTTCTACCTTTATATTCGGCTTCTTCTATTTCAGTAAAGTTTTTAAATGATTTCATTTGTCGTCTAACTCGTAATTAAATGCTTTTGTATTACTCTTTGCTGGTTTTGCCATAGCTCTTAACCAAACGTGAATAACCATATCACCAGTTGGTGAAGGAAAAGTAAAAACTGGTTTACCCTTTTTCATCTTGTAATCATCAGTTGCATTTACAGGAAATTTTGCGAGTTTCCTTTTCTTGATTTCATCACTAACGTACTTATCAAGTTTATCTCGGCTAGTACGACCCTCTTTAAACTTTGAATAAGTTTTCATATATTATCTCTTTTTCATTGATATTGCACGTTTTTTAGCAATTTGTGCACCTTTGGATTTACGTTTTCGGGCTGAAACCTTTGCTGCTTTTTTACGAGCCATCATTTCTTTAGCACCCATTTTAACTTCTTTACCACCTACCATCTTAAATCCTTTTTTATCGGTAACTTTTTTTCTCATCTTTTTACCGCCTCTCACTACCATTTTGGTCTTGATGCCTTCCATCCAACGTGAATAAATTTCATCCATTAATCCTTTAAAAGTTTTCATATTACCTTTCTTTATAGAAAATGTAGTGCAAGTGTAACAGTTACACCAAGTGCACTTCCCACTACAACAATCATACCCATAAGTTTTGATTTATATTGATCTAATTTATCTAATCTTTGTTCTACTCGATTTTGTGCATCTAATTGTTTATCATGAAGATCACCAATTCTTTGATGTAAAATCTTAAGTTCATCTTTCACAGTAGTATCGTGCTTGAGATGATCTTCTTGCCTAGTATTTAATTTTATTATTTGTACTGTAAGCTGCTGAAGTTTGTCTGTGGTGAGATCAAGTTTTTGCAGAAGGGTTTCTGTTTGTTTACCTCTGGCTTCGACCTCATTTTTTAACAGACCGACTTCGAGCTTAACATCAGAGAGCTCTTCTGCCATATTTTGTTATTCCTTATTTTTTTCCATACTTTAAATATAACATGGCTCCATTCATTGAATTCTTTAAAATGATTGCCGCTTTAGGATTTTCCTTCCCATATTGACGAATTGCTTCGCCAAGTTTATCGTTTCCTACGAATTTTTCATATCTCAAATATCTAGATTTTCCCAATCGTGATTGATAATATACATCTGGAGAAACTACAAATACTTTTTCTCCTGCAAATGTTTCAGTTTCAACTTTTGCATTTTTCCTTTTCTTCTTAAAGGGATCTAAATTAACGTTTCCACCTGCGACACTATTTGCGGGTGCGTCTTCTCCGATAACACTTGGTGTTTTACCTTTGTAGTAAACATTACCCTTTAATGCTTTTTCTGCTTTCTTGACATCTTTCTTTTTGACATATACCTTGTTGTTCTTCCATGTACCCTTTAAGTTTACATCACTCAATGCCATTTTTATTTGAAGTGAAATTGATTCATCAAGTTCAACTTCTTCTGAAATTACTTCAAAAGCCGCTTCAAGACCACCAACTAAAACTTTTCCTCCCATTGGGGCATAGTCTCTTGGTGTTTCATGTTCATTTGCATATTTACCAATATAATTCTGTATTGCTTTTCTATCAAACTTCCACCCTTTAATGTTGGTCATATTTGAGCCATATTCATAAGATAGACTTATACCATTTCTTAATACAATTTCCCAATCACCTCCCCATGATTTACCACCGACAGGATCACCAACAAGTTTTTGTTTATACTTCCTTGCCATTGATTCAATGTCTTTTGATGAATAAAGCTTTTTTTGTGTCGATAAGAGCTTTGCTCTCATTTTATCAGTTAGAGTAGCTGAAGGTACATAATCTGGATCTAATGAAGGTCTTCCTTCTGTTATAAAACTTTTGAAGTTTGTTATTAATTCTTCTTTCATCAAAGTATCATGATTGTCTATAGCCCATTGATCTGCATCTTTCTTATCTTCAAATTCTTTAACTTTTTTACCACTTTTATTATATACACACCACATTCCTGTTTCATCATTTTGCATAACATGATCAGTAGGGTCCATTTCTTCAGGAAAGGGAGGACTCTCTTTGAAAAGATCTTGAGGTGAGACTTCCTCTTTTGCCATCTTCATTGCAAAGTCTATAGATTTCATAAAACCACCTTTGGTCTTAATCATTGTTTCAAACTTCTTTCTTGTGGCAGGTTTTAATGCATTATATACTCCCATTAAAGCAGATGCAGAGAAAAGATCAACTCTTGCTTTACCATCTTTAAACATGAACACTGCATTCTGTTTGTCTTTTACAATCTGTTTAAGATTATCTACTGTTGGTTGTACTGCTACTTCCTTTTCATTAATTTCTTCTTCACCAAACGTAATAGGTCTACGTGCTTTTCCTGTTACAGTTGAACCATATCCTGCTCCTGCTCCCCCTCCACCTTTTCTTGATATACCAAATGCAAACTGGCTAGGACTAGAAGATGAACTACTTTTCTTCTTAGAAGGAGATTTACCATAAAGCCTCAAGTCTTTCATCTTTTTGACTTTTCTTGGTTTAATTTTTAATTTCATTATTTTCTTTTCATCTACATCTTCTTCGACTTCTTCTACTATAGATACTTCCAGTTTATCGTAATCTCCTTTTTGCATGAGGTCATCCATTGCCTTTTGAGCTTTTCCACCAGAACTATATGTACCAAGTATTTTACCATTTTTATCTTTAATTGTATACTTACCTTTTTTCCATCCTTCTTCAACTTCAACTTCTTCAGTAAACTCAACAGGAACTAAAACTGTTCCTATTTTGTTATCATAAGTCATCATCATTTCTTTGCCCTTAGTAGAGTTCTTGAAATCTCTATGAACTTTACTAAAATTCTTTCTGGAAATTTTAATAACTTTTCCATCATATTTGTAATCTCTATCTACAAGGACTGCTTCTTGCATAATTTCTCCCAATTCTTCTGGTATGTTTGGTTTCATTCCTTTATTATGCATATGCCAAGCAAGTGCATAAGGATTATCTATTCCTTTTTTCTTTTTCATTGCTTTGATAGTACCTTCCCATCCTGGCGGTGCTACTTCTTTAAACATCCAATCGGGAGTTCTATCTGTTATCTTTACGCCTCTTTCTTTTCTACCTTTTTTAATACGATCAGCGGCATCTTTTTTTAGATTACCTTTTTTGTCAAAGAATTTAGCAAGATGAGGAGGTAAATTATGACCCTTCTTATCAGGCTTCATGTGGTCTTCTCTTAAATTACTAAATGTTTTCTTATCTAAATCTCCCTCATAATTTTCTTTGAGAATTAGTGCATCATTTTCCCAATCAGTTTCTAAAAAAGATAAAAAAGATTCTTGTAATTCTTCTTCTGAAATACTATCATCTTTATTTTCTTTGATCAACCATAGAGCTGCGGCATAAGATGCTAAACGAGATTTTCCAAATGGTATTTTTTCCATCAGTCTCTTGAGTTTCCATACCAAACGATGCATCAAAGTATAGGCGTCTTTTTCTTCTTGAGTTTTTAACTTCCTATGTTTTTTGAGAATCTTTCCTCTTTCATCTATGATTCCCAATTTGAAAGCATCAGTTTCGTTAAAAGGTTGTGTGAGTATTCGCAAAAACTTGTATATAAAAAATACGTTTAGCGCCCCACCAACTACACCTTCTCTTAATACTGTCATCTATACCTTTATTGATCTTAATCGAGTAATGATACCATCATCCAAAAGAATATCGGATGCTCGTACCGTTTCCCCTCTAATCGAATCTATCTTTTCTGGCATTCGATCCAAGAAGATTAAGAATGTTTTTAATATTGGCCAAAAATCTTTTTCTATTTTATAAAACAATATTCTTGTGCCAGCTTGCACTGAAAAAACATTGTAAAATACTATAAGGTGATTAAGAATTAATCGTTCCTTTAATTGACCAGTATTTGTGTAGATATTAAAGAGTCTTTTGATATACTTAATTTTCTTTAAGTCATCATAAAATTCTTCAATAGCTGTACATTGCATATTACTATATTCCCTCATAGAATACATGAGGAAATTATCATCATTTAGATCATCAAATATCATTTTTCTTCATCAGGTCCAGGTCCGTGTTTTTCATCTGCTAAATCACTACCTAGCTCGACTACTGGATCAACTCTCTCAATAAGTTGATTGATTGCTTGAATTGCTCCTGCAATCATCACTAATTGTTGTTGAGATTTATCACGTTCTGCACCAAGAGCCACAACTCTTTCACTTAGAACTGCTCGATCCCCTTCAAGTTTTGCTTTTTCTGCTTTTAATTCTGTAATACTTACTGATTTTGTCATAATATACCTATCATCAAATAGAGTAGGTCTTTCGACCTACTCCACATTAAAAACTTAATGGATCAAGTTACTGCGTGACCAAATCCACCAATACACTGCCATGCACTATCGTTCCACATTAGAACAACAGTATCACCTACTGCATCCAATGTGAAATAAGTTCCACCATCTAAAGTAGTTGGTGTAACTCTTACATCACCACCATCAACGATATGCGTGATGATTTTGATTTGTCCTGCTTGAGTTGAGTTAGCAAGAGAAACTACTTGTGATGCACCAGTTGAAGTACAGTTAGTAATTGCAGTTGTAAGGTTAGCGGCTCCAGCACCGGAAAGTGCTTGAGGTGTTCCGGCAAATGCGATCCAAGTTGGTATCTTGTTAAACACATTCGCGGCAGTGATCTTCTTGTTAGTAGGTGATCCACTTGGATCATCAACAACATGAAAAAGATCATCGGTACTTAATGCAGTTGATGCATTAAGAGCGGTAATTTTCTTATCGGCCATATTTATTCTCCTACGGCTATGTGACGGGACTCGCCACCGTTAAAGACATTACGCTAAAACTCCGTATTCATACGAAAGGGAATGCTCTAGACGTAACTCTGTAAAAAACTATTAAGAAATTTCACTTAATAGTTGAGAGAAACCACTTTCTTCAGCGATCTTTTTGATCTCTGAATCACTAAGGTTTCCGTTTTTAATTTTCCCCCACATAATTGCCGCATCTCTGCG
>Ga0310344_10002002_pt1 | contig 15411 bp, 12 predicted proteins | sample HC15DNA20200_MG_FD_203801 | JGI IMG/M metagenome (GOLD analysis project Ga0310344, IMG submission 203801) | Marine microbial communities from station ALOHA, North Pacific Subtropical Gyre - HC15-DNA-20-200_MG | ecosystem: Environmental > Aquatic > Marine > Oceanic | place: Pacific Ocean: North... | reverse complement strand
AGGGACCAGACCGGCCGGGGACAATACCTGAAGTCAGCGCTCTTCGAATCGACCGTGTTTCTGGTAGGACAACACCTTGCGGGTGAGGTGGTAACAGGCCAGCCAATGCCACCAATGCCGGCCCGTCAAGGCGCTTGGGCGATCTACGAGCCTTTCGAAACACGAGACGCGGAGCAGGTGTTCATCGGGTTGACTAGCGATAATCACTGGCAACGGTTTTGCACGGAATTCACTCGCCCCGACCTACTCGACGATAGCCGCTACGCCACCAACGAGGACCGGGTGAGCGAGCGCCCGACGCTCGTTCCCATTGTCGCGGAGATCGTGCGTGGCCACAGCACAGCGGAAATCACCGCGATCTGTGATCGCATTGGGGTACCGTTCGCACCCGTCGCCAAGCCGGGCGACCTTGTTGACGATCCCCACCTTAGGGCGGGGAACCGCCTCGTCGACGTTGAGATCGACGACGCCTTGTCAACGCCGTTGCCGAAGCTGCCCCTAGAGCTTGGAGACCACGACCTGGGGCTCAGGCGCCAGCCCCCTGCCCCCGGCGAGCACACTCGGGAACTTCTTGGCGAGCTGGGGATCTCGGCCGCCACCATCGAGCACTATGCCCAATTGGGAATCGTGCTTATCTGAGTGTGTCGTGGCATGGCACTGGGGCAACCATCGCATCGCGTCACGACGCGGCCAACCGACTGATGAAGCACCCTCAATGAATCCGGCTACGCACCTCTGATAGGCTGCCCGCGTGCATGATTGAGCCCGGCAGCGGATGACCGACGACTGACTCCGCGAGCTGCGCACACTCGATCAGCGCGTCGAGGTCGATCCCCGTCTCGATGCCCATCTCCTCACACATGAATACCAGGTCCTCGGTACACACGTTCCCCGCCGCGCCCTTTAGCTTGGCGAAAGGACACCCGCCGAGTCCCGCCACCGATGCATCGAATCGTTCAACGCCCATTTCCATGCCGGCATAAGCGTTCGCAACGCCCTGACCGCGGGTATCGTGCAGGTGCAATCCAATCGTGTGATCCGGCCAGCGTTCACGCACTGCTCCGACGCCGCGCTTGACGGCATACGGCGTCGCCCAACCCATCGAGTCCGCAAGGGATATCACATCGATGCTCTCCCCACAGTCGTCTGCGATGCGCAGCATGCTTTCCACCGCGGAGACGACCTTTTCGGGTCCGATATCGCCTTCGAAGTTGCACCCGAACGCCGTCATGACGCTGAGTCGCTCGACTTTCATGCCATGAGCCTGGTAGAGCGCAATCTGATTGCGTTGCACGCGCTCGTTCTCCTCAAAGCCCCGGTTGGTGTTGTTGCGCATGAATGCTTCCGACGTCGTCGTCGAGATACTGCCTCGCAACGAGAGCCCTTCGTGCACCAACGCACGCTTAAACCCCCGCTCATTGAGCCAAAGCACGTCGTACCGGACCCCCTCGCGACGGTTGAAACGAGCGACAACCTCATCGGCATCGGCCCAACCGGGCACTCGCTTCGGATTAACGAACGACGCGACTTGAATCTTGTTCAGACCGGTCTCCGACAAAGCGTCTATGAGCGCAATTTTCGATTCGGTTGGGATCGGACCGGGCTCGATTTGAAAGCCTTCGCGAGGGCCTTCTTCGTTGATCTGTACCCTCACTGGTAAGTCGCTCATCGGGCCTCCTCCTCTTCTCAGATGCATCACAGCCTGCGATTTTGGCCACCCAACCCTGACGGATTCAACCCATTCGCGTTGCTTAACGGTTCGCGGTGCCCGAAAATGCGGGGACAGATCCCATGGTTCGCCGGCAGCACGCAGCTCACGCGCGAAGCCATCAGCCCAGCTATCGGGTAGCAAAGGAGCAGCGACAATGCCTAATCCCAACGGACGCCGAGTCATATCAGCGGACTGTCACATCGACCTCATCTGGCTTCCGCCGACGCTGTTTACGGACAATGCCAGTTCTCAGATGAAGGAGCGCATGCCGTTCGTCACCGAAACCGACGAAGGGTTGCTATGGGTCAGCAAAAGCGGCGCGAGATTTGGGCTTGCGTGCGGGATGGGCTCGGCTGGCCGACCTTACGTACCTGGAGAGATACATCGCTCCGACCGCATGGCATCAACGGGTCTTTATGACCCCGAGCAAGTCGAGATTCGTCGCCTCACTGATCCCACGCTACGCTTGGCCGACCAAGATCGCGACGGCGTCAGCGCAGAAGTGCTCTATGGGATCCTCGGAGCGAGCAATCGTCTGAACGATCCCGAGGCCGCCACGGAAGTGATGCGGATCTACAACGAGTGGCTCGCGGACTTCTGCGACATGCACCCCGAGCGCTACGGGGGCCTCGCAAACATCCCGAACCACGACATCAAGGCGGCCGTCATCGAAGTGCAACGGGTCGCGAAGCGTGGGGCGGTGCGAGGACTCGAAGTCGCAAATTCCCACGACATGAAGCCGTTGTTTCACCCGGATTGGGACCCGCTGTGGGCTGCGGCAAACGACGCCAAGCTCCCAGTGCACTTCCACACTATCGGGCAGCGCCCGCCGAACATAGAAGGTTTGGGACCGCTACAGCAGCGTCAGCAGTTCGCGGTACAAATCACCGGCTTTCAGCTCGGCATGTCCAGAATCCTGATGGAGATCATCTTCGGCGGTGTTCTGGAGAAGTTCCGAGACCTGCACATCGTGATAGGTGAGAGCGGCATAGGCTGGATTCCGTACATCCTCGAGCACATGGATCTGGAATGGGAGGACCAATTCACCGACCTAACCTTGACAATGAAGCCGTCGGAGTATTGGCATCGCCAATGCCGCGCCACTTACCAGAGTGACAAGGTGGGCATCCGTTTGCTCGATGTGCTCGGCGAGGACAACATCATGTGGGGCTCGGACTACCCGCATCCCGACGGCGTGTGGCCCGATAGCCAAGATTTCATCGACCGCGAGCTCGCTGAGCTAACGGAAGCCCAGCGCAACAAGGTTGTCTTCGAGAACGCGGCCAAGCTCTACGGATTCCCGTTGAACTGATCAGCACGCATGGATCTGAGCTTCACTCCAGACGAGCTTGTTTTTCGCGACGAGGTACGCTCATTCATCGCCCGTGAATTGCCCGCGGAGGTGCGCGAGCGCGTCCGCGGCGGCCTTTACTTCAACAAAGCCGATTGCGTCACGTGGCAGAAGATATTGCACGAGAAAGGGTGGATTGCGCCGGGGTGGCCACAAGAGCACGGCGGCACGGACTGGAGCCCCACCCAGCGGCATAGCTTCGAGGACGAATGCGCGAAGAGCAAGTATCGGCTGGCGATGCTGAAGACCATCGCTACTTCGGAGAACGACGTAGGCGCTCCGCTCATCGAAGACCCTGGGTTCCGGCGTAAGATTGCACAGCTTGAGATCAAGCTAACGGCGCTGGAGTTGACCGATCTGCGGGCGCTTGCCAAGGCCGACGACCCCCACCCAGATCCCATGCCTTCTGCCTTGAAAGTTCTTGGATCCGAGATACAGCAAGCGATCGGGGAGTTATTGGTCGAAGCCCTCGGTTACTACGCGCTCCCCTATGCGCCAGTGGTCATCGAAAACGCCCCGAACACGCCCGCCATCGGTCCCGACTACGCCGCAGGTTGGGTGGAAGAACACCTTCATGGACGCGCAGCCACCATCTACGGGGGCAGCAACGAGATTCAACGCAACATCATCGCGAAGATGGTGTTGGGCGGTTAGTGCCGCGCCTGGGTGCAGCAGGCCAGCGCCTTGAGAACACGTACGTAGGAGAAGAATGCCCATGTCGATCGACGCCCGCGAGCTCCGGGATGCTTTCGGCCGGTTTGCGACCGGCGTAACGATCATCACCGTATCGAGTGACGGCGAGCCGAACGGCTTAACCGCGAATTCCTTCAGCTCCGTATCTCTCGATCCCCCGCTGGTGTTGTGGAGTTTGGCGCGAAACGCCGATTGTTTCGAAGCCTTCGAGCGAGAAGACCATTTCGCCGTCAATGTATTGAATCGCAGCCAAGAGGCGCTATCCACGCGCTTTGCAACGAAGGACGTCGACAAGTGGGCGGGCGTAGCGCATCGACCGGGCGCCACCGGGAGCCCCTTGTTGACCGGCGCGATCGCGATTTTCGAGTGTAAGGTTTATGCCCGCCACGACGGAGGGGACCACGTCATCTACGTGGGACAGGTGCTGCACGTCGAAACCGACGCTGACGCGCCCCCTCTTGGCTTTTACCAAGGCCGTTACTGCGACATCACCGCGCCCGATCGAGCCATCTAGCCTCGGATATTGGCGCGCCGATCGAATACGGGATCAAAGCGAGCCCGTAGGGCTCATACGCTGTTGGCGGAGAAGGCAAGGGTATCGCCCTTCCCTTCGACCGGGTTTGTGAGGGACACCACCCGAGGCGCGTTTTACGCTAGACCTGCTCCTCGTGGTAGTAGACCGATACCGAGTGCTTTGCCTCAGCAAAGAACAACCATCGCTCGAGCACTACACCCGCACTCATAGACAGTGCCGCCGCAGCGGCGAAGGCCAAGCTCAGCCCTCCCACAGGCAGTGTGAGCACGAGGACCATCAACAAGAAGGGGACCGCGAAGGCAAGCAAACATGCGTGCTGACGCAAGTTTGCTGCGTGCTTTCGCGCGATCACATACCCCATCTCTTTCTGTAGATAGTTCGCTTCCGTATGCGGCAAATCCAGCACGGTGACTTTCGCTCGCTGGCCACCTAAGGTGCCTAAGCCTGTCGCACTCTCTCGAGAGACGGTAGGACCGGCCGCATCACGGCCCCAGTACGTGAGCTTGAGCCCGAATGCGACAGCAAGTGCGGCCATCACCACGATATCGAGCCCGATGAGTTCGACAGAAAATCCCTCACACAGCACCAGCAACCAGATCCCACCGGATGTGGCGCCCAGGGCGAGATACACCAAGGGAACCCAAAACGAATGCCAGACCGGGACGGCCCGCAAAGACGCATAGATCATTCCCGTGCAAACGACTGTGGCCACCGCGCCGACGAAGCAGAACAATCCGGCGGCGGTGGTTAGCGCAGCGTTGCCTCCCAGCCACCCAAGCCCGAGGGCCAATGCGGGCAGGTAAGTGAGCACCGCCGCGACACCCTCTCGCGACAGCCACGACGAACGCCACTGAGACAAGGCCCGCCAGGCCCGCTCCGGGTGACCCAAGTGGAAAGTGGAAGACAACAACCCCGCAGTAATTAGTACCAGGCTCAAGCCCAAGGCAGTCACGGCAAACCCCGTCGCATCCCGCGGCAATAAGTCAAGCCATCCATAGAGGCCGAGCAGAGCGAGCAAGCCGTAACCCGCGCCCGAGGCAGTGGTAAAGAAGATGATGGAGTACGCTGGGTGCACGGTGCTTTCCTCGTTCGGTTAGCTCGAGCTTGCTTGGCTCAACGCACGGTCTAGCCAACCGAGAAAACCGCCTTCAGCACTCGCATCAGGTAAGGCTTTCGGGCTGTCAACCGGCGCGTGATCGGCACGAGGCGGCAAGTACTTGTTCGTTGGCTCGCATTCCATTTCCGGCATGAGGTCAAAGCCGCCCCGACTGGCCACGAGCTGCGAGACCGGAGACTCGGGATCCGCCAGATCGCCGAAATGCCGGGCGCGGGCAGGACAAGACGCCACGCAGGCGGGCTCACGCTCTTCGACAGCCAAAGTGTCGTTGTAAATGCGGTCGATGCACAGCGTGCATTTCTTCATCACGCCCGTCCCAGCATCGTACTCCCGCGCGCCATACGGACATGCCCAAGAGCAGAGCTTGCAGCCGATGCATAACGCTTCGTCGACTAGGACAATACCGTCGGATTCGCGCTTGTAAGACGCTCCCGTAGGACAGACCGTCACACAAGGGGCATTATCACAATGCAGGCACGACTTTGGGAAATGCACCGTTCGCCCCGGGCCTTCCTCCGGCGTGACCTCGAATGTGTGGACACGATTAAGCCAGGTACCGCTTTGCCCACCGCCATAAGGTGACTCGTCGGAGAGCGGCGCAGGGTAACCACCGGTGTTCCATTCCTTACAGCTGACTGCGCAGGCATGGCATCCCACACAGGTATCGAGATCGATCACTAGCCCCATGCGCCGGCCCGATGAGCGAGGAAGATCAGTCATTGCGTTTCTCCTCGAAACTGCTCACCGAACTGGAGCGTTGTCGGGCGCTCCGCTACCCCGGGCAGCCTGGGCAACGGCTCGAACCGAGGCTCCGTGTGCTCCGGCTCATCGGCTCCTGCAGGCTCCAGGCGCACCCGCAAGTCGTACCACGCGGCTTGTCCCGTGATGGGATCGGCGTTCGCATACCGATATCCACCGCCTTGTTCGGGCAAAAGGTCAGGAATGAGATGATTCAAGAGAAAACCGCGGGTAGATTCCGGGGCGTCAGCCGCCAGGTTCCACGCTCCTGCACGCTTCCCGATAGCATTCCACGTCCACACCGTGTGCCGATTCACCCCCTGCATGATTTTCACTTGCCCCTTTACTCGGCCGTGCGGGCTTATGAGCCACACCCAGTCGCCGTCGATGATGCCCAGTTCGTCCGCGAGCACCTGCGGCGTGTAAAGCCGGTTCGCGCCGTGTAGCTGGCGCAGCCACGCATTGTGAGAGCCCCATGAGTGATACATGGCCATCGGACGTTGGGTAATTGCGTGCACTGGATAATGTTCGGCGTCGTTTGCGCCTTCTCCGCCGCCGTCCACCGCCAGAAGCTCGTCGCCAAGCGGCGGGTACCAGCTCGGAAGCGGGTCGAAGTAACGCTCGATCCTCGTTCGATGTTGCTCCGGCGGCTGAACGTCACCGTGGCCTTGCGCTGCCAACCGGAAACGCTGGAGCTGCTCGCTGTAGAGCTGGAGGACGATGGGATTGGACCCACCGATGAAGCCACGTGCGACGGAGTACTCGAGATACGCGGGATTACAGTGCTTGAAGTACCGCTGTTGCGGTTGGAGTTCCTCGCGCCAGAAGCATCCGTTTTCGATGTAGCGATCGAGCTGGTTGGCATTAGGCTCTCCGACCCCGGTTTCGGTGCCGTCGACACCCCGCCACCCGGCAAGCGAACCTACACCGGGGCGATACTGGTGATTCACCAGATAGTCGGCGTACCCACCAGGGTATTTCGGCTCGCCCGCCTCGGTCAGGAGGCCTGGCAAGCCGATCCTCGCTCCGAGGTCGAGTAGTACGTCTTGAAATGGGCGTACGTCACGATCTGGCGCAATAACCGGCTGGCGAATTGAATCGGCGGGCCCGTCAGCGGAGCTGATGGGCCGGTCCATGATTGAGATGCAATCCCAACGCTCGAGATAGGTGGTATCGGGCAATACTAAATCGGCAAATCCCACCATCTCGGAGGAAAACGCGTCCGAGTAGATGATGTGCGGAATGCGATACGCCCCAGTATCCGGATCCTTTGCGGTCAACAGATCCATGGTGCCCGCAGTATTCATCGCCGAATTCCAGGCCATATTGGCCATATACATGAACAGCGTGTCGATCGGATAAGGATCGCCACGCACGGCGTTCGCTAACACGGTGTGCATCATTCCGTGTGCCGCAATCGGCGCCTCCCACGAATACGCCTTGTCGATTCGACGTGGGGTACCGTCGGCATCGACCAGGAGATCCGACGGTCCGGCGGGAAAACCCAGAGGAGGCCCTCCCATGGGCGTATTTGGCGCAACTTCACCAGGTTTACCTGCCGGAAGCTGAGGCGGGGGAATCGGTTTGGGAAAGGGCGCCTTGTACCGAAACCCACCGGGCACGTCCACGGTGCCGAGCAGCATCTGCAGCAGGTGCAGAGCGCGACATGTTTGAAAGCCGTTCGAATGGGCTGAGATCCCTCGCATAGCATGCAGCGCTACCGGCCGACCGACCATCTTGGCGTGCTTGCGGCCGTAGCAATCCGTCCACGGCACGTCGAGCTCCACCGTCTGAGAAAAAGCGGCATCGGCAAGCTCGAACGCGATCCTTTGAATCGTCTGCGCCGAGATCCCGGTCGCCTCTGCCGCCGCTGCCGGGGCGTAGGACACGTCCGAATAGCGGCTCGCCAATAGCTGAAACACTGGCGTGGCGGTTCGGCCGTCGGGCAACGTATGCTCCCCTGACAGCACGACTTCTGCGTCATCACGCCGCGCAGCGCTCTCACCGCTAACCGCTGCACCAGCGGCGTTGTCCCATACCAGGGGCTTGCCCTCTTCATCTCGGGCAAACAACCCATCGTCGGCCGCACCTGGGTTTTGGATAACGAGCCATGGCGCGTTCGTGTAGCGAACGAGGTAGGGCGCGTCCACCTTGCCAGCGCGGAGCAATTCGTGCACGAGAGCGAGCACAAATAAGCCATCGGTGCCTGGGGTTATGCCGAGCCACTCGTCGGCAATCGCGGAGTAGCCTGTCCGAACCGGGTTAACGGATACGAACTTCGCCCCGTTGGCCTTCAGCTTGCCGAGCGCGGTCTTGATCGGATTGCTGTCGTGGTCCTCCGCAATACCGAACATCATGAAATAGCGTGTCAGCTCCCAGTCGGGCTCGCCGAACTCCCAAAACGAGCCCCCGATCGAGTAGATGCCACCTGCCGCCATGTTGACGGAGCAAAACCCTCCATGCGCCGCGTAGTTTGGGGTTCCAAACTGGCTCGCCCACCACCCGGTCAGCGCCTGACTTTGGTCACGCCCGGTAAAGAACGCCAGTTTGCGCGGATCATCGGCTCGAATCGAAGTGAGCCACTGTGCGGCAATCCCGAGCGCCTCCTCCCATTCGATCTCTTTGAACTCTCCGCTACCTCGCTCGCCGGTGCGAAGCAAGGGCTTACTCAGCCGAGCAGGTGAGTAATGTTGCATGATTCCCGCTGAGCCCTTGGCGCAGAGCACGCCCTTGTTCACCGGGTGGTCGCGGTTGCCTTCGATGTAACGGACGTGTCCGTTCTTCAGGTGCACCTTGATGCCGCAGCGGCACGCGCACATATAACAGGTCGTCGTCTTGACCTCTTCACCGGTCCGGGGTGAGTAAGCGATTGGGTGGCTGTCTGACATGAAGTGCTTCTCTTACGCGCCCGACTGACGGGTGCGGGGTTTTGGTTGGGCTGTGCCGTCTAGTGAGACGGTATCAACCCGTTCGTCGTAGAACCAAATGAGATTGCCACTCTGGGCAACCTCCGGCACGGTATTCGGGTAACGTCAAAGGACGCGCGCCGCCTCAGGGCCGGCGACATTGACGCTCCACCAGCGCCCTTTACCCCGAACGGGGCAGTCGCAGCGACCTTCCACAGACATTCCCCTACCTACCTTTGAATCGGGGTGGGCGCTTCTCAGCGCCCGCCGCGACCGCTTCCTTGAAGTCCTCAGAGCTGATGAGCATGCTCTGAGCATAGAGACCCGCCTCCCACTCCGCTTCGAGCGTGTTCTCCGCTGCCCGCCGCAAGCCCTCCTTGAAAACCGCCAGCGCGAGTGGTGGGCCCTTGGCGAGCCGTTCACCCAACGAGCGTGCCGTGTCGCCGAGCGCTTCGGGCTCGACCACCTCATTCACCAGCCCGATGCGCTCGGCCTCCTCCGCGCCGATGGGCGTGCCAAGCATCAGCATTTCCGTCGCGCGCGCGAGCCCGATAATCCGGGGCAGCAGAAACATTCCGCCAAGCGGCGCAATGGCGCCGAGGTGCACCCAAGATTCGACAAACTGAGCCCGGGTTGATGCGATACGGAAATCGCACGCCACCGCGAGCTCGCAACCCGCACCCACCGCGGGGCCGTTTACCGCGGCGATGGTGGGCTTGCGCATGAGCTTTACCGCCTTGACCGCGCCTTGGAAGGTTCCGTAAACCGTTTCTTTGATTGCGGGGGGCTCTAGCGCGCCGAGATCGTCGAGAAAGCGTCGATCCCCACCCGAAGAGAAAGCCCGCCCTGCCCCGGTGAAAATAATGGCGCGTACGCGCGGATCGTCATCCGCGGCGAGAGCAGCCGACTTGAGATCGGCCATCAGCTCCGGGGTCATCGCATTGAGCGACCGAGGGCGGTTGAGCGTGATCGTGGCGATCCCCTCCCCCACTTCGCTCAAGACATCCTCTGACATCCGGGCCTTCCTTTGCCTTGTACGTCGTCTATCCGACGACGCCACGGTCCTTGAGTGCGGCAATTTCATCACCGGAAAATCCGAGCCCATCGAGAACCGACTGGGTGTCGGCGCCATAAGTCGGAGCGGGCTCCGAGGGCGGGGACGCCCCGCTCGCCCGAACCGGGTTGCGCAACATACGGAAAGTGCCCCGGGACGGATGAGGCACCGTCAAGATCCCTTCTCGCTCGGCGACAAATTCACCGTCGAGCGCGCCGTCGAGCGTCGCTACCGGCGAAACCGGCACGTGCCCGGCGAGCTTCTCGAGCCACCGGTCGGTCGACGCCTCGCCGAAGGCCGCATCGAGCAACTCTGTCAGCACATCCCGGTTCTCCAAACGGGCCGCCGCGCTTTCAAACCGCTCATCGAGCACCCACTCGGGACGACCTAATGCCTCGCATAGGGCAGGCCAGAATTTCTCCTTGTTACACATCACGAAGATCCAGCCGTCAGCGGTTTGGTAAAGCTGGCAGGGCACAATCGAAGCGTGTGCCGACCGCGCGATCCGGGGCTGCACGAAGTCGTCGTTGAGATACCAGGCCGCTTGGTAGGCCAGATTGTAAAGTGCGACGTCGAACAAGCTGACATCGAAGTCCCGTCCCTGTCCGGTGGCGCGGGCCTCACAAACGCCCGCGAGCAGGGCAAAGGCTGAGGTCAGCCCTGACATATAGTCCACGACCGACAGCCCGTACTTCTCGGGCGGCCCGGATGGATCGCCGGTCAGGGTCATGTGGCCCGTCTCGGCTTGCATCAGATAATCAAAGCCCGGCCAACTTGCTCGCGAGCCCTCGCGCCCGTAGGCAGATAAATGCACGCAGACGATCGCGGGATTGTGGCGCGCCAAGCGCTCGTAGGTGAGCCCCAGTTTTCCCGGTTGATCCCCCCGCAGATTGTTCAGAACGGCATCACTGCCCTCAACCAACCGGTGAAGAATCGACTGACCTTCGGCGCATTTCAAATCGAGTATGAGGCTGCGCTTGTTTCGATTCATGCTTTGGAAGAAGTGGCTGTCGTTCGGGCCCGGGAAGAAGGGCCCAACCCGGCGCCCGAGCTCACCGCCCTCGGCGGGATTCTCGACCTTGATCACCTCCGCCCCAAGGTCTGCAAGATAGGTCGTTCCGAAAGGCCCTGCGCCGTACTGCTCGACCGAAACGATTTTCAGATTTGCTAGCGGTTGCACGGCGACCGCTCAGATAGGATTGCGGGCGACGAGCTGACGCGCAATCAATATTCGCTGCAGCTCGTTCGTGCCCTCGCCAATCGCCATCAGCGGTGCATCACGGTAGAGCCGCTCCACGTTGAACTCGGTGGAATAGCCATAGGCCCCGTGAATTCGCATGGATTCGAGAGAGCAGAAAATCGCCGCCTCGCTACCGAAGAGCTTGGCCATGCCGGCCTCCATGTCGCACCGTTCGCCTCGGTCGAACGCCTTCGCGGCCTGGTCCACCAGGAGCTTTCCCGCTTCCACGCGTGTTGCCATCTCCGCGAGTTTGATCTGAATCGACTGGTGCTCACAGATTGGTTGCCCGAAGGTCTTGCGCATCTGCGAGTACTTTACCGCCTCATCCAGCGCCGCCTGCGCTACGCCGACACCGCGTGCTGCAACATTGATACGCCCAAGCTCAAGGCCACTCAAAGCATGCTGTAGACCACGCCCTTCATCGCCGCTAATGAGGCGCGAAACAGGTACCCGATAGTCATCGAACTGGAGCTCCGCGCTATCGATGCCCTTATAGCCGAGCTTGTGCAGCTTCCTCGATACATTAAATCCCTCGCCCTTTTCCGCCAGGAACAGACTCATCCCCCGGTGGGGAGGAGAGGCTTGCGGATCAGTTTTCACGAGCAGCGCGAAAATCTGCCCATAGATGCCATTACTGATCCACGTCTTGGCCCCGTTGATGACGTAGTCATCGCCGTCGCGCTTTGCTCCGGTGCGTATCGCTTGCAGGTCCGTGCCGCAGTCGGGCTCGGTCAACGCCAACCCACCCCGAAGCTCCCCGGTGGCAAACTTAGGCAAAAATTCACGCTTCTGCGCCTCGGTGCCGTATCGAATGACCGCACAAGCCATAATCAAATGACTGTTGAAGATCCCGGTAATCGACATCCATACCCGTGACATGCGCTCGACGATCTTGGCGTACGTGCTTGCCGACAAGCCGAGTCCACCGTACTCCTCGGGAATGATTGCCCCGAACAGACCCAGCGCCTTCATGCCTTCGACGATGTCTTCCGGATACGCATCCTGCTGCTCTAGGTCGTGCGCATAAGGCGTGACTTCCTTTTCGAGAAACCGTTCGATCGAGTCGAGAATGAGCTGATCTTGCTCGGCAGCCGCCAAAGCCGGTTCCGTGGCACTAGCCATGCGCGAGCACCTCCGTCAGCGCCGTCACGTCATCCATCGTGTCTAGTGCAAGTATCGCGTCGCGCACATCACGAATCTGCCCGTGGTCCAATGCGAGCCCTGCGTTTTCCTCGAACTTCGTCGCAATTTCGCCGTTGGTGAGCGGGCGCTGCTCTGCACCGCGGTTCACCGCCTCCCGGTGCCGCAACGTCCGTCCGTCGGTGGTCTCGACAACGAGCTCGCCCGAGTAAGCAGCGGGAAACAGCGAATCCGGATCCGGCAGGTAGGTGACTTTACGTGCCAGGTCTAGGATACGTTCATCGGTCCGCGCCTCGTCTTCGAGCTCTGCGAGCCCGAACTTCCCGCGAGCAATGCTTGCGGCGACGGCATACTGGACGCTGAACTTGGCATCGTAATCGCTTACTGGCCGAATCTTGTTGGCTACCGGTTCACAAACCGTTGCGATCGTCTCTGCGGGCATCAGGGCGGTGACCCCTTTTACCTGCTCAGGCGCTAGATCGTGGGCCCGGACGAGCTCGAGCGCGGCATCGGCACACCCGTGTACAAAGTGACAGGCTGGAAACGGCTTTACCGCGACGCGGTCGAGCTCCCACACTTGTCCCAGCCCGCCCAACACCTCCTCCGGCACTGGCAGGTCGTCTCGAGGGTCGAGATGCGTCGCGAACAGTCCGAACCGGCCTTCGTAGGCCGTGGTCGGCCCCACGAAGCCGTTCTGCGCGAGATAAGCTGCTGTGGTTCCCGAAGCGGCCGCCCACCCGGGATGAATGCGCTTCGTCCACGCACCGTCTTCCAAGAACTCTAAGCTGCCACCGGCCATGCTCAACGTAATGCCTTGGGCCATCGCTAAGGCCTCGAGCGGCAGATTCAACATCGCACCGGCTGCGACCGTACAGCCGAACGCACCGACGAGACCTGTCGGATGGAATCCCACCTTGTGGAATCCGCCTTTCGCTGCTGCTGCGATCCGGGCACCTGCCTCGACAGAGAGAATGTACGCTCTGAGCACATCGGCACCGCGCGCACCGAGACGCTCACCCAAGCCAAGCACGCAAGGAACGGCACTGGCGGTTGCGTGGATGACTCCCGGAACGTGGGTGTCATCGTAGTCAAGCCCGTGCACCAGCACACCGTTCATAAGCATCGCATCGCGTAAAGGCAGACGCTTGCGGTACCCGATCACCGTGTTCTCCGGTGCCCCGCCCAGCGCATCGATACCAGCCATAGAACGCTCGGCAAATGGGAACCGGGTGGAAGCGAACGCGATCCCGATGGCATCAAGGATGAGATGTTTGGCGCGGATCTGAACCGATTGCGGAATATCGCTCAGAGCGGTTACGAGCGCGAACTCAGCGAAATTCTCTGAAAGGGTGCGGCTCAGCGGCGGCAACGAAGGTGCGGGAGCATTCATGGAGATCCCTTACGGTGAGAACCAGGGCGACATTATCGCAGGCTCGGGGGGACTTCTGCACTGCGATTTCAAGCGGGGGGTCGGCCCGCTCGCTGGCCACCGGCAAAAATTGGCCTCAGAATCCCCCGAGCAAACAGATGAGAAGGAGATGTCATGCCCGGGATCTTGGAAGGAGTGCGAGTGCTCGACTTCGGCCGGTTCATCGCCGGCCCTTGGTGCGGGGCCCTGCTGGCCGATCTCGGCGCCGATGTGATTCGCGTTGAAAAAGTCGACGGCGGGGAGGACCGGTTCGTCAATCGCACCAGCGAGGACGACGACACCGGGGTCATGTTCCTACAGGTCAATCGAAACAAGCGGTGTTTGACCTTGAACCCCACCAAGCCGGACGGCCAGGAGATCCAGCGCAAACTCGTTGCCTCGGCAGACATCGTCATTGCAAACATGCCGCCGCGCGCATTGCAGGGGCTCAAGCTCGACTACGAAAGCTTACGCGCGGTAAAGGAGGACATCATTCTCGTGTCCAACACCTGTTTCGGTACCGAAGGGCCCTACGGAAAGAAACTCGGTTTCGACGGCTTGGCTCAGTCTATGTCAGGCAACATGCACCTCACCGGCAGCGGCGATGAGCCGATGCGTTCCTATTCACCCTGGGTGGACTTTGGCACCGCCTCACTGTGCGCATTCGGTGCTATGGCCGCGCTATGGGCGCGCCAAGGCACAGGCCAAGGCCAGGAGGTGCAAGGGTCCTTACTTGGCACGGCGCTCACCGTCACGAGCTCGCTGCTGATCGAGCAGCAGCTCCACCAGGTCAACCGGGTCGCCACCGGGAACCGGGGCCAGCTGAGCGCGCCTGCTGATGTTTACAAGACGAAAGACGGCGGGCACATCATGTGCCTCGTGATCGGCCCCGGCATGTTCGAGCGGTGGGCTAATTTGATGGGAGAGAACAGCTGGCTGGAAGACGAGCGTTTCGCCAACGACGACCTGCGCGGCGAGCACGCAGACATGATTTCCGAACGCATGCAGCGCTGGTGCAGCGAACGAACCACCGAAGAAGCGCTAGCCGCGCTCGAGCAAGGTCGTGTCCCGGCGGGTCCCGTCTACTCACCACAGCAGACGCTTGAGGACCCGCACGTTCAGCAAGGTGGGTTCCTTCAGCCGACCGATTATCCCGGCTTGCCGGCGCCCGCGCCGTTGGGCACCACGCCAGTGCGACTACTGGGAACACCGGGAGAAATCCGTACGCGGGCGCCCCAGCTCGGTGAGCACACGAACGAAATATTGTCAGACCTTGGCTACACTGCGACTGACATCGATCGTTTTCGCGAGGCCCGCGTCGTCTAGACAGCGCCGCGCCCGCGCAGCGGCAGATGGGTCATTCTCGGCTCGACCCGTCGGGGCCGACGCTCGGGCGGGCTGGGGCTCGCTCTTTGGGGCTCGCTGGTAGGGGCTCGCTGGTAGGAGCGAACTGTTAGGGGCTCGCTGGTGGGGGCCGCTAACTGGCGACCCGCCCAGGCGGAAATTAAAACGAAAGCT
>Ga0310344_10002001_pt1 | contig 15417 bp, 14 predicted proteins | sample HC15DNA20200_MG_FD_203801 | JGI IMG/M metagenome (GOLD analysis project Ga0310344, IMG submission 203801) | Marine microbial communities from station ALOHA, North Pacific Subtropical Gyre - HC15-DNA-20-200_MG | ecosystem: Environmental > Aquatic > Marine > Oceanic | place: Pacific Ocean: North... | reverse complement strand
CAAGGTAGTCCCTTTAAAGCAGATCATTGATGAGCGTGGCAAGATCATGCACATGCTCAAAAAGACCGACCCCCACTTTATCAAGTTCGGAGAGATATATTTCTCCTGCGCTTGGCCGGGGGTGGTTAAAGGATGGCACACTCACAGCAAGATGACCGTTAACAATGCAGTGATGGTCGGCCACGCCAAGTTGGTTCTCTACGACAGCCGGGAAGAGTCTCCCACCAAGGGAAAAGTTATGGAACTCTTCATCGGAGAGGACAACTACTGCCTGGTGCAGATACCCCCGGGTATCACCAATGGCTACAAAGCCTACGGCGACAAACTGGTCATCATGGCCAACTGCGCCACCGAGGCCCACGACCCAACCGAAATAAGCTACACCGACCCCAACGACAATGACATTCCCTACGACTGGGACTTGAAAGAGCGCTAGACGGGCCCGAAAGCCTGCCAACGTGACTTCGCAGCTGCCCAGCATGACTTGGAGCGATATTTGGATTTCGTAGTTACGCGTGCGCCGTTTCGAATCAGTTTCGCCGGCGGAGGCACAGACCTACCTTCGTTCTATGAGAAGGGGTCGGGCACGGTGGTTAGCACTACCATCAACAAGTACGTTTACGTGATGGTCAACAAATGCCGTCCTCTGCTGACCCACGGCATTGATGATGTCGGCCGGTACCAAATCCGCTTGAGTTATTCCTCGACCGAGAACGTCCAGTCCGTTGACCAACTCAAACACCCTATAGTTAGGGAAGCCCTGAAGTTGGTTGAACTGGATATCCCGTTGGACATCGCCACCATGGCCGACGTGCCTGCAGGCAACGGACTCGGTTCTTCAGGCACTTTTTCCGTGGCGCTCTTGCACGCACTACACTTGATCAAAGGCGAAGACGTAGGACCCGCGCAATTGGCTTCAGAGGCTGCACAGATCGAAATATATCGGTTGGACCGGCCTGTTGGCAAGCAAGACCATTACGCCGCCGCTTACGGAGGCCTCAACGTGATCAACTTCCATGCCGATGGTGGAGTGGACGTCGATCCGATGGACAACCCAGAATCTTTAGTCCAGGAGTTATTCCCCAACCTCCTACTTTTACACACTGGAGTCAGCCGAGACGCTGGCGAGGTGCTCAAAGAACAAATGGAAAACTCCGAAATCATCACCGACGACCTCTTGAACATCTGGGGTTACGCTCATAAGCTGCAGAAATTGTTCAAAAATGGATTCCAAGCCGGGAGCTTGGGCGAGGTCATGCACGAGAGTTGGATGCGCAAGCGGCGACTTTCGTCCATGATATCGACCGGACAGATCGATCTCTGGTATGAGGCTGCCCTAGAGGCCGGAGCACTAGGCGGGAAAATCTGCGGCGCCGGAGGTGGCGGCTTCCTGTTGCTGGTGGTAGAGCCAAACCGGCGTCAGGGAGTGCGTGAAGCTCTGCAAGACCTATCAGAACTGGACATCGGATATGAACCCTCCGGCAGCACCGCGATGCTGCCCCATTGACCGAGCCCAACCTTTCCGATTCTTTCCGGACTTCTGGGTAAGTCCTTATTTTTTCTAAGATTTGAGGTATACATAGATGCTGTTCCACGTCACCGGCGCCAATGGGATCGTGGGTAAGGAAGTGACCCGCGCCCTGGAGCAAATAGGGGATGTCCACGCAACGGATATGGAGGACATGGACGTTACCGATTCCGAGTCTGTCAAGAAGGTTTTTAACGCCCACCCACCTGATGCCGTGATTCACCTTGCCGGTCTAAAGGGTAACCTACCCAGCCGGGAAGACCCTCTAAAGTTTTTCAACGTAAACATGTCTGGTACCCTCAACCTACTCGAGGCGTCGCGGCACCTAAACGTGGGCCATTTCGTGTTCTTCTCCTCACTCACCGTACATGGGCCCACTGCCGAAGCCATAAACGAGCGAAGTCCTTTATTCCCTTTGCATCCGTACTCCGGAAGCAAAGGGGCCTCCGAGAACATCGTCCACGCCTATTCGAACGCCTACGGAATAAATTCCACTATATTCAGGCCCAACTTTATCGTGACGGCAATTCCTGAACCTCAGCCCTACGTGGACAATCTGATCTACGATTTCATCCGCCTGGCCCTCAACCCAGGAGTGATCACCCTGGCGGGAGACGGTCAGTTCGAACGGGAGTGGATGCACCCATCAGACGTCGCCTCAGCGGTCGCCGCGGCGGTAACGACTAACCGACCAGGTTGCGAGACATATATTCTTAGGGGCGAACGCGTCACCATGGAACAATTCGCCCGCCGCATAGTGGCCAAGGTGGGCAAGGGCGAAGTAACCACAAACCCCAACATGGATGGCTTTTCCATAATTTCTTCCGGCGAGAAAGCCGAGAAGGAATTAGACTGGAAACCCAAGGTCGACCTGGACGGTCTAATCAGCATGGTTTGGGAAGAATATCAGGCACGGCATGGCAGATAAAACAGTCCTGATCACCGGTACCAGCCGTGGCATCGGGCTGCACTTGGCAGAGCGGTTCTTGGACGAGGGTTATGGTGTGATCGGAATCAGCCGGAATCCCGCGCCCATTGAACGTACCGATTACCGGGAGATCATTTCCGACCTGAGCGATATGGACCAGGTCCGTGGCTTGAGATCCCAACTGGCCGGAATCCCGATCACCGGGCTCATCAACAACGCTGGGATACACGGTCCTGTGGGCCCTTTGGAGACCATTGATCTGGACGAGTGGATTGGCACTTTCAACATAAACTTGTTTGGAGCGGCGGCTTTGTCCCAGATATGCATCCCCTCTCTGCGTGAAAACCACGGCTTCATCATCTTTTTATCCGGGGGTGGGTCCGCATTTCCAAGGGCCAACTACACCGCCTATGGAGCCAGCAAATGCGGCATTATACGTCTAGCAGACACCTTAGCCGACGAACTTACCCCCGATGTGCTTGTCTACTGCATAGCTCCAGGACCCAACCGCACTAAACTCCTGGACGAGACCCGTGCCAATGGGGAGACTGTTACCGAGGAGTCTATAGTAGGATTTGATTTTCCCGAACAGCTCTGCCTGTTCCTTGCCCACAACAGAGATGTTCGGTACTCAGGCAAGTTCATCCACGTGCGGGACGATTACGGAGGCTGGAGCAACGACCAGTTGAGTGAAGAAGCTTACACACTAAGGCGGATTGACCCCCGTACTCTCGGCAAGGTCAATCTGGTCTGATATGAAGGTACTTATCACAGGTAGTCAGGGAATGCTGGCCAGCGACTTAGCCCGGGTCTGGAGCGCGGCCCGGCATGAGGTAATCGGACTTTCCCACGCTGATCTCGATATCACAGATCCGGGACAGGTTCGTTTGATGATGGAAAGAGTTGCGCCAGACTTGTTAGTAAATACCCCTGGAATCGGAGTCGATACCTGCGAGCTGGAGCCAGAAAAAGGATTTCAGATCCACACTTGGGCCGGGGCAAACGTGGCTCGGGAATGCGAGCGAACCGGGGCCAGCCTGGTTTATATCAGTACCTGCGGGGTGTTTGGCGACGAGATCAAATATTACTCCGAATACGACCCGGTTGTGCTCAAAACTCAATACGCCCGGTCCAAGTTCATGGGCGAAGAAGCCGCCATTGCCGCCTGCCCTAGAACTTTCGTGATTAGACCCGGTTGGCTCTTCGGTGGTTTCCCCCAGCACCAGCGGAACTTCGTCTACCAGCGCTATCAGGAAGCCCAACAGAACCTTGTACTCAGGAGCGTCAACGACAAATTCGGCAGCCCCACCGCCACCTCTGAGTTAGCCGAAAAGATCATGGACCTGGTCGCAACTGAAGCCTACGGCCTCTACCACATCACCAACGTCGGCCGTGCTTCTAGGTACGATTATGTGAAGGAGATTGTTAAGGCATTCGGTCTAGACACGGCGGTGGAACCGGTGGATTCCTCCGCCTATCCCCGCCCTGCTCCAGTGCCAAACTGCGAATCATTGGACAACGTCAATCTTAGGTTCTTGGGCCTGCCTCAGATGTCCGATTGGCATGAAGCAGTCCAGCGCTACGTCGCCGAACTGAAGAAGACTTTGTCTAAATAATGCGACGGATATTAAGGCTCGGACTCCGAACGTTAGACCTGGTCGGTCTGCCGATCACCTTCCTGGCCGCATTTTGGATGAAAAATGTGCGTCGTGCCCTTCACAGACTGCCGCTCACGAAAGGGCTCCTCGGCAGTATCGGCATCTTTCCCGTCCTGCATCACTACTACGAGCCATTGGTGCTGGAAAACGACATAAGGTTCCCGCTCAGTGATGAACGAAAAATCCCAGGTTTAGACATGAATATCCTTGGACAATTGGAGTTACTAGGAGAGTTTAAGTACAACGATGAATTGAATGCTCTGCCTTTGGAGGACCCCGGAAAGCGATCGTACTACTACCATAATCAATTCTTTGAGTCGGGCGATGCCGAGTTTCTGTTCAACATGGTTCGGCATTTCAAGCCCGCCAACATAATAGAAATCGGCAGCGGATTCTCCACCTTGATGGCCAGATCCGCCATCGAACGAAATACTGCGGACGATCCGGCTTACGCCTGCAACATGGTCTGTATAGAACCCAATGAACAGCCTTGGATGGAGCGAGAAGGGATCAAAACCATCCGGCAGAATGTGGAATCTCTCGACCTCGAAACATTCGACATACTGGCAGGAAATGACATCCTCTTCATAGATTCGTCGCACGTTATCCGTCCCCAAGGCGACGTGCTCTTTGAGTATCTGGAGTTGCTGGGCTCATTAAACAAAGGGGTGTTTGTTCATGTTCACGACATTTTTACCCCCCGGGATTACCCGGAGCGATGGGTGATTCAAGAGACCAAATTATGGAACGAACAATACCTCCTGGAGGCTTTTCTCTCCTATAACCAAGGATTTACAATAATTGGGTCTTTGAACCATCTGTGGCACCACCACCGAGATGAGATCGCGAGAGCCTGTCCGGTTTTGGCGAGGGAACCTCACCGGGAACCTGGGTCATTCTGGTTTGTGCGCAACTAGAAGCAGGAAGGACTTTCGAACCGAACGATGGATGCCGCCCAATATTCCAAATATACCCAGTTATACACCGGCGATGTCCCGGAGATGCTCACCAGCATACTTAGGGAAAGAAATTGGGAGAGTTGCATAGACCTTGGCTGCGGGGACGGGGCGCTACTGCGCGCTCTAACTCAAGGAGGCTATCTGGAAGGGAAATCCGTCCACGCAGTTGACCTGTCTGAAAACCGCCTTGAACTTGTAAGCCAAATTAATCCTGAAATCGTCTGTCTGCCTGCCGACGCGTGCGATGTACCAATACCTGATTCCAGCGTTGATGTAGTGATGTCTACGCAGGTAATCGAGCACGTTGAAGACGATGCCAAGATGGCTAGAGAGTTCTTCCGTATAGCTGCTCCCAATGCAACTGTGTACGTAGCGACCATCTTCAAAAAGTGGTACGGATGGTATTTCTATCGCTGCAATGGCAAATGGACCATAGACCCCACTCATGTTCGGGAGTACAGCAAAGACAGCCAATTATTGGACGCACTAACAGACGCGGGGCTGAAAATAGTTGACTCCAAGAAGACTTTAGACGGACGGTCTATCATGGACGCAGGCCTCAAACGACTGAAAGTCTCCCGAACCGTCTACGACAACAAGATCTTAAAGCGTTTCCGGTCATTTCGGTTACCCATCCCTGGTTATTACATATGGGAAGTGGTCTGCAAAAAGGGGCCTAAGGGATAGTCCCGCCATTGATAATCCAAGCCCGCCTGTTGCGCAAACTAGCCAATACACTGACCGCACAGCCAATCACAAACCAAATGAAAAATGATTCCCCCAAAAAAAATTAAGGAAACTCGTTACAGGGTCGCCGTCGTCGCACCAACTTGTTTTTACTACCAGGTGCCGATCTTCAAGGAGTTGGCCGCAGACAACCAGATAGACCTGAAAGTGTTCTTCTGCTCCGACGAAGCCTTGAGCGGCAGCGATGTCCCTAAGAAGTTTATGACCGAATCCGACTGGGGGATCGATGAGGACCTTCTTCACGGATACGACTATAAATTCATGAAAAATTCCTCACCATGGCCCTCATATTTAAAGCCCTTCGTTGGGTTGATAAATCTGGGTATCTGGAGGGACATAGTCCGCTATAAACCGAACGCAGTTATCCTGATGTCGTGGATGAATACCACCTGGTGGATGGCTATAATGGCGTGCCTATTCCTCAGAATCCCGTTTTTCTACTTGACCGATCAGAATCTGCAACGTGACCTTGCGGCTTCCAGATGGAAAGTTGGTCTCAAGAAACTTATTCTTGGAAAAGGCATATTCCGTATGGCTTCCGGTTTTCTATGTGCCGGGAGTGCCAATAGGGACCTATACAGGTTCTACGGTGTCCCGGAAGAAAAATTGATACCATTTGCCTTTTCGTGGGGGTATGACCGGTTATTAAAAATCTCCGACGAAAAGGCGATGGAAAAAGCCGAACTGCGGCAGCAGTTTGGTATACCTGAAGACAGGTTCGTGGTGCTCTACTGTGGGAGGATGAGTCCCGAAAAAAGCCCCATGTACCTGCTAAAGGCATTTGAAAAGATAAGGCACCCTAAGAAAACTCTCTTGTTCGTGGGCGATGGCTCACTACGAGGAGAACTTCAACGATACGCCGATGATCACGGGATGGAATCGGTCCGTTTCGTTGGATTCAAAACCCGGCGAGAGGTACCGGATTATTACACAGTATCCGATCTCTTGGTGCTTCCATCCGATCGAGAAACATGGGGTATTGTGGTCAACGAGGCGATGTGTTTCCGACTCCCCGTGATCACATCCGACCAGGTCGGAGCCGTCCATGACATGATCGATGACGGGCGAAACGGGTTCAGCTTCCCGCAGGGCGATATCGACGCTCTGGCAGAGAAGATCACCGATATTATAACCATGGATGAAGAAGACCAAGGCGCCGCTGGAGCCAGATCCCGGGAGATTATAGTAGAATGGTGTGAAAAGGACTTATCCGGTTCCATCACCTCATATATGAAAGGCCTACGGCCGGACCATGCCACCAAGTAATGCTGCCAAGATTAGCTTATCTGATATTTAAAGTCGTCCGCGCCGTCGCCCGTGCTCTTAGAATGACTGGATTGATTCGCCGCGTGGCCGGACCTAGTGCCGCCAGGTTGCTCGCTGGAGTTTCTGCTGACTCCCGAGGCCGTTATCAAGTGAATGGCCACACCATGTATCTATCCGCTGAGGCCCGCTTTCCGCCGATGGATATGGCGATAGGGCGATTCGAGCCCCAGACGACGAAGTTGGTCGAATCGCTGATCAAACCGGGAATGGTTGTATTGGACGTTGGCGCCCATGTTGGTTATTTCACCCTCATCGCCGCTAAGAATGCCGGCCCCTGCGGAACGGTTTATGCCTTTGAACCTGAACCTGAGAATTACGAACTGCTGGTCCGTAACATTGCAATCAACGGGTACGAGAATATTCAAGCAATCAGGAAAGGTATTTCAGACAGAACCGGCACCAGCGAACTGTTCATCTCATCTCTGGACAACGGCCGCCACAGCATGTACCGCCACGGGCTTCCCGACGCCGGCGCTGTGACCATAGAAACTACGACAGTGGACGCCTTTTTGGGGGAGTCCGGCTGGCCGACCATAGACTTCATCAAGATGGACGTGGAGGGGTCAGAGCAAGAGGTGCTGGCCGGTATGACCGAAACTTTCCAACGGTCGCCTGATTTGAGCATGATCATTGAGTTCAACCCACACCTTCTCTGGGACGCTGGCGTTGACCCGGTGGAATTTGCCGGACTTCCCAGCAATATGGGTTTCGATGTCGAAATAATCGATGAAAAAATGGGGGTCAACCCGATGGCCCCCTACGAGCTAACCCGGATGGTTGAAAGGATGACTCGGCGGGAAGAATCTGTGAACCTTTTCTGCTCTCACAAATGAGCAGGAGTCGTGTTTTAGCCTGTGTTTTTTCATGTTGCCCCCCCGACACCCCAGGATTCGGTGGCGGAGAGGACGTATTGGGATGGAACCTACTCAAACAAATCGGACGTCACCACGACGTCTGGGCGCTGACTCAGACTGAGAACAGGCCCAGCATCGAGCTACTGGCGCCCGAGTCCCAGCTAGAAGGTGTCACTTTTTGTTACGTAGACCTTCCGCGATGGTCTCGTTTGCTATTACGGTTTCAAGGCACCCACCAGTTTTATGCGTATATCTGGCAGATTCAAGCCTATTTTGCCGCCCGTAAACTCCACAAATCCCACAGATTTGACCTATTTCACCACATCACCTACGCCAACGATTGGGCTGCAAGCTATATCGGCGCCCTCCTGCCAGTCCCTTATGTACGAGGGCCAGGGGGAGGAGCTCACCGGACTCCCAAGGGTTTCGAGCAGGAATACACCTTGGGCGGCAGGGTCTGGGAGAAAGTGCGGAGCATCGGGCAGTGGTTCCTCCGCCGAGACCCTTTCTACGTCTTAGGACACAGGCGGTCCTCCGCAATTCTGGTGTGCAACTTAGCCTCTCTGGCGGCTGTACCAAGTAGCTGGTACAGCAAAGCGCTCCTTTTTCCGGTCACTGGGGTTTCCTCTACAGACCTGTCACGGTCTACCTCGACCGGCGTCACGAATCCCTTATTCCGCGTTCTTTCGGCGGGATCATTAATCAGGGTTAAGGGATTCAGTCTGGCCATCAAGGCGTTCAAAGAATTCGCTGACCAATATCCTGATACGGAATTCAACATCATCGGCAGCGGTCCCGAAGAGCTACGGTTGAAGTCTTTGATTGAAAGATTAGGTCTCCAAAGCAAAGTTCACCTGCTGCCCAACATGTCCAGAGTTGAACTGCTATCGAATATGGACGCACATGATGTCTTCCTTTTCCCAAGCCTGCGAGACGGCGGAGGCGCGGTGGTCATCGAGGCAATGGCGGCTGCAAAGCCTGTGGTTTGCCTCGACACCGGCGGGCCGGGGATGCACATAGACGACAAATGGGGGTTTAAGATAGTTCCTAGTTCTCCCAAAGTTGCGGTCCACGAACTCGCCTCAGCCTTGGGACGCCTTTACAATGACCAGGAGCTACGGCACCGAATGGGCCGGGAGGCTCATCGGAAAGCGCAAGATTTCTATCACTGGGACAAACTCGGAGAGCAGTTGATGGCGGTATATCAGCCGCTCTTGAATCCAAATCACGATGACTGACGGGGCATAATAAAATTGATTACCCCTTTAGTCCACTTGAGTTCGAGACTGGCCATCCGTTTTTCCAAATGGCGACTCGGATTCAATCTGGCCATCTTGATGCCAATACTGCTCTGGCTTATGCTCTGGTTGGGTATCAGCCCCGGGGAACCAAAAGCGTTATTGCATCCAGAAAGCCCAATAAGCTTCGCGAACGATTTTCGTGCGCTTGTTCCTCTAATTGCGGCTGGCGCGGCATTGATAATGATTGGAGCCAAAGTAGCTCGAGTAACGCCACGAGAATTTTACTTCTTTGGCCCGCTTGCTTTGGCTGCCGCTTACGGGCTCGTCGGATTTGCCGCCACTTTGAAATCTCCCGACGGCTCGTCGGCATTTTGGTGGGCAGCCCTATATCTTTCAGTTCCCTTAGTCCTATGGTGCGTGGTTTGGAGCGGTAATCCCCTCGACCAACTCAGGCGCCTAATCAATGTTACTTGGTTCGGCATAATCCTGATAACCATGACCTTATTCGTCATGGCGCTCCTAAGATTAGACATCATCGATAATTTCACCGACCCAACGCAGCTGATAATTTGCGATTCCCCAGGATGGATCGATATTACTGGTAATCGACTCCGGGAGACCGGTGTAGGCCGATACGCAGCCGTTGCAGGGATAGTGGCAATCAGCGGACTAGGTCAAGGGAAATGGCGGCCCGTTTGGCTGGCGGTATTACTAATATCATTCATATTGCTTCTGGACACCGGTGCCCGGGGGGCATTCGGCGGATTTGTTGCGGGAGCCTCTTTAGTAATTATCGTTTATCTTATGCGCGCGGGGAAGAAAGCCTTGCTAGCGGGCACCTTGGTCGCGATAGTCATTGGTTCCACGCTATTGGGCACAGGAATATTTACCACTTTCATGGAGAATTGCGTTTTACGCAGCGAATTAGGTGTGACCGTAAGTCACCCAGCAATTTCTGTGATTGCATCGGATTCTTCGGAACCGGCCCCCTCGACCCAGACATCTGCCGGTGTCCAAACGAGTTCTCCGGAGCTAGGCGCCCCGAGCGACAATGGCTCTGGGTTGGCTCTTCTCTTGACCGAAGACTTGACCGAAGAACCGTCTGTGCAAGAGAAAACGTACTTGATTAGCCCGGAATTTTTCAATTTCTCAGGCCGCACGGCCATCTGGAGCGAAGGCTGGAGGTTAGTTACGAGGTCTCCCATCATTGGATTCGGTTTCAATTCAGACCGGTTGTTGCTTGGCACTCAGATGCACAACTCGGTCATGCAAGCCCTTTTGCAGGCAGGGTTCTTAGGAGCGATACCATTTGTGGGATCGGTTATTCTTGCCTGGGCCTTTTTCTTCCGTGTCTTTTGGAGACTTTCCCGGTTAACTTGCGGCCAGATCGGTTTAGTCATCCAATGCGGTGGAATATTGGCTTTCCTGACCGCTAGATCATTCCCAGAATCCACCGGAGCATTTTTTGGTGTAGACTGGCTCCTTCTGGCTCTTGTTTTCATGTATCTACAGATGGTGAACTATGGAAGGCGATCGGTGGATCCGAATGGTCCCTACCGGAAACTCGAGGGAGCGTAAGTCATGAGCGACTGGGAACTTGTGTGCCAAGTGTGTGGTTCGAGCGGGATGGATAGGCTGCTGGACTTGGGAAACCAGCCATTATGCAATGAATTCCTACCGGCCGGGGACGCTCCGGGACCCCAGACGTATTACCCACTTTGCGTGTGTTTTTGCCATCAATGCTCTCTTGCTCAGCTTGATTACGTGATTCCCACTGAATTCTCATTTGGCGACCAATATACCTATCTCACTGGATCCAGCGAATCGTTGATTCATTATTACTCCAAACTAGCTAGCAGGCTGACGGATCGGTTCGGTCTAAGTCCCGGAGATACTGTCATAGAGATAGGATCCAACGACGGAACCTTCCTCAAGGCGTTCCGGTCTCTTGGGCTGGAAGTCCTTGGAATTGAGGGCGCCAGTAAGTCTTGTGAGATTGCCGTCGCCGATGGCGTACCGGTTGTGCAACAGTTTTTCGGGCAAGGTTTAGCCAGCACCATTAAGGAGCGGCTCCGGCCGGGGAGCAAGATACGTCTCGTTCTAGCAATGAACGTCTTGGCCCACACGGACAACATCAACGAGTTCCTCGACGAAGCTGCTTCTCTGATAGGACCGGACACCGTATTTGTTAGCCAGTCGCATTGGTTGGCGGAATTAGTGCGGAAATTTGAGTTCGACACTATATACCATGAGCATCTGAGGTACTATACTTTGACAAGTCTGATAAGCCTCTTCAAGAGGCACGGACTGCACGTCGAAGACGCGGAATTGACGGACTTCTATGGAGGCTCCATTCTCGTTTACGCCAGATCCTCTACCAGTGAGGAAACCGCGGGTGTAAAGTCGATCATGGCCGAGGAGGCCGGAATCGACATACCCGAGTCCTTACGGGATATGAAACGGGAATTACTTAGGAACCGGGCCCGCTTGCTTAACTTATTAGTCGAGCTTCGGGAATCCGGGAAACGAGTCGTTGGCATCGGAGCTCCCATGAAAGCTTCGACTCTATTGAACTTCTATGGGATAACCCCGGATCTGGTAGCATACATAGGCGAGGTCAACCAATTGAAGGTGGGTACCGTGGTACCAGGTGTGCGGATCCCCGTGGTGCACGAAGATGTCCTGTTCCAAGAGCAGCCAGACTATGCCTTACTTCTCTCCTGGAATATGGCCGATTTCCTGATACCCAAACTCCGCTCCAGCGGATTCCGAGGAAAGTTCATTCTGCCAGTTCCAAATGTAGAGGTTATCGAGTGAGGGTCCTTCCGAATCTGAATAAAGAGCTCCGCGGCGCCAAGGTGATAGTGACGGGAGCATCCGGTTTTATCGGCTTGAACCTAGTCAGGGTGTTATCCGCTCTCGGCGCCCAAATAACTGTTATTGACCGGATGCAACCCTCCGAAAGATTACCTAATGTTCAATTCGAATGGGCCGACCTAAGGCACTTAGACAAGGTGTATGAAGCAGACTATCTGATCCACCTTGCCGCCATCACCAACGCCGGCTTCGCCGAAAGATATCCACTGGATACGTTCGAGGTCAACGTGCTAGGGACCGTGAACCTGCTGAATCACGTTCGGGTCAATAAACGGGTCCTATTCCCTTCAACGGCGCTGGTCTACAAGGCATCATCGACGCCGATCAACGAAGAAGCGGAAACAGACCTATCCTCCGTCTACGCACTAAGCAAGAATGTTGGCGAGCAGGTCGTCAAATTTCACTGCCAGCGAATGGAGGTCCCCCATACCATCGTAAGATTCTTCAACATCTTCGGACCGGGCCAATTGCCCATGTATATCGTCCCCCAAGTCTTGAGTCAGATCCGGGAGAACCACCACGTAGAGATTAGGAACGGATCGGTGATGCGAGACCTTCTCTTCGTTGAGGATTGCATCGATGCCGTGCTCAAATTATCAATAACACCGACCGCAGAGAACTCGGAATTCAACATCGGGTCGGGTCATATTGTGTCTATCTCTGATGTGGCTAAGGCGGCGGTGGAGGCATCTGGTTTCGACGATGTTGAGATCACCGACTTGGAAGAGTTCATCCAATTTTCGCCGACGGCGATAATCGCTGACATCGACAAGGTACAGTCAACCATCGATTGGTCTCCCAAAACCAACCTAAGGCAAGGTCTTAAGAGGATGTGGGATGCCATGGGGAATGGAAAGGCATCCGGAGATTAGCGTGATTGCGCACCGGAGAACTGAAACTGGATGAAGTCAACCGTCCAAAGCGTCCCGCTCATCCAAATATTAGGCACGCGGGTACATATGATTCAGATGGCCGAGGTTATATCAATCATGGCTGGTTGGATCGAGTCTGAGTCCCATTGGCCTCACCACATCGTTAACACAGGCATGCACGGCATTATGGAGGCCCATAAAGACCCAGCCTTTAAAGCGATTCTGAATTCGGCTGACATACTAGCCCCAGATGGAATTTTGGCGATTCTAACCGCCCGATTCCATGGATATCGTCTAAGAAAGGACGATACCGGGCCGGATCTACTGTGGCGATTCAGTGAGATCGCCAACAAAAACGGGTTCTCATATTTTCTCTTCGGCGATACCGAGCACACACTGGAAAAACTATCTGACAAACTGCACTCTGCGTTCCCCAGCCTCCGAGTGGTGGGGTCAACCTCGCCTCCATTTCGGGAGTGGACGACTGAAGAAGATGAAGCGATGGTGGCTTCAATCAACCAGGCCAAGCCGGATGTACTGTGGGTCGGGCTTGGTATGCCCAAACAAGAGCGATGGATCTTTGAACACCGGGCAGCTTTAAAGGTTCCCGTGGTCGTGGGAGTCGGCGCATCCTTCAAATTCATCAGCGGCACAACACCTAGAGCTCCAAGATTGATACGTAACTTAGGTTTCGAATGGATGTGGCGTTTGGCACAAGAACCACGAAGGGTCTGGCGACGGGTCATAATAGATGCGCCCCAATACGTCGCGTTGGTGTTTCTACAATCGATAGGACTAAAGAAATTCGACTAGAACAAGGTTTTAGATCTGAAAACCTTGTATACTTATCAAGTATTCTGGCGAGGAGATATTTATGGCAACCCATGCTCTGGTGACTGGCGCCGGGGGATTCATTGGACACCATATGGTGAAATACCTCGTTACCAAAGGATACCGGGTTAGAGGAGTTGACATTAAGGAGCCCGAGTACGAACCTTCGGCGGCTCAGGAATTCGAACTGTTGGATCTCCGCCGTTGGGACAATTGCCTCGTGGCTACCCGTGGCATCGAAGAGGTCTACAACTTTGCCGCCGATATGGGTGGGATCGGGTACATCAACGAACATCATGTGGACTCCGCCCGAAATAACGTTTTAACCAGCACCCATATGTTGGAAGCCAGCCGCGTCAACGGCGTGGCCAGGTTCTTTTTCCCGAGTTCGGCCTGCGTCTACCCCCAATATCTGCAGAGTTCTCCAGACGTGAAACCGTTGAAAGAAGAAGATGCCAGCCCATACGACCCCGATGAGGGATACGGTTGGGAGAAACTATTTACCGAGAAATTGTGCCAGTACTACTATGAAGATTGTGGTTTGGAAACCCGGATAGCCCGTTTCCATAACATTTATGGCCCTTTGGGGACCTATGATGGTGGCAAAGAGAAAGCACCAGCCGCGATCTGCCGAAAAGTGGCCTTGGCCGATCCCGGGGATGAGATTGAGGTATGGGGCGATGGGCTGCAAACCCGGTCTTTCATGCACGTGGACGACTGCACCGAAGGGGTTTTTCGCCTTTTACATTCGGAATACCACCAGCCTATTAACCTGGGCACCGACCACTTGATAACCATCAACGGCCTGGTAGATATAGTCTCTGACGTTGCTGGCAAGCCCGTGAGAAAACGACACAATATGGAGGGCCCACAAGGTGTCCGTGGGCGTAACAGCGACAACTCTCGCCTACGGTCGGAACTGGGATGGGAACCGTCGATTCCATTGAGGGATGGCTTGTCCATCACCTACCGATGGATCTCGGAACAATTGGCTGACACGACCTCAGCCGCCTAGAAAGTCTAAAATCTTGCTAACGCTCCCGTCACCCCGGAACTTCCTGGCCACACACGTGGAAGAGCGGCCACCAGAACCATATATGGAGTACCATTAGTTATCTCGGGCCAATCTGAAATTCCCACACGCCGCTCGGACCGGTACAAGTCCTGGTTCGACTTGACTCTATTAGTCCTGTCTCACTTCCTTTTGTTCCCGGTGTGGCTAGTCCTTTGGACAATCATACCTGCCCTCGTTTGGCTTGAAGACCGGGGACCAGTGTTCTACCGGCAGCAGCGAGTAGGAAGAAATGGACGCATAATCTCGATATTGAAATTCAGAACCATGGTCGTAGACGCCGAGAATAAGGGACCGGCCTGGACTACGGACGGAGACCCTCGCGTGACTAGGGTCGGTCGACTGCTGCGGCGAACGGCTCTTGACGAGTTGCCGGAGCTGCTCAATATTTGGAAAAGAGAAATGAGCTTCGTAGGACCTCGGGCGTTAGGAGTGGAAGAACAACGATATCTGGAAGGGACAGTCCCCGGGTTCGGGCATCGTCTTCAGATGCTACCTGGGCTTACAGGCCTGGCCCAGGTTTA
>Ga0310344_10002000_pt1 | contig 15419 bp, 16 predicted proteins | sample HC15DNA20200_MG_FD_203801 | JGI IMG/M metagenome (GOLD analysis project Ga0310344, IMG submission 203801) | Marine microbial communities from station ALOHA, North Pacific Subtropical Gyre - HC15-DNA-20-200_MG | ecosystem: Environmental > Aquatic > Marine > Oceanic | place: Pacific Ocean: North... | reverse complement strand
GAAAATATTCCATTTCAACCTTGCAAGAAGCTTTTCTAATCTCAATTTTCATCATTTTAGCAAATCTTGCTAATTGTGTTAAAAGTCAAAAACCAATTCCCATACAAATATAGGTTAGTGGTTGGGGATGTAAATCTGTACCACCACTTCTAGGAAGTTCATCTGAAAAAACTTCAAAATGTCTATATTTGCCAACCTTAATCAAACTTCCATCTTCAATTGTTTGTGTTTCCGCCATCAGGAGTGAAACTACACCTTCAGGTGGAAGTTCACTCTGATCAATTGAACGTTTGCCCTGAACAGAACTCATTTCGCGAGAATCAACAGGCCTTTTCATTACAAACCCTTAATTATTTTACTTTATGTTTCTATACACATTAAATCTTTTCCAGCTATTATCTTCCCATTGTAATGCTTTAAAATTTCTTCAAAAGCTTCTTCGTTAGAAGTAATAGGAGGTATGATATGAGAAAAAACCAAGACCCCCACATCCGCCTTTTTGGCTGCGATAGAAATTTCTTCAGCTGTAGCATGATGACCAATTACTAAATCTGAAAATGAATTCCTAATTCGATATTTATCATATATATGTGGAACACAAAAATGTGCGAGTAAAATATTTGCGTCATGAGATAAACTAACAAGTTCCTCTGTGGGATGACCGTCACTGGCAATGACTATCGAATCTTCTTCTAAATCAAATCTATATGAAAGAATTTCATCTACATTCCCATGAATTGTTCCTTTTTCAACGGAGATAGTCATGTCATCTACCTCAAATATATCGCCAGGAAAAAGAATTTTCACCTCTATCTCAGTTCCCGCTCTGGTATGCGTTCCCTCACGAACACGAAGATCAATATCATACTCATAATAATCAAGCATTTTTGAAACAATATTTTTCACTGGAGTAGGACCCCATACTTGGAGTGGTTTTTTTGCCCCAGTAAGCCAACGAGATATAAAAAAATCTCCGAAACCTGAATAATGATCTGAATGAAAGTGCGTGAAAAAGAGGTGATCTATTTCACTTAATTTAAAACCTGCTTTAACGATCTGTTGCGAAACATTCCTTCCCGCATCAACAAGATAAAGGCTTTGGTTAATACAAATCCCATTTGCTGGACCATTCTTTTCCTTATGAGGAGGGGGTGCTCCAGTTCCGAAAATAATAAGTTCCATCTTGACTCCTTAAAATTTCCTAGTCCTTGTAATTATGTATTTTAGGAATAGGCAATTTGTTTGGATCATATCCATCTCTTAAAATTCTTTCACTATGCCATTTCTTGTCAACTTCTCCATTTTTTTCAACCCTCATCATATCGCACATAATTTCAACAACATTTCCATCAGGGTCTTCTATATAAATAGAACGATTCTCGCCAGGAGTACCATCTCCTTCTGGGTGCGTTGAACTATGTAGTGTAGGACCTCTTATAATCTTAATTTCAGATACTGAATTAAGATATTTCACCCATTCTTCAAATATACTCCTATTTGGAACTTCAAAAGCAAAATGCATCAGGCCATACTCATCATTGTCTTGACTATGTTTTTTTGGAAGATCTATAGAGCCATCTTTAGGACGAAATTCAAACAGATTAATTGTATGGTGCCTATTAGTACACGAAATATGGCGACTAGGTCTTCCGCTCCATGACACAGTTTTTCTTCCATCGTTAATCTTAAATCCTAGCAAATCAACATAAAAATGTAGAGATTTATCTAAATCCCTAACTTTAACTGCTAAATGATCAAGACCGTTTAATTTAGGTGGCAACAGGCATCCCCTATACTTAAACACGAAGAATGACTAAAGAGTAATTATTAGCACACAAACATTCGATTAAATATCTAATGATTTAAAAAAAACAAATTGTTAAATAAAATCAAAAATCTATAGAACCCCTTTAAAAAACTATCTACTGGATCTTATTCGACTTTTTTGTTTAAATAACACTTAGTAAAACAAAAATATATCCATTAAACTTCTTGAGAGGGGATTTGTAATGAAAAACATATGGAAGCTCGTTCTTTCAACTGCATTCGTAGTTGTTTTTGCTGGTACTAGCGTACCTGCACACGGTGCAAAATTTCTAGTAATAGGTGGTGGTTCAACCACCGGAGTATATTATCAGGTTGCCTTAAACGTTTGTAAAATTGTAAACCAAAAACTAAAAGGCGCAGGATACAATTGCATTGGTCGTCCAGCTCTAGGTTCCGTCTTTAATATTAACGCTATCAAACGTGGACTATTGAATTTTGGTGTCGCTCAGTCAGATAGACACTGGCAGGCATATAACGGTTCCGCTAACTGGAAAGGAAAAGCATATAAAGGACTTCGAAGTGTCTTTAGTGCACACCCAGAGACCATTATGCTTGTTGCCAGAGCTAGTTCCGGAATTAAAAAAGTTTCAGATCTTAAAGGTCGCCGCGTTAATATTGGAAATCCTGGTTCAGGACAAAGAGGAAACGCTAAAGACGTTCTAAGAATTTACGGTATTGACCGAAATAAAGATATAAAAGCTCAAGGTCTACAACAAAATGAAGCCAATAGAGCACTAGTAGACAAAAAAATCGATGCATTCTTTTACACCGTGGGAAATCCATGGGGTGGTGGTCTTGAAATTTCAAATAGTACTGGAATTAGAATTATACCTGTAAATTCTTCTGGCATTCAGAAGCTCGTCTCATCAAAACCCTACTATGTAATGACAGCAATACCAGGTGGAATTTATAAAGGAGTTAATAAGGACGTAGCAACATATGCTGTTAAAGCTACCTTTGTTACAGGAAACAAAGAACCTAACGACGTTGTTTATAATGTTGTGAAAACAATCTTTGACAATCTAGATAGTTTCCGCGCAACTCATCCGGCCTTTAAATACCTTAAACCTAAAGATATGCTAGGTGGTAATTCTGCACCATTTCACCCAGGTGCGATGCGTTACTATAAAGAAAAAGGATGGAAATAACGCTTCATAGCTTTTAAAATTCAGGCGGGGTGATTTATTTCATCCCGCCTTATTTTTTATATTAAAATTGGAGAGATGAGTAAGAAAATCTTAATTGGCGTATATAAGCGATCTTCTTATTCCATCTACAAATAAATTGAATCAAAATGGAGTAAAAATCGCCCCAGAAACAGATATTAGTGCAAGAAAAGTGTGGTTTATTTCTTTACTCGCATTTTCCTGGTCTCTTTTTCAATTATATATCGCGTATACACCTATAGATGCAATTAAAGCTAGAAATATTCATCTTGCATTTGCGATAGTAATGGTATTTTTCTCTTTTCCTAGCAATAAAAATATTTCATCCTGGAAGTTAAAATCAATACCCTGGAATGATTATTTCTTAGCATTTGTGGGTGTTTGCGGAGCATTATATGTAACTTGGGACTATCAAGGAGTTTTTGTAGAAAGGGCGGGACTTCCAAATTATACAGATATGATCATTGGTTCAATTTTTATCGTAATTCTACTAGAGGCAACGAGAAGATCGATAGGTCCCGCTCTCCCAATCTTAGCAATTATATTTATCGTTTATATTTTCAATGGAACTTTTTTACCCAGATATCTAGCTCATGATGGCGCAATGGATCTACGTTCTTTGACCCGTGCTGTTGGCCATATGTTCATGAGTTCAGACGGTATTTGGGGCATACCTCTTTGGGTTTCTACAAGTTATGTTTTCCTTTTTGTACTTTTTGGATCTTTACTGGAAAAAGCTGGAGCGGCAAATTATTTTGTTCAGGTCGCATTTGCAGCACTAGGACGTTTTCGGGGAGGTCCCGCAAAAGCAGCGGTAGTAGCCTCTGGAATGACAGGAATAGTTTCTGGATCTTCTATTGCAAACGTAGCAACTACAGGTATTTTTACAATTCCTTTAATGAAAAAAGTTGGATTGCCTGCATATAAAGCTGGAGCAGTCGAGGTAGGAGCGAGCACGAATGGACAACTAATGCCACCTGTAATGGGTGCTGCTGCATTTATTATGGCTGAGTTTCTCGGATTACCATATCTAGATATTATTCGCGCCGCTATTCTTCCTGCTCTACTGTCCTATGTTGCTCTATTCTACGTTATTCATCTGGAAGCAATAAAACTTAATTTAAAACCCCTTAAACCAAATGAAATTCCGCATTTTTGGAAGACCTTCATTTCAGGAATTCATTATCTAATTCCAATTTTCATGTTGATCTACACTCTCGCGATAGAACGTATGTCAGCCGTAGAATCAGCACTCCGCGCTGTAATCCTAACCATAGTACTTATTTTATTACAAGGTCCTATTAAAAGTGTTTTGCAAGAAATTAGTGCAATGAAAGAGGAGTCGGGAGTTAGAAAATTTATAGACCTGTCTCAAATTTTTATTTTTAAAAATATCATAAATAGAATTAGTAAAGCTTTATTAATCGGATTAACTATTAGCTTAGAAAAAACGATTCAAGGTTTAATTGCGGGCGCTAAAAATATGATGGGAATTGGGGTCGCAACTGCAGCGGCAGGAATTATTGTCGGAACAGTTACTCTTACTGGCTTAAGTGGGCGATTTATAGAACTCATTGAAATTATATCGTTAGGGAATGTTGTTCTTATGCTACTTTTGACCGCTCTATGTAGTCTAGTATTAGGGATGGGTCTTCCAACTACTGCTAATTATATTGTAATGGCAACTTTAACAGCTCCTGTGATTGTAGTATTAGGAGGAAAATCAGGCCTCGTAGTTCCAATGCTAGCAGCTCACCTTTTTGTATTTTATTTTGGAATTTTGGCTGACGATACTCCGCCTGTAGGCTTAGCTGCGTTTGCTGCCTCTGCTATAGCTAAATCTGACCCTATAAAAACTGGTATTCAAGGTTTCATTTATGATTTAAGAACGGCAATCCTTCCTTTCGTTTTTATTTTCAACCTAGAAATACTTATGATCGGGGGGTTGGATGAAAAAGGCAATATAATATGGATCGATGATATTTTTAAGATAGGATGGATTTGCTTCTCTGCGCTTATAGCAATGTTTGCATTTGCTTCTGCCTTACAAGGTTTTTTTGCAGATAGATGTAATATTGTAGAAAGAATTTTTCTGATTTTAATATGCCTAGCATCCTTTCGACCATTAATTTTCACAGATCTTTCTGGCATACCTAGAATTTTTGTGCAATTAATTGCCATAATTCTTTTTGGACTACTTTATATAATACAAAAGAAAAGACGGATTTCACAAAAAATTGAATAAGATATTCCTACGCAAAATTGCCTTTATAGATATCATTTTTTATATTACAAATTATTAAATAATTTTTTTGTATAAAATTTCTAAGTTTAGAAATATATATAAGTTGTTAGGGGGTTTCTTAATGAAAAACAATCAAACTATAGAATATACAATTAAGGACCATGTCGCGTGGATCACCTTAAATAGACCAGAAAAGAAAAACGCAATCAATAGAGCAATGCGCAAAGAAATTCAAGAGGCATATACAGACGTAAAACTCAATGATGAGGTCTGGGCTGCTGTGATCACGGCAAATGGGGATGTATTTTGTTCAGGTAAGGATCTTCTTGAAAAACTTCCAGAAGATGACGGAGAAGTTATGTCTAATGATGAACTATATTTATATCTAAGACATATTTATAAACCTGTTATCTGCGCAATTAATGGTCCCTGCTTAGCGCAAGGTGGAGGATTTGCTCTTAACTCCGATATCGTTATTATGAGCGAAAATGCTTCGATAGGATGGCCACAAGTCAAAAGAGGAATTTCTTCAGTGAGTGGTCCTGTTCTTCTTGCGCAATCGATTCCATGGACACAAGCAATGAGTTATTTGATGAGAGCAAAATTTATCCCAGCAAAAGAATGTTTTCGTTTTGGAATTGCAAATGAAATCGTCTCTTTCGATGAATTGTCTAATGCCGCAGAGCGTTGGGCAAAAGAAATACTTTCTAATGCTCCTGCCGCAGTTTGTGCTGTAAAAGAAGCTGCGCGTAGAGGAGAACATCTTCCCTTCGTTGACAGGATGTATTTGGCAAGAGATATAGCAAATAAAGTACTACATACAGAAGATTCTAAAGAAGGCATTCTAGCTTTTAAAGAAAAAAGAGAGCCAAAATGGAGAGGAAAATGATGTCGGAAGATTCTTCTAATTCTCCTCTATTCGGATTAAAAGTATTTGATATGACTCAGATTATAGCTGGTCCTTTTTGTACTACTATGTTAGCTGATCTTGGTGCAGAAATAGTTAAACTTGAACGACCGCCTTACGGTGACGACACAAGAACTGTTGGGCGATATAAAGGCAGAGAAAATCATGAAGATTATTTCTACGCAAACAACAGATCAAAAAAAAGTATAACGCTAAATCTAAAAAATGAAGTTGAGCGACTCGCTGCTATTGCACTGGCAAAAGAAGCTGATGTTCTAGTAGAAAATTTAGCTATTGGAACTGCAGAAAAATTTGGTCTTGGATGGAACGACTTAAAAAAAGAAAACCCAAAACTTGTTTACTGTTCACTATCTGGATTCGGACAAACTGGTCCTTATAAAAATCGAGTTGCTTTAGATCCCATTCTTCAATCTATATCAGGCATGATGAGTGTAACAGGAGTGCCAGAAGGTGAACCTATGCAATTAGGTGCGCCCGTTGTAGATTCAATTGCAGGTATGTTTGCAGCATCTACAATTTTAGGAGCCTTACATTCTGTTCAAAAAGAAGGTAAAGGAAGATATATTGATATAAGTATGCAAGATTCAATCCTTTCAGTTTTAGGGCCTCGAATGGGTGAAATTTTACAAGCTGGTATCACACCAGAAAGACATGGAAATGAAAACCCAATGCGAGTTCCTGCCAACACCTACAAAACCAAAGACAATAAAGATATTACTGTAATTGTTCAAAATGACAGGTATTGGGAACCTTTTTGTATCGCTCTTAAACAGAAAAAATGGATAAACGACCCTCGTTTCTCATCAATGGAAGGAAGAAGAAATCATCGAGATTTTATCGACGAAATCACAGCAGAGTGTTTTATTTCTAACACTTCTAATTATTGGGCTACAAGGCTTGAATCTCAAAGAGTTCCGTTCGCAATAGTAAATGATTACAAAGATGCTCTAGAAGATGCTCAAGTTCAACACCGACAATTAATAAAAACTATTTCTCATCCTACATCCGGAAAAATACGAGTCGTTGGCCCTCCTTGGAAAATGAGTGGGACACAGGCAGATATTACCTCCCCTCCTTTACTTGGAGAACACACTATGGAAGTTTTAAAACAATGGTTAAATTGGAATGATGATCAAATACAAGATTTTAAAAACAAAAAATCTTAATGCATATGTGTTCCTAGTTATATCTTAGTTCTTATATATATAAAATTTTACAATATTTCGTCCGATGATAGTTGAAAGAAATAGTCTCATCATATTAAAATCACAATCGATGTGTGAAATCGATTGTGATTTATTAGATATTTTTTATTTTATTTAACAGTCCCCGGAGGGCACTTTTAATATGTTAGATTGGCTCCCTGAGAATATTTCATTAGAAGGAAAAGAAGTTGATTTTTTCTTTTATATTTCTTACTACCTTACAACTATAACTTTTATACTTGTAGCTGTAACAATGGCTGCTTTCCTTATTATATACAGACAAAAACCTGGACAAAAAGCCAAGTACTCACATGGAAATAATACTCTAGAAATAATTTGGACAGTCGTTCCTACGGTGATACTTCTCGTTTTTGTTCTGATGACTCAAGCCTCTTGGGCTAGGCTGAAATATACACCACCAGCTAATCCCGATGTTAGAGTAGAGGTAATCGGCAAGCAATTTAACTGGGTAATCGTTTACCCTGGTCCAGATCAAAAATTTGGCACTTCCGATGATCTTAAGTTAGACAATCAACTTAATGTTCCTGTGAACAAACAGGTCCTAATTACTCTAAAAGGTGAAGATGTTATCCATAGTTTCTTCATCCCTGCAGTAAGATTAAAACAAGACATTCTCCCCGGAAGAAAAATCCCTTTCTGGTTTACTCCAATTAAGACCGGAACATACGAAATGCCGTGTGCCGAATTATGTGGTGTAGGTCACTCAGGAATGAAAGGTGAGTTGGTAGTACATACTGAAGAAAGCTATAAGAAATGGTTAAAAACTGCTTGGTCAAAAAAAGAAGAAAAATCTTAAAATTCTAAAATTAAATTAAGGGATATCCAAAGCATGAGCGAATCAAATCATACAAGTTCAACACATGACGATCACCACTCTCATGGTGGATTTTGGAGTACCTATATTTTCTCATTTGATCATAAGACTATAGGCAAACAGTTTTTATGGCTTGGTTTATTGATGATGATAGTTGGTGGTCTTCTTGCCCTAATGTTTAGATGGCAATTGGCATGGCCAGTAGAAAAGTTCGACACAGCGATTTGGGGTCTGAGTTGGCTTTCTGATGAAAATCCATTTCTTCCTGAAGGAAAAATGGGGCCGGATGTTTATAATATGTTTGTCACCATGCATGCAACAATCATGGTTTTTTTAGTAGTTATGCCAATACTCGTTGGTTGCTTTGGTAATTTTCTCATACCTTTAATGATCGGTGCACGTGATATGGCATTCCCATGGCTAAATATGCTTTCTTTCTGGACTGCAGTTTTAGGTGCGATCGTAATGTCTTGGGGGTTTTTTGTTGAAGGTGGACATGCATCTGCTGGGTGGACAGGATACGCCCCTTTATCGACTGTATCAGATTATACCGGTGTTGAATGGGGACAAAATCTATGGGCGATTAGTCTGTTTATCCTCAGCCTTTCTTCTCTTATGGGATCTGTAAATTACATAACAACGATAATAAATATGCGAACAAAAGGGATGAACTGGTTTAGAATGCCTCTATCGATTTGGGCTCTTTTTATTACTGCTATTTTGGGCTTACTTGCACTGCCAGTTCTTGGTTCTGCCTGTGCGCTTATGATTTTTGATAGAGTTTTTGAAACCGCATTTTTCAATCCAGCAAAAGGCGGAGAGCCTCTATTATGGCAACACCTTTTCTGGTATTTTGGACATCCTGAGGTATATATTCTTGTTCTTCCGGCAATGGGCATGGCTTCTGATATATTGAGTGTTTTCTCAAGGAAACCTGTATTTGGTTATAGGGCTATGGTATATGCTATGTCATCTATTGCTTTCCTATCTTGGATTGTTTGGGGTCATCATATGTTTCAATCTGGGATGAATCCTGCTTTAGGCACAGCATTTATGATGACTACTCTCGTTATCGCAATTCCCTCTGCTATAAAAACATTTAATTGGCTAGGAACTCTTTGGGGAGGTTCCATAAGGTTTACCTTGCCAATGCTTCATGCTCTGGCTTTTGTTATTCTTTTTGTAGTCGGAGGACTAAGTGGAATTTATATGGCATCAAACGTAGTTGATATTTACATTCACGACACCTATTTTATTGTTGCTCACTTCCATTATGTTATTTTTGGTGGAACGATGTTCGCAATTTTTGGCGGAATTGCATATTGGTTCCCAAAAATGTTTTCCACTTATTTTGATAGCGCCCTCGGTAAAGTACATTTTTGGCTAACTTTTATTTTCTTTAACTTAGCTTTTTTTCCAATGCATATTCTAGGAGTTGGCGGACATATGAGAAGGATTTATGATCCTACTCAGTATGAGTATTTAGCAGATTTGCAACCAATGAATGTTTTTATTACTTTAGCAGCTGCGGGTATGGGTTTAGGGCAAATTCCTTTTGCCTTAAACTTTTTCGGTAGTGTATTTAGCTTAAGTGGAAAACTATACAAACACTTCTCTCAAATTTTTACAAGTTTAATTGTTGGATTTATATCTTATAAGTCTGTTGCATTTCTCCTTGAAGGAATAACAAAACCTGTTATTACAAATACAACACGAACAATTTCTGGCGTTGTTTCTATCGTTTTCTTTATTATTATTTACCGATACCTAGTCCGTAATATGAAGATTTTTGGAGAGCTTGCTGTTCAAAATCCTTGGGACGCAAATACACTTGAGTGGGTCGCTCCAACTCCCGCACCACATGGAAATTTTGGTCCTGAGTTGCCTGTTGTGTTTAGGAATCCTTATGAATATAGTGTTCCTGGGGAAACTGAAGACTGGGCACCTCAAACTACACCTTTAAAACCTCAGGCAGATGGGGCATCGCACTAGTTTTATAGAGGTTTTTAAAATGGTTCCTCTTGAAGTTTCATCCCCTACAGGGGATAGAAAATCAAACTCAGCAGTATGGGCAAATTCCTTCTGTGTTCTTTCTTGTCTGGTGACTGTTATTCTTATTTTATTCGGTGGCTTAGTTACTAGCATGGGCGCAGGTCTCGCTGTTCCTGACTGGCCAACAAGTTTCGGTTACAATATGTTCCTATTTCCATGGTCAAAAATGATCGGTGGTATTTTCTATGAACATATGCATAGACTTTTAGGTTCCATCGTAGGTATCCTTACGGTTACGACTGCAATAATTATTTTTATGACCGACAAAAGAAAATGGTTAAAATATTTATCTTTGATAGCGTGCGCACTTGTAATCTTACAAGGAATCCTTGGTGGACTGAGGGTGGTGCTTATAGAAATTGACCTTGCAATAGTTCACGCATGTGTTGCCCAACTTTTTTTTGCACTCATGGTATCTATGACTCTTTTTACTTCCAAAGGTTGGATTGCAAATCAAAATTCCAGCCAAAATGACCCAAAACTAAACCTCCTTGTCCTTTTAACTGTTTTTTCTATATACATTCAAACTATTTTAGGTGCGCTACTTAGGCATACAGGAAATTTACTAGAGACCCATTTTCTATTTGCTTTTGTCGTCGCATCATTAGTTATTTGGGTATGTGTTCGAACTAACAGGATTCATTATGATAACAAAGAAATTTTAAGAAATGCTAATTTTTTAGGTGTTTTTCTTTGTCTGCAAATCCTACTCGGACTTTTTGCCTTCGTTCAAAAATATACAATACTAGGAAAAAGTTTTCCTTATATAACTTTTTTAATTTCCACTTCCTTGCATGTTGTTTTTGGAGCACTACTACTTGCTTCTGCAATTACTCTCACTTTGAGGGTACTCCGTTTTCCTTATATAAACTCAGAAATTATCCGTTCTAACTCTATAGAGATAAGCGCATAAAATGAGTTTTTTTGTTCAAACTACTAATTTAGAAAAATTTTCCAAAAATAGAAAGTTTGGCTTCTTTCTCAGCTTGGTAAAACCACGACTTGTTCCTATGGTTTTAATTGCTACTGCTGCTGGATTTTATTTAGGAAGTCCTACGAATATTGATTTATTAACACTCTTCCATGTTTTAATCGGAACCGCTCTTTCTTCAAGTGGAACCTTAGCACTAAATCAGATTATAGAAACAGATATAGATAAAAAAATGAGTAGAACGAAAGATAGGCCCCTTCCTAGTGGCCATATTTTTAAGTCTGAAGCAATAATTTTCGCTATTTTGCTCTTAATTTCAGGCTTAACTTACCTACTAATTTTAGGGAATTTTATATGTAGTTTTGTTACATTGTCCTCCGCAGCTATTTATCTACTTGTATATACTCCTCTCAAAACAAGATCTCCATTGAATAGTATTGTTGGAGCAATACCTGGAGCAATTCCTCCTTTAATTGGATGGTCGGCTGCCAGTGGGTTCTTATCCATAGAATCCTTTATACTTTTCACAATTCTTTTTTTATGGCAGATACCACATGCTTTAGCTATAGCTATTATATATAAGGAAGAATTTGTTGCCGCTGGAATTAAATTATTGCCTGTAGATGATCCAGAAGGAAAAAATACTTGTCGACATATTGTTATATATTGTCTGACATTAATTCCTGTTGGAATGATGCCTAAATTTATCGGAATGGCCGGAAATATTTATTTTTTCTCATCCATTGTTTTAGGAATAATATATCTTAGTTTTGGGGTTTCACTTTTTAGAAATTATAGTGTCGCTTATGCCAGAAAACTTTTTTACGTATCTTTAATTTATTTGCCATTATTACTTTTAACTATGGTCTTAAATCAAGTTAATTAAAAGGAATTTGTCCTATGAAATACGAAAAACAAAAAAGAGGAAATATAAAAACCATTTTCTTTCTTCTAGCTATCGTTACTACCCTGGTTGTTTCTTCAGTGATTACGGTCATATTGAAAAACTAATTTTATCTCTATAAAAGGCATTACTGTTGGATAAGTCCCCCCAGAAAGAACTTGTTTCAAACTCTCAGATTGCAATGATTATTTTTATTGCCGCTGAGTTAATGTTTTTCTCTGGTCTCATAAGTACATTTCTAGTTTTTAGATTTAGTGGAGAACCTTGGCCACCTCCGTTTCAACCTAGATTTCCAATACCTTTGACTGCGATAAATACAGTTCTCTTGACTATTAGTAGTTTTACTATGTGGCAAACCCAAAAAAAAATAAAACAAAAATCTAATTTTCTATCTTCATTTTCAATAACTATATTTCTTGGGATTACTTTCCTGCTAATTCAAGGATTTGAATGGATTAAAATGCTGAATTTTGGACTATCTGCAAAAACAACACCTTATGGCTCTACTTTCTATGTCATTATTGGCACTCACGCTGCCCATGTTCTAGGAGCAGTTATATGGTTGTTCTTATTATTCTTAAAAGTATTAATTAAAAAACCAGAAAATCTAACAGATTCGAATGTATCTCTTTGTGCAATGTACTGGCATATGGTTGTGGGATTATGGCCAATATTATTCATATTAGTTTATTTAATCTAGATATTTTCAAAAGCCAGATTGATTGACATGTCTAATTCTAGTGGGCATAATTTTGCAATGAAAAAGTTGTTTAGAAAGATACATTTAATGTTTTTTATTTTTTCCCCGGCATTGTTAATTAAGCCATCTGAAGCTTTAGCGTGCTCTGTATGTGGTCAGAATGATTCCTTTTTTTGGAGTTTTATTTTTTTAATTGTAATACCGTACCTTATAGTTTTTTCAATAGTAGGGTATTTTTTATTGTATAAAAGATATAGACACGCGAAGTAAGATAATCAAAGGAGAAGATTTTGAGTGAAGTAGCCTCAGCAAGTCATGTGGTCGAACCAGCAGAAACCCCCTTAACCCCTGAAAGTTGGGGCAAACTAGGAATGTGGATTTTTCTAGCAGGTGATGCTATGTCTTTCGGTACATTGCTTGCAGGGTATGCACTGATGAGAGGTTCCAGTGAAAATTGGCCTGTTCCAATGGAAGTTTTGGGAATAAATTTAACTGCCTTCATGACTTTTCTTCTCATAGTTAGCAGTGTAACAATGGTAAAAGGATTAGAGGCAATAAAAAACGGAGACAATAAAGGTCTTGTTAAATTTTTATCTTATACGATTTTAGGAGGAGCAATTTTCCTCGGGTTGCAAGCCTATGAATGGACACATCTAATACAATCAGGTCTCTATATTGCCGAAAATCCTCATGGGGATGCTCTTTTTGGAGCAACATTCTATGCAATTACAGGCTTCCACGGCTTGCATGTTACAGGTGGGGTAATTTATTTATGCTTTATAGCTTATCGTGCTAAAGCAGGAAAATATTCTTCTACAAACTGGAACGAGGTCGAAATAGTTGGTTTATACTGGCATTTTGTTGATCTGGTTTGGATTTTAGTATTTACATTCATTTATTTATTGTAATTTGTTTGGAGAAATTTAAACATGACATCTAATGAACACGGTCACAAAGAACACCATACTAATTATATGGCTATTTTTTGGTGGTTACTTGCTCTTACAATAATAGAAGTTCTTGCTGGAATACCTGAAGCAAGTCCATCTTACCCACAAATTTTAAAGGCTTCTATACTAGTTGGTTTTGCTGTTGTTAAAGCTTTATTGGTTGCTTTGTATTTTATGCATCTCAAAGACGAAAAAAGTGTTTTGAGTTATATAGCCCTGATTCCTTTTGTATTATGCGTTTTTGTTGTACTTATGGTACTCCCTGACTTTTAAAGTTTGAATTAAGGGTATTTTTAAGGACTTTCAAAGTTGTCTTTTCAAGATCTTCCAACTGTCAATGCTATTCTAAATGCACTTAGTGCTGTGTTTCTAGTTATTGGATATGTGCAAATTCGTATCGGGAAACCTATAAAGCATAAATTTTTTATGATCGGTGCCTTTTCAATATCGATTATCTTTTTGATCAGTTATTTAATTTATCATTATCAAGTTGGGTCGGTTAGTTTTAAAGGACAAGGATATATAAGACCCTTTTATTTTGCAATTTTAATTTCCCATACAATACTCGCTGCTTTAGTTCCTCCATTAGCCGTAATTACGATTTACAGAGCCTTCAAAGGTCAATTTGCAAAACATAAAAGAATTGCTCGGTGGACTTTTCCTATTTGGTTATATGTTTCTATAACCGGAGTTATGGTTTATCTAATGCTTTACGTTTTTTATCCAAACGCATAATGTCTTTTTATATTTACGTAAAAAATGCATTTTTACTTAGATGTCCTAATTGCATGCAAGATGATATTTTCTCAGGAATATTTAAAATGAACCCTAAATGTAGAAATTGTCTTCATATCTATGAAATAGAACAAGGTTATTTCATAGGGGCAATTTATATCAATTATGGAATAACTGTATTGTCATGTTTTTTTCTATACAATATTTTAAGTTTATGTTTTGCTCCAAAATTAGAATTCTTAATAGTTTCTTTGTCTTTATTCTGTGTTGTTTTTCCTATTTTCTTTTTTCGATTTTCAAGATCATTGTGGATTAATATAGATTTTTTCATAAATAAAAAAGTTACAAGCTCTTCTAATAAGAAAGTATAAAAGTAAGTATGAATAACAAATATGCTATTTCTATTGAATCGTTAAGTTTTTCTTACGGTCAACAAAATGCTTTAAATAATTTTTCTTGCGATATAGAAGAAGGTGAAATCTTCGCTCTTCTAGGACCTAATGGTGGAGGAAAAACAACTTTATTTAAAATTCTCGCTACACTTCTTCCTCTTCAAAAAGGAAATGCTAAAATATTTGAAATGATGCTAAGAAATAGCCCAAAAGAAATTCGGAAATTTATTGGCGTTGTTTTTCAAAATCCAAGTATTGATATTAAATTAACCGTCAAAGAAAATATGACACATCATGGAAGGCTTTTTAATATTACAGGAAAAACTCTACTCAAAAGGATAGAACAAAATCTGGAACATTTTAATCTTAAAGAACGAAAAAACGAATTAGCTGAAAACTTATCCGGAGGATTAAGAAGAAGACTGGAGTTGGCAAAAACTCTTATAACAAAACCTAAAATTTTACTTTTAGACGAACCAAGTACTGGTTTAGATCCAGCAATACGAATTGATCTAAGTACAGAACTTAAAAGACTTCAAAAAGAAGACA
>Ga0310344_10001999_pt1 | contig 15430 bp, 16 predicted proteins | sample HC15DNA20200_MG_FD_203801 | JGI IMG/M metagenome (GOLD analysis project Ga0310344, IMG submission 203801) | Marine microbial communities from station ALOHA, North Pacific Subtropical Gyre - HC15-DNA-20-200_MG | ecosystem: Environmental > Aquatic > Marine > Oceanic | place: Pacific Ocean: North... | reverse complement strand
TTTTCTCCATAGACATTTCACCAACGTATAGCGCGTGATCCCTATTCACTACTAACGTATAACCCTTAACAGTATGATCATCGAGTTCGATTTCAACCGGCACACATCTATAAATTTTCTCTAGCATTTCCCGATTACTGAGATAATCAAAAACCCTTTCACAGTCCGTTTGGGCAATACTCAGTGCTAGCCCCTGGCATTCGCCCCCAGCATCAAGACCAAGAGATAATCCCGGTTGGTCCGGTGTTCCCCTATAGATCTCGGAAGAAACACAGAACTTACGTTGCCAACCTTTTAGTTTAGCCTTTCGGGTTTCTTTGGCATTGAAGCCCGGATTCCACATCAATGACCCATAGGCAAAAAACCAAATATCACCCGTCTCGTCGATAACTGATTTGAAATGCATTTCCGTCATTTGTCTTCGATCCGTTTATTCACAATAGCTACTCCAGCAGCTGCTATTGCTAAACCTAATAACGCCGGGATTGCAAAAGTTTCTTCGAACATTAGCCACCCCATAATCGCTGTCGTCGGAGGACTTAGGTAAATAAGACTAGTAACCTTTGCCGTAGCACCTCGTTGGACCAAGAAAAAGTATAACGCAATTGCGATCACTGAAAGCCCGAAAGCCGACCACGTCAAAGCAATGAAAAATTGAGTAGTCCATTCGATATGCAGTGGTTCAAATAAAACTGCCAGAATACCCACAAACATGCAGGACGCAGCGTTTTGAATTGTAACAGCAGCCCTAATGTCAATTCCAATGCAATAACGTTTTTGATAAATAGTTCCCAACGTAATGCCGAGTAAAGCCAACCCTGCGAACATAATGCCCCATAGACTCTGACTAGATAGGTCTATCTTTTCTGCCACTACAAGCCCCAAACCAACAAATCCTAATCCAAGACCAAGCCATTGTTTAAAAACTAGCTTTTCCCCCAATATTGGAGAGGCTAAACAACCAGTAATCAATGGTTGGAGACCAACGATAAGTGCCATTACTCCCGTAGATAGACCGAGAAAAATTCCATAAAATACACCTATTAAATATGTTGTTTGGACCAGTAACCCCGCAATAACTATATGGAGGATAGAAATTGACCTGTTAGGCCAACGAAATGGCCAAATCAAGTTGATAGAAAATAAAATGAAAAGAGCCAAACCAAATCTAAGCATCAGAAAAGTAAGGGGTTTCGTATAAGGCAATCCAAATTTTGCTGCTACAAATCCACTGGCCCAAAAAAAAATAAAAAAGGCCGATGCTAAGTATATACGTCCGATTGATTGATTATCTGTAATTTCTTCTCTCACAAGTGGATCGTGTTTCTCAATTACTTTACGCCTTTCCGAAACATAACACCAAGTTTTCTATTTTATGAACTCGACCAAAGCGTCGCAGATGCATATAAAGACTTATGTCATTCGTTATAACCAAATGGCGTAAGCACATTGTCATATGGGTAGCTATTACAGTGAGCCTTCCTGCTGTCTACTCCTGCTTTTGGTTAATTATGGCAAAAAAAATAGAGAATGATATTTACCATTGGAAAAGACAACAGGAGACTGCAGCGTGGAAATTCGACTATGATAAAATTAGAGTTTCTGGTTTTCCGTGGAATTGGGTTTTTAATTTAGAAAATCCTAATTTCAAAAATATTCGGGCGAGTAATGAGCTTCGTTGGTCAGGTTCCCAATTACAAATGAAATTAAAGCCATGGGATTTAAAAAATGTAGAATTTTGGACGAAAGGTAAGCAGGAACTTCATTTTTATAAAAAGAGCTTGATAAAGCCTGTTAAAGCCCGGATAAAAAACGGTTGGGGAAAACTGACGCTAAATCGATTTGGCAAAATAGGGGACCTTAAATTCTCTTTAGACGAGTGTGTCATCCAAACACCTGATACGAAGCAAGTTCAACTTAACGGTATAAGTGTAACTCTCTCCTCTAATCTTCCAAATAAGCCTGAAACAAGAGCACACCAAGTCCCATTATTCCACCTCAATACCGAATTCTCCGGCTTGATATTACCAAGAATGGCCTTTCCTTCACTGGAGAAAAAAATATCGGAATTAAGATTATCAGCCGACTTCCTAGGCGTTGCAGAGGGCAGAACCATTAAAGAATTTTTATCAACATGGTCTCAAAATGGAGGCTCTCTAGAAATTAATCATATCAATTTTAAATGGGCAAAATTAAAATTTTCAGGAAACGGGACCTTAGCGCTTGATGACCAACTGCAGCCCATTGCGGCATTAAGTGCTAAAGTTTCTGGTTATAAAGCAGCCATTAATTCGATGGTCTTATCTGGATTCATTAAACCTAGCCTTGGAATGGTTTTGAGCTTCGCAGCTAGTATACTTGCTAAAAAGAGGGAAAGTCTAAATCAGGAACAAATAGGAATCCCTTTAACTTTACAAGACAGCTTCTTACACCTTGGGCCAGTCAAAATTTTGAAAATTCCTATCCTAAATTGGGAGTAATACTTAAATTAGGCGCCGTTAGGTGGCTTAGGTGGAATGTGCTGGCCTGCCTCAATTACACTTCGACGAATTTCACGTGTCCGAACAAATAGGGATTGTAAACTATCTCCATCTCCATTTCGTATGGCGCGTTGTAACCCGCCTAAATCTTCGGTAAGCCGTCCTAACATTTCTAAAACAGCATCTTTATTATTTAAAAATATATCACGCCACATAATAGGATCTGATGCTGCAATTCTTGTAAAATCGCGAAAGCCACCAGCTGCAAACTTTATAACTTCCGACCTTAGCCTTTCTTCCAGGTCGGTGGCTGTACCAACGATTGTATATGCAATTAGATGGGGTACGTGCGAAGTAATAGCAAGCACTTGGTCATGATGGTCTGGGTCCATATACTCAATGTTACTTCCAGTGCGTCTCCATAGTTCTGCTACGCGTTCAATTGCGGTCTCATCGGTACCTTTGACTGGGGTAATAATCATCCATCGGTCTTCAAATAAAGTATCGAAACCTGCGTCTGGGCCAGAATTCTCTGTTCCAGCTATTGGGTGACAAGGTACAAAATGGACGCCTTTTGGAATGTTTTTAGCAACGGCTTCGATCACCGCACGCTTAACAGACCCTACGTCACTTACAATTGCACCAGGCTTTAGTGATCCAGACATATTTTTTGTAACAGCTTCGTAAGCACCAATCGGTGTACAAAGAATTACAAGCTCAGCATCTTTAACTGCCAGTGCTATATTATCTGTGACATTGTCGACTAAATTCAGATCCAACGCCTTTTTTCTTGTTTCTTCAGTCCGTGCACACGCGACAACCTCCTTTGCCAAACCATCACGGCGTATAACTCGCGCAAGAGACGAGCCAATCAATCCTATTCCGATGAACGAAATTTTTTTAAATAATACGTCTGCCATATTATGCTATTTTGCCAGAAATTCTTTTATAACCCTGACAAACTCCTCCATCTCATTTTTCCTACCTATTGTTACCCTGAGACAATCTGGTAATCCATAACCACTTGTTTCTCTTGGCAAAATTCCTTTATTTGCAAAAAATGTCATCGCTTCCTGTGCGCTTTGGCCAGTACTACCCCCAAATTGTATAAGCAAGAAATTTGCCACACTAGGATAGACCTTCAAACCACAATCGGTGAGGCGGTCACTCAACCATGGTAGCCATATTGAATTATGTTCTTGCGCGGCCCTCAAATGGTTAACATCTTCGACTGCAGCTTTGCCGGCCAACTGCGCCGGTGTAGAGAGATTAAACGGCCCCCTCAAGCGATTTAATACATCTACTATAGACGGTGGACAATAGCACCAACCAATACGCAATGCCGCAAGTGCATAAATTTTGGAAAAGGTTCGAGTAACTACGGTATTCTCTGCCCCATCGACCAGATCAAACCCCATATTATAGTCTGGCCGGGTAACGAATTCCGCATAAGCGCAATCTATTACCAACAAGATATCGTCTCGCAGAGCAGCACGAAGCTTCAACAACTCATCTGATGTGATATACGAACCCGTTGGGTTATTTGGATTAGCGATAAATACTATACGTGTCTTGTCGTTCACCAATGAAAGTGTAGCGTCGACATCAAATGTCAGGTTTTGTTCCGGCACCTTTACCGGTTTTGCACCGACGCAATGGGCTACTATCGGATAAATATTAAAGCCATGCTCTCCCATCAGAATCTCATCACCAGGCCCCGCATATCCGCGCGCTAAATTGTATAACAACTCATCCGAACCAGCTCCACATACAATTCTCTCTGGATCTAAGGTGTTAAACTCTCCAAGGGCTTCGCGGAGTATCTTAGAGCTACCATCGGGATAAATATGTAGGGATTTATCCCCACCACGAAATGCTTCCAGTGCTTTAGGACTTGGACCCAGTGCACTTTCGTTAGCGGAAAGCTTGATCACAGAAGGTTTACCATCCACCAAAGATTTTCCAGGCACATAAGGGGCAAGTTCCATTATTCCAGGCTGAGGCTTCAACATTTTACTTCCCTGACTTTAATGGCACAGCATAACTGCCAACCGATTGGGCTACGGTAAAACCAATCCCTTTTTCAACTATATTATTCAATCTCGGGTCATCAAACTCCACAAAACCATGTACCTCAATTAAAAATACCTCATTAGCAGTTTTGTCATTTAATAGTGGAACTAATGCTGAGGGTTTTAGTCCTTCGTCAGTTAAGGTACTTGTTAATCGAGAGCGGCTGACCGGCTCAACAATTTCTATAATTACATAACTTATATCATCGTCACTTTTGACGGGAGATATCTCAGCGACAAGCAAAGCTTCAACCCCGCGGCCTCGTCTATTACCCCCTGACTCGAATGGTAGTCGTGCGCATATACGTAATAAACTTTCACTGCCCTGACTACCGAGTAATGGCCACCAAGGATCAGACTCATCAATTTGCGGTATAGGTAAAACACCTACTGTTGCGGCAGCGTCTGCAACAGCCCGCAATACACCGCGTGAAGTTTCATACCGTATTATCGGCGTCTGTGAGCCAAAGTGATCCCTCACAATATCCCAATAAGCGCCGTCATCATTACCTGTCACCGCTATTTTAAATTCACCCTGCATAATAAGAGATGCAGAAATTAACTCACGCCAAATACGGGCTATTACGCCAATTGGTAATTCACCTCGGTGCCGACCCACCAACTTACGCAACACCTCTGCCTCACGCGCCGGCCGAAATATTGGTCCCCCTGTACCCTCCTTGGCTTCTTTGACCTCCGCCACTAAATCAGCACGCTGCATGATCAAATCATGTAACGATTGGTCGATAGAGTCGATCTTATCTCTTAATTCATCCAAACTTTTATTTACACTCATAACAATCTCTTGCTGACAGTTTCCCCATTATGCAAAGCTGGGCCGCGCGTTTATAGCGCGCTAAGACTTTAACAAAAAGCAAAGAAAATATTGCTAAATATTTCACTTCGTCATAGCTATCATTAAAATTTAGTTAATAGTTACTTGAAACAAATGTTTAAATGAAGACCATGACATTGTCATTAAACCCAATATCAAAAGAAAATTTGCCAGGACATCATGTCGAGCTTGGTGTTGAAACACCATTAAAATTAGATTCTGGAGCGATTCTAAGCCCATTCGACATTGCTTATCAGACCTACGGTGTTCTCAATCAAGACAAATCAAATGCGATCCTTGTTTGCCATGCGCTAACTGGGGACCAATACCCTGCAGAAGAGCACCCCGTTACAAAGAAAGATGGGTGGTGGAAACTGATGATCGGACCGGGAAAGGTACTTGATACTGATCGTTATTTTATCATTTGTTCTAATGTTTTGGGCGGTTGTATGGGAACAACCGGTCCAAGCTCAATTGACCCAAAGACTAAACAACCTTTTGGTCTTAAGTTTCCGGTAATTACTATTGGTGACATGGTACGTGCTCAAAAAATGATGATTGACCACCTAGGAATTGAAAAACTTTTTTGCGTGATTGGCGGATCGATGGGAGCAATGCAGGTATTAGAGTGGGCGTCAAAATATGGTGACCAACTTCATACTGCAGTACCTATCGCTGGTGCCCCACGCCATTCTGCCCAGAACATTGCATTCCACGAAGTTGGGCGACAAGCAATTATGGCAGACCCGGAATGGTGTCAAGGCAATTATAGTATTGAAAATAAACGACCGCGTCGGGGACTTGCCGTTGCAAGAATGGAGGCACATATCACCTACCTTTCTGAACCGGCCCTTCATAGGAAATTTGGTCGGCGATTACAAGAACGTGACCAGATATCATATGGCTTCGATGCAGATTTTGAGGTTGAATCTTATTTACGTCATCAGGGCAGCAGCTTCGTAGAACGTTTCGATGCAAACTCCTACCTTTATATCACTCGTGCTATGGATTATTTTGACTTAGCCGTAGAGCACGGGGGTGTTCTTGCAAATGCTTTTCATGACACGGAAGTGAGATTTTTTGTCGTCTCCTTCTCGAGCGATTGGCTTTATCCAACTATTGAAAGCCGAACAGTTGTGCACGCGCTCAATGCGGTCGCGGCCAATGTCAGTTTTCTTGAAGTCCAAACAGACAAAGGTCATGATGCTTTTTTATTAGACGAACCGGTTTTGCATGAAACACTTTCAGGCTTTTTAGACGGTGCTATTCGGCACAGCAGGCTGAAACTATGACGGAAGAATTGACCGATAAACCACTCAGATCTGACCTGAAAATTATCAGCGATTTAATTTCACCAGGAAGCCGGGTACTTGATATAGGCTGTGGGGACGGTACTCTTTTAGCTCACCTTGCCGAAAATAAAAATATAGATGCTCGGGGCATAGAACTGAGTCAAGAAGGGGTTAATGCCTGTGTCGCTAAGGGGTTATCGGTAATACAAGGTAATGCAGATACGGATTTAGCTGATTATCCATCAAACGCCTTTGACTACGTAGTTTTGGGACAAACTCTGCAAGCTACTCGCAGTCCCAAAGACGTTTTAACGACTCTTGTTAGAATTGGGCAGCATGCAATAGTGTCTTTCGTTAATGTTGGGCACTGGCGTACCCGATTATCCCTAATTCTCCATGGGCGTGTCCCTGTTCCCGATGCAAGTCATTATAGTTGGTATGATAGCCCTGATATTCATTTATGCACTGTTCTGGATTTTGTCGATCTATGCGAAGAACTTGGGTTAAAAATTGATATTGGTCTCTCTATTGACCGGAACACCAAAATTCAACCAATCAGGACCCGCAGCCACACTGCAAACCTTAAAGGTGATCAGGCCATATTTCAGCTCACCCGAGAAAGATCTTAACTACCAGCAATTACTTTATAATGTTGTCGTCGACCTCGGCTTTTTACCATATCGGTAGTAGACGCATGAATCTGCTTTCTAAATTCTAGAATTAACACTCCAGAGATCGAAGGGAATATTCTTTTACCGACTTCCTCCCACACGCGTGAAGAAGCAACTATCAAACGAGATCTTACTGGCGGCATAAAGAGGGCACGCTCGGTGCGAATTGGCATAAAAAGAGTATCTCTAAGTAAATGTTGGGCCTGCGCCGGTGTATAGGAGTTGCCATTACCAAATGGTGTATGATCCAATCGGGCCCAAATTCCTCTTCGATTGGGCACAACTACAACAAGCCGTCCTCCATCAGCGAGAATTCGCCAAACTTCGCGAAGCATAGAACGTAGTTGCTCGCTGCACTCAAGAGCATGTACTAATAATATTTTGTCAACGGATACATCAGGAAGTGGTATTTCTTCTTCAGCACATAATATCACTCTACCACTTTCTTCCCCCGGCCAATGCAAAACTCCCTGTTGAGCAGGCATAACCGCGATTGTTCTTTCCGCTTCATTTTGAAATATGTCTAAAAACGGGATTGCATAGCCCAACCCCAACACTCGTTGATTGGAAACATTTGGCCAAACACCACGTATACAGTGACTAATTAATGTTTGGGCGGTTTTCCCAAGACCATTTTTATAAAAGTCACTTAGATCAACAACGTCACACCACATATTCCTATCTTATCATAACAAATAATAAAATGGGGCAGCATAGTGTTGGCGCAACACAATCTCTTTGGTATTTTGGTAGAGAAGTAGAAACTTAACTTAAGGAAAAATTCCATGACTATGTTGGAAATTGAGCAAATTCCCACCCGAACTGATAATTATGTATACCTGGTTAAGGAATCGGGACAAGGAAAAGTTGGTGTCGTGGATCCATCGGATGCAGATCCGGTTATAGAAGTGCTAAACCGTCTAGGCTGGGAACTGACGCACATAATTAACACCCACCACCATAACGATCACACCGGCGGCAATTTAGAACTCAAAAAAAAATACGGGTGCTCTGTCGTTGGCCCTCTAGCAGACCACGATCGTATAGCCGGTATCGATATCGATGTTGGGGACGGTGATACATATATGTTTGGTGACTTAGAGGCAAAAATATATGACACACCGGGTCATACACGTGGGCACATCGCTTACTGGTTTGAGGAATGTAGCGCTTTATTTTGTGGAGATACTCTTTTTGCTCTCGGTTGTGGAAGAGTATTTGAGGGTACGTTCGAGCAGATGTGGGAATCTTTGGGTAAGTTACGAGCTCTTCCCGATAATACCATGGTTTATTGTGCTCATGAATACACACAGGCAAACGCCAAATTTGCAATCACCATTGAAACAGATAATACAGCGCTATTGGAGAGAGCATCCGAAATTGACGCTTTACGAGCTAATAATGAACGGACTGTCCCATCACTGCTAGGGCTTGAGAAAGCAACCAACCCCTTTTTGCGTGCTGATATTGCATCAGTTGCTAATGCAGTAGGGCTACCATCCGGTACCCCTGTTGAAGTATTCGGAGAAATCCGTAAGCGCAAAGACAATTTTTAATTTAAATAAGAGAAATTTTACCAGATTCCTGATTAATTCCGAGCAACGCACATGGCAATGCCCATGCCACCCCCGATACAAAGAGTTGCCAAGCCCTTAGACAAATTACACTTCTCCATCTCATAAAGTAGTGTAGTCAAAATTCGGGCTCCAGAAGCTCCGATTGGATGCCCGATGGCAATTGCCCCACCATTGACGTTTAAGCGGTCATCATCCCAACCAAGATCTTTCCCCACAGCTAATGTTTGCGCCGCAAACGCTTCATTTGCTTCAATGAGGTCTAAATCGTCAATTGCCCAACCTGCCTTTTCCAAAGCTGCTCTGCTTGCGGGAATAGGCCCCGTGCCCATTATAGAGGGGTCAACACCGGCCTGAGCCCAAGAGACGATCCTCGCTTTTGGGGTAATCCCTCTTTTTGTTGCTTCCTCCTCTGTCATAAGTACAAGCGCCGCTGCCCCATCATTGATGCCTGAGGCGTTACCAGCTGTTACCGTCCCATTTTTCGAAAAAGCCGGACGCAACTCCGCGAGTGACTCAGCTGTCACGCCACCACGCGGATATTCGTCACGATTAACCGTTATAGATCCTTTGCGAGTTTTTATTACTACCGGCGCTATTTCATCCACAAATTTTCCTGCATTTTGCGCCTTCTCCGCACGTTGTTGTGATCTTAAGGCAAATTGATCCTGTTCTTCGCGGCTAATCTGCCATTGTTTCGCAATATTCTCTGCCGTACAGCCCATATGGTAGCCGTTAAAAGCGTCCCACAGCCCGTCGCGGAGCATAGTATCGACCATCTTAGTATCACCCATTCTTTTCCCATCGCGAAGATGAATACAATGAGGAGCCTGACTCATGCTCTCCTGTCCCCCGGCAACGACTATAGACGCGTCATTATTTTTAATAGATTGCAGTGCTAAAACTATCGTTTTTAAACCCGAGCCACAGAGCTGATTGATACCGAAGGATGGCACCTCTACCGGCACGTCCGCAGCCATTGCAGCCTGACGTGCGGGATTTTGACCTGTAGCAGCCGTCAAAATTTGTCCCATTATTACTTCAGATACGTCTTCTGGTAATATATTAGCACGGTCCAGCGCCGCAATAATCGCGACAGTCCCAAGGTCAGAGGCAGTCAAATCAGCAAAAGCGCCATTAAAGTTTCCAACTGGCGTCCTAGCAGCGCTTACAATGACAACTTCATTCATTTTTCATAAACATCCCAAATATTCGTATGAAGCCAAATTTTATATAATATGAGCTTAGTATCAAATAAGGTCCCTATCATTTTATCTTCGTGGCATATCCGATTGTTTTTAATGCATCACTTATTTCTTCTAGGATAACAGGGTCATCAATTGTTGCAGGAACGTTATAAGAATCAGAATTAGCTATTTTTTGCATTATACCGCGTAGAATTTTACCAGAACGAGTTTTCGGTAAACGCTCAATTACCATTGCATCCTTGAATGAAGCCACTGGCCCAATGACCTCCCTAACCATTTTAATTACTTCTTCAATAATTTCATTGCTTTCCCGATTGACCCCTGTGTTCAGAACAAGAAAACCGAGTGGCACCTGCCCCTTCAGAGAATCCTCTACCCCTATCACCGCACATTCTGCAACATCTGAATGAGAAGCAAGAACCTCCTCCATGGCTCCGGTCGAAAGGCGGTGACCCGCCGTATTGATAATATCATCTGTCCTTGACATGACATATACATAGCCATCTTCATCCAAATACCCTGCATCAGCTGTCTGATAGTATCCCGGAAATTCCTTTAAATAAGATTCCAGATACCTTTCGTCTGCGTTCCACAGTGTCAAAAGTGCTCCCGGCGGCAATGGGAGCTTAAGAACTAAAGCACCAATTTCCCCGGTTCTTAATTCGTTTCCACCTTCATCCAAAACACTTAATTCCCATCCGGGCACTGGTTTGCTTGGGGAACCGTGTTTTACCGCTAATCGTTCTATACCCAAACAGTTCGCAGCAATCGACCAGCCCGTCTCTGTCTGCCACCAATGGTCTATGACCGGTACTTTCAAATGCTTTTCTGCCCAAGCTAATGTATCTGAATCTGAACGTTCTCCAGCTAAAAACAATGCCTGCAAGCCGGAAATTGGATACTTCTTTAGGAGATCTCCATTAGGATCCTCGCGTTTGATGGCACGAAATGCCGTAGGAGCCGTGAAAAGTTTCGTTACATTATGCTCCGAAATAACACGCCAAAAAGCACCAGAATCGGGTGTGCCGACTGGTTTTCCTTCATAAAGTATCGAAGTGGCTCCAACCAGTAGAGGTCCATAAACAATATATGAGTGCCCTACCACCCAACCAATATCAGAGGCCGCCCAATATACGTCACCGGGTTTTACATCGTAGATGGCACCCATAGACCAGTTCAGAGCAACGGCATGCCCGCCATTATCGCGAACGACACCCTTGGGTTGTCCCGTCGTTCCAGACGTATAAAGGATATAAAGTGGATCTATAGCCTTTACTGACACACAATCATGAGGCTCCGCAGCGGCAATAGAATCATTCCAATCCAAATCATTTCGTCCCATTTCGCAGGAGAGTGCCTGACGTTGCACAATTATTGAAATTTTTGGTTTGTGTATTGCTATATTAATAGCGTCATCGAGTAAGGGCTTATATGCAACAATTCGGCCTGGTTCTAATCCACATGATGCGGAAACGATAACCTTTGGTTTCGCATCATCAATTCTGACTGCCAATTCATTGGCCGCAAATCCTCCAAAAACGACTGAATGGATTGCTCCCAGGCGGGCACAAGCCAGCATTGCAATTACCGCCTCTGGGACCATTGGCATATAAATTACTACACGATCGCCCCTACCGACGCCCTGATTTGCTAGCGCACCTGCAAAGCGCGCCACAAGGTCGCGCAATTCAAGATAGGTAAATGTTTCACTAACACCAGTCATGGCGCTGTCATAGATCAAGGCACACTGCGCCCCGCGCCCACTATCAACGTGCCGGTCCAACGCATTATAACAAGTGTTAAGTGACCCGCCTGAAAACCAGCGGTAGAATGGTGCATCAGAGCTATCTAAAACCGAATCCCATTCTCGATCCCAAGTAATAGCAGCTGCAGCATCTGCCCAAAATGCCTCCTTATTATTTACCGCCTGTTTGTAAACGCTATCGAACTCTCCAGACATATCACCTCCTATAATGTCTTTTCAGTTTAGGCGCATAACATCAAAAGGACGCAAACGATACAGTGGGGCACACCCCAAATAAAAAGCGAAGGAAAACCGCTTACTTCGGGTTAATTTAAAAATATTTTAAGTGCAAATTCTCAATAGTTCATCTTTTATTAGTAGTTTTTGTTTTTTAATTTCTGCGACTATATTTTGATCAGGTTGAGGACGTTTAAGTTCTTCGAGGAGCTTGTTCTCTAATTTTGCATGATTTGTTTCTAGTGAAGACTTAGCTTCATCAACGATCATATTGGCCTCCGTTATAGTCGATAATACACCCTGTTATTTTAGACATACCGGGCAAAAAAAACCAATGCCGATTTAGTGTAATCAATTTTTCTTTCAGAGAAGGACTGAAAATATTCTATACTGCTAAAATGAAAATGTGTTTTAATACCTGCGACGGTTGTCATTAAGGCAAATAAATTTGACCAAACACTGTGTAATCGGACCTTGTAGAGTAAATTGAGTGACCATTAGAGATAATTAATACCTGTCGATAGGTTCTTGAAAGACTAATGGAAAATCAAAAAGGACTAGGAAAACGCATTACCGAACTCGAATTAGAACACCGTGAACTAGACACGGTCCTGGATCGATTCGAAAAAAAAACACCGAGCAACAATCTCGAACTGCAAGTTAAGAGAATCAAAAAACGTAAATTAGTTATAAAAGACGAAATTCAAAAACTTAAAAGCAAACTGATCCCCGATACAATTGCCTAATAAATTGATCAAAACCCATTACTAACTAACAACCATCATCTCTCTCATTGCCTACAGAAAAGCTACGCATATAATAGTGTGTACAAGCTTTGGATCAAAATTAAAGAGAGTGTAAAATGGCAAAAAAACCAGCCCCAAGAGGATCTCGTCGTTCACCATCAAAAACAAAAAACCCGCTTGTCGGTATTGTTATGGGTAGTCAATCCGATTGGGAGACAATGCGGCACGCAGTCGATACTCTTAAAAAATTAGGTATACCAAATGAGGTTGCTGTTCACTCAGCTCATCGAACTCCTGATCGTCTAGTCGATTGGATAAAGGATGTAGAAAAAAAAGGTGCCAAAGTATTTATTGCTGGGGCGGGAATGGCAGCTGCATTACCTGGTGTGGTCGCGGCCATGACTTCTAAGCCTGTTTTTGGTTGCCCGATGGAAACCCGAGTTATGGGTGGTATGGATAGTTTATTATCCATGGTACAAATGCCGGGAGGTATCCCAGTTGGTGTTTTAGCTGTTGGACGCGCTGGTGCAGTTAATGCAGCTTTACTCTCTGCTGCGGTCTTAGCCCTAAGTGATAACAAAATTTCAAAAGCAGTTGAGAAGTTTCGAGTTCAACAAACTAAAAGCGTGCCGCTTACACCGAAATAAATTTCCTACCTTCAACGTTCACGCAATGCTCGGAGAATTTTAAACGGATCGGGCAGACAGACAGACAACCTATCGAGACGACTACGTAAGGAGTTAATCTTCATTACGTCAGATATTCTACGATCAAGAAATGCCCAAGTATCAGTATTATCTTTTGATTCATCATTTAACCAGAAAAGCATCGTAGCCGAAATCACCCCATAGAGTAGAGCTCTTTTGGTATAAAAACTAAAATCTGCGGAACGGTCTCCAATACCATACCAGATTGAATCGACTGTTTTATAGGCCCCGTTAACACCTATTGGAATATTTGAGGGCACGGATAGATATGTGATAGTCCTGCGCACCGCTTCTTTATAATTGGATAAAACTTCAAAACGCAGCTTAACCGCAAGAGCGATGCGCTCTCGAATTTTAACATCTTCTAGTTCAACCGCGGATAAAGAGCTAAGCATTTCGCGATCGGCCCAGTCGCTAAAATACTGCACGATCTCTCTAACCCCTCCAGTAAAGTAGCGCTCGATCGTCGTTTCCTCCAAACCAGCATCTTTCACCGCTGCTTTTAATGCTGTTTCTGTCCATCCATCAAAACCGACGTGGGGCAGAATTGCTTTAAGCAGAAATTCTTTTTTTTTCTGACGCTGGCTTAGTTTTTTGACCATTAATTTACCTCACCCTCATTCCTGCTATCTTCCTCATGCTCAGAAAATGAGGGTAAACCGAATTTCTGGGCTTCGTCGGCAAACACGAGCAACGACAGGTCATTCATGCGCATCGGATACAAGATCCCATCAAGATGATCAAACTCATGTTGAAAGACTCGCGCATGAAAACCTGTTGCTTCTCTCTCAATAAGTCCACCCTGTGGTGTATAACCCCGGTAACTGATACGATTAAATCGCGGTACTGCGCCGGTTAAGCCTGGAACAGAGAGACAGCCCTCCCATCCCAAAACAACCTCGTCGGATAAAGGACTCCATTCCGGATTAATAATTTCCGTAATGGGTGCAAAGTCTGTGTCAGGAAATTTTTCATCACCTTGGCTTTGATTTGGAGCTGAAAAAATTACAAGTCTAGTACTGACATGCACCTGTGGCGCCGCCAATCCTGCCCCCCTTACGTCAGCAAGTGTTTCGTGCATATCTTTGACCAAATTACGCACCTGACGCGCAGCGGGGTCAGCAACCTTTTCGGCAATTTCAGCCAGGATAGGGTGGCCCATTCGGGCAATTTTTAAAATAGCCATAATAAGAATATTAGCGGCCTAACCAATCAAATCAATAATCCAATATTTTATATTTTTAGGATTGGCCCAAAGCCTGTAATATTTCTTCTGTCATTTTTTTAGCATCGCCGAATAACATCATGGTGTTATCGCGAAAAAAAAGTTCGTTATCAACTCCAGCATAGCCCGATGACATACCACGTTTAACAAACAAAACGGTTTGGGCTTTCTCGACATCCAAAATAGGCATCCCAAAAATCGGGCTAGAAGGATCAGTTTTAGCAGCAGGATTGGTAACGTCATTAGCCCCAATGACATACACAACATCAGCAGTAGAGAACTCATGATTGATTTCTTCGAGTTCAAACACTTCGTCATAAAGCACGTTTGCTTCCGCAAGCAGGACATTCATATGACCCGGCATCCGCCCAGCCACAGGGTGGATAGCATAGGTGACCTTCACCCCGGCCTCTTTTAAAACATCACCCATTTCCCTTAAAGCGTGCTGCGCCTGCGCGACTGCCATTCCATAACCGGGCACAACAATCAATTTTCCCGCATTTTTCATTATAAAACTTGCATCCTCCGCACTGCCCTGCCGTACGGTCTTGTCTCCTTGTTGGGTCGCTGTCACACCTTCCTCTGTGCCAAATCCACCAAGAATTACATTGAAGAAGGAACGGTTCATTCCCTTGCACA
>Ga0310344_10001998_pt1 | contig 15437 bp, 11 predicted proteins | sample HC15DNA20200_MG_FD_203801 | JGI IMG/M metagenome (GOLD analysis project Ga0310344, IMG submission 203801) | Marine microbial communities from station ALOHA, North Pacific Subtropical Gyre - HC15-DNA-20-200_MG | ecosystem: Environmental > Aquatic > Marine > Oceanic | place: Pacific Ocean: North... | reverse complement strand
GAAGATGGTTGACGTCGGCGCCAAGGCGGCCACCGACCGCGACGCGAAGGTCCGCGGCGAGATCCGCATGGCGCCCGAGACGGTGCAGCTGATTCGCGGCAATCAGGTGACCAAGGGCAATGTCCTCGAGGTCGCGAAGCTTGCCGGCATCATGGCAGCCAAGCGCACCGGCGAACTGATCCCGCTGTGTCATCCGCTCAACCTGAGCGCGGTGGAGGTGGCGTTCACCGTGGGTGAGAATCGCATCGAGGTCGAGACTAGGGCCCGGGTCAAGGATCGCACAGGTGTGGAGATGGAGGCGATGACGGCGGCGGCGGTGGCGCTGCTCACCATTTACGACATGTGCAAGGCGGTGGATCGGGGCATGGTGATCGGCCAGGTGCGGCTGATGGAGAAGCGGGGGGGCCGCAGCGGCACTTACAGCCGCCTGGAGTGAGGCCCCGGCGGGTCAAGATGAGTTGACAACCAGGGGTGGCGGCTTCCGCTTGCCCCTACTTTTTTTCCTCCGCGGCAGACGCCTGTGTTTCGGGGGAAGCCAGCGCTGCCGGAAGCGCATCCAGGAGCGTGATCTCGACACGGCGATTTTGTGCCCGCCCCTCGTCCGTCTCGTTGGTGGCGATCGGCTCGGCGCTGCCGAAAGACCAAAGGTGCATCTGCTCCATGGGCAGGCGCTGGACTTCGTGGAGATACTGGCGGATCTGCTCGGCCCGCTGGTGGGACAACACCCGGTTCCTTTTCTCGTCGCCTGTGATGTCGCTGTGGCCCTCGATGATCAGTGGGTGGTCGGGGAACTCCCGGACGAAGCGGGACAGGTAACGCAGCCGCTCGTGCATATCGATGGATAGATCGGGCTTGCCCTGATCGAAATGAATCGTCTGCAGCAGGACCAGCTTCGGTTTGAGGTGGTGGAGCCGGCCGCGGGTACCAAAGGGCGCCGGCGAGGAGTTGAGCTTCTGCTCGAGTTGGATCAGGCGGACGTGGGACGTATCGCGCCAGACTCTTTCGACCCGGACCAGGCCAAGGCGGAGGTGTTCCTGGTAGACTTCGAAGATGCTGCCCGGCCGCACCCCTTCGCGGGTACCGAAGTTTACCCGGTAACGGCCCCGGCTCACCGCGGCTTGGATGCCGGCCGGACCAGGTTTTAGATGGACCTGGGAAATGCGGTACTTGGTGGGCTGGAAGACCGTCAGCTCCGGCTTTTCCTCGTCCTCAGCTCCACCCGGCAGCGCGAGCGCGAGGGGCAGAAGGGCGCCCACCAAGAGGCGCCGGAGCACCGCGCCCAGCGCCAGCCGACAGTACCAGGGTCGGGAAACGCCGTCATCCGCCATGGTTCAAAGCAGCTTGCCGGCCAGCTTGAGGATCACCGCCTTCTGGCTGTGCAGCCGGTTCTCGGCCTGATCTAAGATGATTGAGCGGGGGTCGTTGAGGATGGCACCGTCGATCTCGTAGCCCCGATGGGCCGGCAGGCAATGCATGATCCTGACCTCGTGGCTCCTCAGCGTGTCGGCGTTGAGCTGGTAGGGTTGAAACAGCGCGAGACGGCGCTCTTTCTCCTCGGCGAAATTCGGGTCGGTGAAGTACTCCATGTCGATCCAGGTATCGGTGTAGACCACGTCGCTGCGGGCCAGCGCGGCGCCTAGATCGTCCTCCTCGTCGAAGAGCCCGCCGCGCCGGGCCTCGTCGTAAAGGGTCTCGTCGACAGCAGCCGGATTGACCTCGGGCGTAACCGCGGTGACGTGCATGCCGACCTTGACGCCGGCGGCGACGAGGGAATTGCAGACGTTGTTGCGGACGCCCACGTAGGTGAGTCTGATCCCGTCCAGACGGCCGACCGTCTCCTTGATCGTCATGATGTCGGCCAGCCCCTGCAGCGGATGGTAGCGGTCGCAGCAGCCGTTCATTACCGGCACCCGCGATGCCGAGGTTGCCTTGAGGACGTCGGCGTGCTTGAGCAGGCGGATGAGCATCAGGTCCGAGTAGAGTGATAGCACCTGGATCTCGTCCCCCAGGTCGGCGAGCCCGAAGTTGGTCACGTCCCAGTCCAGGTAAACGGCCTGACCGCCCAGCTGCAGCATGCCGATCTCGCTCGAGTAGCGGGTGCGGGTCGAGGTCTTCTGGAAGAGCAGGGCCAGATTCTTGCCCTGCATCGTGCCGTCGAAGCGCTCGGGGTCAGCCTTCATGGCGAGGCTGACCTCCAGCACTTTGGCTACTTCCTCGGCGGACCAGTCCTTCAGGGTGACCAGATTCACGCTTAGCTCTCGCAGGACAGGTGCTTCCCGACCTTTTCGAGCAGCGCCTGGCGGACCTGGTCGGCGGTCCCCTGGATGCGACAGCCGGAGGCCTTGGCGTGGCCGCCGCCGCCGAACTCCGCCGCGATCAGGCTCACGTCCACCCGGTCCCGGGAGCGCAGGCTGATGCTGTAGTAGTCCGGGTTCTCTTCCTTGAGTAGCAGCGCTACCTCGACCCCCTTTACCAGCAGGCCGTAGTTGACGATCTCCCTGACGTCGCCGTTGCGCATGTCGGCGTGGGTCAGCAGCAGGGTGGCCACCTGGTTGTCGCAGTGAAGTTCCAGCGAGTCGACGCTGCGGCCGATCAACTTCACCGATTCGAACTGCTTGTTGCCAAACAGCTGGTCGGCGATGTAGTCGAGCCGGGCTCCCCGCCGCACTAGCTCGGCGGCGGCTTCGAAGGTTCCGGCCGCGGTGAGGGAGAAACGGAAGCCGCCGGTGTCGAAGAGGATGCCCATGTAGAGCGCGGCGGCCGTCTGCTCGTCGATCGCCATCTCGCCGCCGCGGGCAACGTGGTAGACCGCCTCGCAGGTGGAGCTGAACATTGGAGCAACCAGATTCACGTCGCCGAAGATCTTGTTGTCCTTGTGATGGTCGATGTTGAGAATCCGGCTGCCGTCGCCGAGGTGATGGGCCGCGTTGCCGATGCGATCGAGATTGGGACAGTCGAGGACTACGGCGTGAGCGGCGGCTGTCGTTGCGGCTTCGGCCGCTACCTGGATCTCATCCCATCCTTCGAGGAAGTCGTAGGCGTCGGAGATGTCATTGAGGATGATCGTCACCTTCTTGCCGGCGTTTACGAGCAGGCGTTGCAGGGCCAGGCAGCTGCCGATGCTGTCGCCGTCGGTGTTGATGTGGGAAGTGAGGACGAACTCGTCGGCGCCGTCGAGAAAGCTGCATGCAGCCGCCAGGTCCTGGGTCGGGGGAGCGGTGCTCGACGTATCGCTGGATGGAGGCATGGAGGGTGATGATCCTTGGGTCGTCTACGGGCGCCTCAGGACGAAGTGCACCCGGTCGGAGCGGGCCGAGCCTTTGTTGAAGGTGAATCCGCTGTAGGCGCCGAGTAATTCGAAGGGACAGGTCTCCAACATCAGTTGCAGGTCGCTCCAGGGGTAGATGTGCTGTGTGTGCGTCTCCTCGAGCACGTCAGCAACGGCGGCCAGCTCAATGGCGAAATGGTTGTACTGGAGGTTTTTCGTGCGGTCGTAATAGCTGTGACGCTTGTAGGAGAAACCGGGACCCTCACCGGCGTCGTGGACGTCGTCAAAGTAGCGCAGGGAGTTGCGTTCGGTGCACACGTCAAAGATAAACAAACTGTCAGGCTGCAGTATGCGAAAAACCTGGTCGCAGGCGCGCAGGACGGCGGTGGTGGTTAGCAGGTAGTTGAAGCTGTCGTAGGCGCAGACGGCGGTGTCGAACGGCTCAAGGCTGCCTATATCGGAAAGGGCAGTCAGATCGCCGACGAGAAAGGCTGGTGCCGCGCCACTGGCGTCCGTGCTCTGCGGTGCCACCGCCTTCTGGCGCGCCGCGGCGATCATCGCCGGCGATCGATCGATCCCGACGACGTCGTAGCCGAGCCGAGCCAGCTCGAAGGTCAGGTTGCCGGTGCCACAGGCCAGATCGACCACGCGCTGGGGACGGGACTCGAAGCGGGCGAGGATCGACTTGATGTACATCGCCCAGTTGCGGTAGTCCACGTGTTGCATCACGTGATCGTAGATGTTGGCCAGGGTCTCGTACGGAGGGCTGGAGGCGGTCGACACGGATCCTCAGAAGGTGAGATACTCGTCCTCTGCCGCGACTTCCTGTCGCAGAATTCGGACGTAGCGGTGGCGCTGATTCCTGGCCGGCTGCCGGGCCGGGACCTCCAGGACCTCGGCCTCGATGCGGCGGCCGGGCAGGGCGATGGCGATCACCTCGCCGGGGCTGACTTCGCGCGATGCTTTGGCCGGGACGCCGTCGATGCAGACGCAGTCCTGGTCGCAGGCCTGCTTGGCCTCGCTGCGTTGCTTCAGCAGCCCGGTCTGCTTGATGAACAGGTCGAGTCGCGCCACGGCCCTACTCATCCTCGATCGCTGCGTCGGTGGTACGGCGGTCGAGGTGGATCTGCTGCTTGAACTCGGTGATGGCTGCCTGCAGGGCCACGGGTATACGGCGCTCGCGGATCATCCTCTCTATCGTTGCCTGGTCGTCGTTGATCTTCAGCAGCCGGCCGCCGTCCTCGAGGAGGAAGGGCTGGGTGATGCCTCCGAGCTCGAGCGGTCCGAGGTGAGGCTGCAAAAACGGCGGGATGTCGTTCTTGTCGTAGATGTTCCACAGGCCGCCCAGCTCGGCGCTGGGATCCTCCGAGTGCTGGCGCGCCAGCTCGGCAAAGTCCTCGCCGGCCAGGGCCTGCTCCCGCAACCCCTCCAGCTCCGCCCGCACCTGTTCCTTGTCGGAGTCGTCCGTGCCGGTGCGCACCAGGATGTGGCTGGCGCAGAGCTCGTCCTCCCGCTTCTCGTGCAGCAGGATGAGGTGGTAGCCATACTCGGTGCGCACCGGGGCGCTCACTTCTCCCGGCCTGAGCGCGAAAGCGGCGCGCTCGAACTCTGGGACGAAATCCCCGGTGCGGAAGCAGTCCAGGTACCCGCCCTCTTCCCGGGAGCCGGGATCTTCCGAGTATTGCCGGGCGAGCTCGGCGAAGTCGGCTCCGGCCCCGAGCTTCTCCTCGACGGCAACGACAGTCTCGAGCACTTGGGTGACAGCGGAAGTGTCGGGTTTGATCTTGCGGAAGATCAGGCTGACGTAAAAAGTTGATGGCAGGGTGTCGGTGTGGACCTGGCGAAAGGCCTCCACGTCGCGCCGGGTCACATTCACCCGCGCGGCGATCACCTGCTGCATCTGGTCCATGAGCAACTGGTCGCGAATGGTCTTGCGCAGATGGGTCTTGAGCTGGCGCTCGGTGAAGCCGATGCGCTCAAGCATGCCCTTGTAATCGTCGCCTGAGGCCTCCTTCATCTTCTTAACTTCCTGACCCAGCAACTCTTCGACCCGGCTGTGATCGATATCTAGGCTGTCGCGCTTGGCCTTGAGGATCAGCACCTGCTCGTCGATCATGTCGTCGAGCATCTGCTCGCGCAGTCGGTCGAGTTCCTGCTCTGGCGGTGTGAAGGTGTATCCGGAGGCCTGCAGAAAGACCTGCAGACGCATGTTGAGTTCGGACCAGAGAACGACCTCCTGGTCGACTACGGCGACTATGCGGTCGATCAGCTGGGACCGGGCCTCCACAGAAGCCGGCGCCGCCAGCGGCAGCAGCAACAGGATCGACAACAGGCCGTAGCTCAGGTGCACCGTGGTTCGTGGCAGCCGCATCAGGGGGTCTCCTCCGGGATCGCGTCGACGATCTCCCAGGCACTGCTTTCCTTGAGGCGCCGAGAGAAGGCAGCCAACCGGCGCTGGTGCTCGGCCCGCACCAGTTGCTCAACGATCTCGGCGCGCACCTGCTCGTCGAGATCGCGCACCGTGCCGGCCTCCTGGCGGTCGAGGAGCTGAAAGATGTGGTAGCCGTACTCGGTGCGCACCGGCTTGGAGATGCTGTTGAGCTCAAGGCTTTCGCAGGCCTCCCACAGCACTGGATCATCCTGGCTGGTGAAGTACCCCAGGTCGCCGCCGTCGTACTTGCTCTCCTGGTCGCGGGAATGGGCGCGGGCTACCTCTTCGAACAAGGCGCCGCGGTTGAGTGCCTGGCGCCTGGCGTTGGCATCGCGCCGCGTTCCCACCAGGATGTGGCGCACGCGGACCTGCGGCCGCGTGAGCAGAAAGTCGTCGCGGTGGCTGTCGTAGTGGTCCTGGATTGCCGCCTCGGAGACTTCGATCTCGGCGCCGTCGAACTCGGCGTCGAGCAGATGGGCGATCAGCAGGTTGCGGCGGGAAGCCTCCAACGCGGTGCGCACCCGCGGACTCCTCTCCAGATTGCGGGTGAGGGCCTCCTGGTAGAACAGCTCCTCGTCGATCCAGGCCTCGACCATTCGCCGGCGTTCGACCGCCGCCACAGCGCTTGGCAGGCCTTCGTCCAGCTGCGAATCGAGCTCCTCCATGGTTAGCACAGCGTCGCCGACGCGGGCGGCGATCGCTCCCTGGCCCTCGGGATGCTCGCACGCTCCGGCTGCCAGCAACACCGCCACTGCGACCACGGCGGGCGCGTTCACAGGATCTCCTGCATCACGTCGCGGGATTGCTCCAGCCGCTCCTGCTCGTCGCGGCCATGCAGGTTGACGCCGATCGAGAGGCGGTGACCGAGGGCGAACTCGAGCTGCACCGAGCTCTTCTCGACCAGGCGCTGAACGTCGGTCGGGGCGACCTGCCGCTCCTCCGGGAAGACCAGGCTCAGCCGGGACTTTTCCAGATGCACGGCGGCGAGGCCGAGTTGGCGCGCCATGATCTTGATCTCCATCAAGTGCATCAACGCCTGCGCCGGCTCGGGCAGGCGGCCGAAGCGATCCACCATCTCCTCCTGAATGGCCAGCAGGTCAACGACGCGCTGGGTGTCGGCCAGGCGCTGGTAGAACGACATTTTCTGGTTATTGTCCGGAACGTAATCGTTGGGAATGTACGCCGAAACCGAGATGCGGATGTCCGGATCGGCGCTCTCGCCCACCGCCTCGCCCTTGAGCTCGCGCATTGCCTCGTCGAGGAGGCGACAGTAGAGGTCGAAGCCGACGGCGGTGATGAAGCCGTGCTGCTGGGCGCCCAGCAAATTGCCGGCGCCGCGGATCTCCATGTCGCGCATGGCGATGTTGAAGCCGGAGCCGAGGTCGCCGAACTCCTCGATCGCGCGCAGGCGCATGCGACTCTTCTTCGTCAGCTTCTTGCCCTTGGGCACCAGCAGGTAGGCGTAGGCGCGTTCGTTCGAGCGGCCGACGCGGCCGCGAATCTGGTAGAGTTGGCCGAGGCCGAGGGCGTCGGCCCGATTGACCAGGATCGTGTTGACCGAGGGGATGTCAATGCCCGACTCGATAATCATTGTACAGACCAGGCAGTCGTACTTCCGTTCCATGAAGTCGAACATGATCTTCTCGAGTTCGCGGGCTCCCATCTGGCCGTGGGCGACGCCGAAACGGACCTGCGGCAGCAGCTCGGCGAGGTACTCCTGCAAGCGGTAAATCGATTGCACCCTATTGTGGACGAAGTAGACCTGCCCGCCGCGGTCCACCTCGCGCAGGATCGCCTCGGCGATGCGCTCCTCGCTGAAGGCGAGGATCTCGGTGTGGATCGGCAGCCGGTCCTGCGGCGGCGTGTTGATCACCGACATGTCCCGTGCGCCCATCATCGACATGTGCAGGGTGCGCGGTATGGGTGTGGCCGTCAGCGTCAGTACGTCCACCAGGCGCTTGAACTGCTTGAGCTTCTCCTTGTGCTTGACGCCGAAGCGCTGCTCTTCGTCCACCACCAGCAGGCCGAGATCGCGGAACACAACGTCCTTGGACAGCAGGCGGTGGGTGCCGATGACCACGTCCACCTTGCCGGTTTTTATCCCCGACAAGATCTCTTTCTGCTGCTGGGTGGTGCGGAAGCGGCTGAGGACCTCCACCTTCACTGGTGCGTGATCCATGCGCTCTGCGAACGTGTGGAAGTGCTGCTCGGCGAGGATCGTGGTCGGCACTAGGACGGCGACCTGCTTGTTGTCGCAGACCGACTTGAAGGCCGCCCGCACGGCGATCTCGGTCTTGCCGTAACCGACGTCGCCGCAGACCAGTCTGTCCATGGCGTGGGGGGTCTCCATGTCGAGCTTGACCTCATCCATCGTGCGCAACTGGTCGGGGGTCTCTTGGAAGGGGAAGGCAACCTCGAGCTGCCGCTGCAGGTCGCCGTCCGCCGAGAACTTAAACCCGGGCCGGGCCTTGCGCTCGGCGTAGAGTTGAATGAGCTCGCTGGCCATCTTGAAGATTTCCTCCCGGGTGCGCTCCTTGAGCTTTTCCCAGGCGGTGCCTCCGAGCTTGGAGAGAATGGGGACTTCGCCCTCGGCGCCGGAGTACTTGCGCAGGCGGTCGAGTTGCTCGACCGGGACGAAAACCTTGTCCTTACCCTGGTAGTGAACCTCGATGCAGTCGTGGTCGCGGCCGCCGATCTCGAGCCGCACGATCCGGGTGTAGCGGCCGATACCGTGGTCGACGTGGACGACGATGTCGCCACCCTGCAGGTTGCCGTAGTCGGGGATCGAAGCCGCGGCCCGGAACCGGCGGTAGCGGTAGCGCCGCTTCCGGTGGCTGAAGAGCTCGTGATCGTTGAACAGGGCGAGGCGCGCCTCGGGGAAGATGAAGCCCTGGTGCAGCGAGCCCAGGCCGAAAGAGAGCTGATCTAGACGGTCGGCGAAAAGCTCCTGTAGGCGGGCGTTCTGACCATGGGTGTCGCAGCGCATGTGGATGGCGAACGAGGACTCGTGCAGCCGGTCGATCTCCACCTGCAGACGCGCCAGCTCCCCCTGGAAGTCGGGGGGCGCCTGGGCGGCAAAGTGCACCGCCGCGGCTGCTTCGCCGAGCGGAGCGGTCTGCAGTCTGGTGCGCGACTCGACCTGCGCCGGCAGCCACCCCGGGTCCCGCATGAGCACTTCCGGGGCCGGCAGGCTGCTGCGCCTGGATCGCCGCGCGAACTCCTTTGCCGGGCGTTCGAAGGCCTTTTCCAGCTCCCGCTCGATATCTTCTCCCTCGTCGCAGACCAGAATCGGACGCTCCAGGTAATCGAAGAGGCCGTCGTTGCCGCCATAGAGCAGGTTGATGTAGGACTCGATGCCCTCCTGGGAGGTGCCCAGCTCGATCTGGTCGAGCAGTTCCGCCAGGTCGTACTGGCCGCTTTCGCGAACCGCATTCAGAGTTTGCAAATACTCGTCGAGGAACACCCGGTCCATCAGCACCTCGCCGGCGGGCAGGACGCGGGCCTCGGTGCAGGGCTGCAGGGAGCGCTGGGTGCCGACGTCGAAGGTCCGAATAGATTCCACTTCGTCGTCGAAGAACTCGACGCGCAGGGGGTGTTCCACGCCGAACGGGTAGACGTCGAGAATGCCGCCGCGAATGCTGAACTGGCCGACCCCGTCGATGCTGGGAACACGATCGAAGCCGCAGTCGCTCAGATGGGTGCCGAGCTCGTCGAGTGAATGTTCCTCTTCGACCCGGATGGTCAAGGTGGCCAGCTCTAGGGCGTGTGGCGGAATCAATGGGGTTAAAAGGGCGGCGACTGGGGCCACGACGATGGTCGGCGCGTCGCTCTGCAGCCGGGCGGCCGCTTCGACCCGCAGCTCGGTAATTTCGACGTCGGGTGAACGGCCCTCGTAGACATCCACGTCCCAAGCCGGGAAGTAGCGGACGATGTCGTCGCCGACGATGCTCTGCAGGTCGTCGCGCCACTGCTCGGCCCGGTCCTCGTCGGCCGCAAGTGCCAGCACGGGTGCGGCGATGGATCGCTGCACGTGGGCGGTGAGGAACGCGAGCAGGGTGGGAGGCAGACCGTGCAGCAGGATGCTGCTGTCCCCCTGACGCAGCCGCTTGACGACCTCGGCGAAGCTGGCGGTCTGCGCCGTGGCGCGGGCGATGTCGTCTAAAGAATGGGCTGGATCCATCCGTTGGAGAATGCGTGACCTGGCAGAACGACAGAAGGCCTGTGCGGCCGGTTCGGGACGACGTTGCCAGGGTTTGGAAGGCTGCCGTCGAGACCAGAGGGGCGCTCCAGAACAGCGCGTGTAAGATAGGCGTGGGTAAGGTTTTGTGTCAAGAAACGGCGACCCTGGAAGCACGGCCCTCGCAGGCCTCTTCCTGCTGCTGCCGCGCCCGTGCCTCGATGGTCTGCCGTCCCGGGATCTTGCTCTCCCGGCGGGTTGCCAGCATGAGGCATATGGCGACGCCCGTGCACAGCATCAGCAGCAGGGCGATGCGGCTGATCAGATTCTCGTCGGCGAGCAGCAGCACGCCGCTGCAGCAGAGCACCCAGATCGCCTCGGCGGTAGCCAGCACCAAGGGCACCGCTTCATCCGATGCCCGTTGGAGGGCCGCCTTATCGAGGCTCTCGCGCCGCACCTCGATGAGGCCGTCAAGAACGACGAACCTGACGAAGGCTATCCCGCCCGGGCTCAGGGAAGGGTGGGCGTGGTCGGTTCGTTCAGGGCAACCACCACCACCTCAAGTGTTCCGACGCCGTGGAATTGGGACCGCTGCCTTGGATGTCCACCGCAAGGTTCAGACATTCGTGCTGCCGGACCGGGAACGGTAGGGCAGCGACAGGTTAATCAACTGACCGTATTCCGCATCGGCAACTCGCCATCACCGCGGCGGACTTCGCGTTTGCCGAGGTGACGTAGGTGGCGGTAGTGGGAGGCGAGAGCGGAAGAAATTGAGGGGTATTCTACGTAGGTGACTGCAAACTCGGCGCAGGTTTCCTTGACAATGTTGCTGATCGCCGGATAGTGGACGTGGCAGACCTTGGGAAAGAGGTGGTGCTCGATCTGAAAATTCAGCCCGCCTAGATACCACGTGGCAAACCTGTTGGACAGCGCAAAGTTTACCGTAGTCTCGACCTCGTGCACAGCCCACTCCTTGCCGACGGTGTTCGACTCGGCATCCGGTATCGGAAAATCATTTTTTTCCATCGCATGGGCCAGTTGAAAAACGAGGGAGAGGGTCACGCCCTGGAAAAAATGAATGCCGAGAAAGGCGATGATCACGTATGGAAGGGGATGGAAGAACAGCGGCAGGACAATCATGTAGCCGAAATAGATCCCCTTGGAGAGAACCAGCAACGCCCAGTTTGCGGGCGACGTCGGCAGTTTGTAGCTGAAGATCCGACCAGAAAAGAAACGTCGAAAATCAGTAATGGTGACCCAGGAGACCGTCAGGAAGCCGTAGAGCAGGAACGCGTATAGATTCTGAAATCGGTGCCACGGGCGTCTGCTCTGATTTGGGCTCAGCCGCAGGAAACCCGAGGTGTGAAGGTCTTCGTCGACCTCGTGAATGTTGGTGTAGGTGTGATGCAGGATGTTGTGTTTGTGGCGCCAGACGAGGCTGCTACCGCCAATCAGGTCCAGAGCAAATCCCATGATTCGGTTAATTTTGCGACTGCCAGAATAACTGCCGTGGTTGCCGTCGTGCATGATGTTGAGGCCTACGAGCACGAAAGCCTGTGAAAGTGCGAATGTGGCCACCACCGCGGTGAGCAAGGAGTCGGCGATGAAGACCAGTAGGAAGTAGAGAACCGGCAGCAGAGCCAGGATCGTCGCAGTTTTCAGGTACATCCGCCAATCGCCGGTTGGTCTGAGATTGCGAACTCGGAAGTACTGTTCGACCCGATTGGTCAGGGTCCTGCGAAATTCACCACGAGTAGAAAAGAGGATCCGGGTCTGATTCGTTGCGTTGATTGGCTTTTTTCCTCGCCAGCCGAACCGGCGGCGAACCGGCCGGTCCGAATTGACCGGCCGGTTTTCATTTTTTGTGTATTCTGCTTTGTGTATTCCGCATGAGTGGTGTAGCGATCGATGATCAGGCTGGGCTTGGACGCGGAACCTGTACTAGGACACATAACCAATGGGCTACGAGCGCCCCGAACGTAAGGACTATACGGCGGTTGCGCAATGTGGGTTTTGCGGTGGATTCAAAATGTCAGCGTCCAGGTCCGCTGGCGACGGTGCGGTGAGCGGAAATCCTCGGTCTTCGTTGTGCCGAGTTCTGGTGGTTTTTCCCATTTAAAGCCTTATTTATTTCTTGACTAAATAGGGTTAAAAATGAGCAGGTTAGTAGATGATTGGGATATGCAGGGGCTGTGGGGCGTTGTAGCACTTTGCGCGATCGCTATACAAATTCCAACGATCGCTGTTTATTCAAGAAGGTTGATGAGATAGATAGTTCACGATGGTGGTAATTTCTTCATCTGACTATCGGCGCAGGGAGTATTATCTGCTGGTATGGATATTCAAATCGGGAACAAGTGACCCGAATCGGGGGAGTGAGGATCCGAAAGAAGAGAGTCGTGAATAGACCGAAAATCCGGACTAATAATGGATTACCAAATGCTCACGACTGCTCTCCGCCCAGGCGCCATCATGCTAAGATGCGAGGTGTGTGGCCGAATCTTCGATGGAGTCAACGTGACGAGGGCAAGCAAGAGCCTGGACTTCTTCTTGTCTTTCGGAATTTGAAGCAAAGCTGGAAATTTTCCGGAACGTTCCAGAGCGGCAAAAATTCCATAGATCCGCACCCTTGCGCTGTCAATGAAGGTGCTGAAGCTTATATCTGATTCCTCACTTGCTCCGTCCTGCGAGAAACTCCTCCTCCCACGGTCCGGCTTGGGGATCGAAATTTCGCCAGACTCCGTTGAATGTGGGCAAATCCTCTTTCAAATCCATATTAGCGACATTCCCCATCAGATGTCTTGCAGTCGCTCTATTACTTCGCGTAATACGACAAAAGCTGACTCGGCACAGTCGTGCGGCACATTTGTCGCATCGTCCAAAGGGGTGTGATTGGCCGCCAACGTCTGCAAACCTCGGCTGTTGAAATTGAGGCCGCGAATCCGCGGGTTGATCCCCTTAAAGCACGAGGCATCGTTCATCCAGCATTCGGCTTGCTGATAAATCGGCTCGAATCCCACCGCCAGGTCGGCATGGACGCTTTTGACCAAATCCATCAACTCAGCGTCGTGCGTGGTCGTCCACAGATTCGGGCCGTAGGTCAGCGAATCCGAATTGACCACAAATTGGAGGCGTCCGGCACTGCCCTCGACTTGCCGCCGCCGCGCGTAATGTCGGGCCCCAGCCAGACTGTATTCTTCGCTGCCGGTGAGCGCAAAGGTCAGCGTCTTGCGCGGCCTGGTAGCGGAAAAGGCATGCGCTAGCATCAGGGTGATTATCGCGGTCGCCATATTATCATTGGCGCCCTCGGACATAATGACCGAGTCGGTATGAGCCATGATCAGGATCTCGTCGTCGCTCGCTCCCGGCAAGGTGCCGACGACATTGTAGGTCGGTAACTCTGGCGCATAAACCACCTGCAGCCGCACCTGTACTTCGCCCTTTGATTCAGCAATCAAATCGACGAAGGGCACTTCGCCAAGGCCGACGACAAAACGCGGCAGCGAAAGCACTTCGTCGCCAATCAGATAGCCGCGTTGGGCATGCACATCCTCGCCTAGCGCAATACAGGCCGCCGCCTCGCCAGTGGACAGGTCGATAATTCGATAGGGCACCGGCCCACCGACTCGCTCGATCACACCCGTAAAACCGGATGCAGAGGTCCCAGCGCAGTTTTCGGCTACTTCCACGGCAACCGGCTTCCCGCGATAAAGGATCTGGGGACGCGGCAACACCTGCCAGAAATCCAGATAGCGGTCGCGAAAAACTAACGGCAACGCTGTTTGCAACTCGGCGTGGACGATCTGCGTGACCTCTTCAAAGGCCGGAGTTCCAGAAGGATGTGGACCAATATCGCTACATAATCTCTTGAGTAACGAAGCAAAATAAGCGGCCCGTTTTTCAGAGTCCTCAACTCGACCTCGGCTATCTCTTCGCATCGCTCCCTCCCGTCAGCTGCAGGTCCTGCCGAAGCCTGTCAGCCACGTCAGATGTGGTTGGGATCTGGCTTGCCTCGCGTTCCTAGAACAATCCCAGGTGCCTCCTCAGCAGTTCAATGGCTGCGATCTTGTTATGCATTTTGAGCCGGACCCCGTGCTTTGTCTGAATGATTTCTGTTACCGCGGCGGTCACTCGCTTTGGCAGTTCAGGAGCATCCCGGATCGACAGGCAAGGTTTTGCGTCTGGGCGATTCACCCAGTCGAAGACGTCCCGATATGTCTGCGAGGCCGACGCAGGGCAAGCTTCTGAACCAGCCGCTTAACCTCCGCCTCGAATTTGCTCTGGAACTGATCTTCCAGCTCCGCGATTCGTCGTTGAAGGATAATCGTTAGTTTGCCGGTCCTCCCTGTCTTGGGTCTATGGGTCTATTCGGAAGCTGCTTTGTTGGCAGCGCCAACGTCTCCCGCAACCGATTCGTCACGTCGTTAGCCTCCGGTACTCCGATCTCCTTCTGATCACGGAACATCGCCAGGTGGCGGCCGGGGGGTTCGATTGCCGACCTCCAGTTCCGAAATTCTCTGTCCAATGTCAAATCTGGTCAACAGCCGTTGCCCCTGTTGCTTAGCTCTTCTATTGGAATAGCTCGCCGACTGGGTCGTTTTGGAGAGTGTCGTACGATCGCCTTACCGGTGAAGGGCTCGTCGTAGATACAGCGAAAGCGCATACTAGCACTTATCGGATGCAGAGGCTCAGCCTGAGCCTGATGTCTTCTGCATCTTCAAGGTGCCGGTCTGGGCATCGTATATCGGGATTGGGAACCCTACGATACCCAGCCTCCTTGATCGTGCGCAATGCATACAGGTAATATGGCGGCAACCGCTTGGAGCGGGTGCCCGACCCAGGGACGTAAGCGGTCGAGTGATACAGAGCGCGGTAGGGGACGGAGCTTTCGGGCGCCGTCCCCTGTTTTGTTCTGTTGTCTGCTGACTGGAAGAGATTATTGAAACGTGACTAGAAAATGTAAAATATTATAGCTGTGGACGTTACGGCGGTCCGCGATTCGGGCATTCAACCTATTCTACTGTGCCCCCATCTCCTCGGAATGACCGGTCGATGCTGCGCGGCCGGATGAAAAGCCTCGGCATCGAACACTCGGCCAGCAGCTGATTCACAGATCTCCTGCGCGCGCCGTCGCGCGCGGCCACGCCCCGCCGCGCACTGCCGTTGGCCCGACACCGCCGCCAGGCCACCGGATCGCCCTGCCCAGTATTCCCTAAGTAAATTATGAATAACCACATGCGTTGAATCGGTTCGGCTAGGATCCGGTCCTGGCACGCCAATTGCCATAGGGTTTTCGACTCTCACCTGAGAAGGTATAGTTATGACTCTGACAACTGCCGAAAGTCTACTCAGCAGAATGACCTACGCAGTAGCGTGTATTGCCGAGCGAGAGGGGCGCAGCACCGAGGATCAGGAACTGTCGTGGTCGATGACGAGGGGGCTGAAATACAACGGCAACGGTAACGAAAAACTATTCACGGCGGGCGATCTGGCGGCATTGATCGGCCAGAGTGCGATGGTCCTACGGCGCGGTATGGCGCGGTTGGAAAAGGCGGGGATCG
>Ga0310344_10001997_pt1 | contig 15451 bp, 15 predicted proteins | sample HC15DNA20200_MG_FD_203801 | JGI IMG/M metagenome (GOLD analysis project Ga0310344, IMG submission 203801) | Marine microbial communities from station ALOHA, North Pacific Subtropical Gyre - HC15-DNA-20-200_MG | ecosystem: Environmental > Aquatic > Marine > Oceanic | place: Pacific Ocean: North... | reverse complement strand
GATCACTAGATAAAGATTATAAAGAAATTGCTATCACAGGTTATGTTAAGCATAACTTAAAAAATTTGAATACTGCTCAATATTTCTTGAAGGAAGGACCTTTAGCAATACTCCCTTTTTCAAAAAATAATTTTTCTTTTGTATGGAGTGTAGATAAAGATTTTCCAAAGAAAGATATCAACTTAATTGTAAAATCTAAAATTTGTGAAGTTTTAAAAACAAAAAAAATACAGATTTCAAATCAGCAATCTTATCCTTTGATGCTTAATTTAAAACGAACATATTATAAAAATGATATTCTTATTTTAGGTGAAGGACTGCACACAGTTCATCCTGTAGCTGGTCAAGGTTTCAATCTTGTACTTAGAGATATTAATAAATTACAAGAGATACTTAAGTACTATACTGGATTAGGCATGTCTTTAAAAAGCACCTCAGCACTCGAAGATTTTACAAATAATAGAAAATCCGAAAATATTATTACTGGTATAGGAATTGATCTAACTTATAATTTCTTTAAGAAAAATAAATTACTAGATCCTTTTAAAGAAACAATTTTGAAGAATATTTCGAAAAATAATACTCTTAAAAAAATAAGCAAATTTATTTCTAATCAAGGTTTATCAATTTAGTTCAATGAATATTTATGCTCTTTCATCAGGCAAAGGTCCGTCAGGAATAGCCATCGTTAGGATATCAGGTAAAGACACTCTTAAAATTTGTAAGAATTTGACTAAATTACAAGAAATCAATTCTAATGCGGTAAATTATTGCAAATTCTATGACCCTAAAAACGATAAAGTTATAGATCCAGAAGCTCTATTATTGTGGTTCTCTGGGCCTAATAGTTATACAGGAGATGATTTAGCCGAGTTCCAAGTTCATGGAAGTAATGCTGTTATCAACGCATTATTAAAAGCATTATCAGAACAAGATAATTGTAGATTAGCCGAACCAGGTGAATTTACAAAGATAGCTTTTCAAAATGATAAAATTGATCTTTTAAAAGCTGAAAGTATTGGTGATTTAATTCACGCAGAAACAGAGCTGCAGAGAGATCAAGCTGTAAAATTAGTCCAAGGTAATGCCTCAAATTATTATAATGATTTAAGAGAAAAACTTGTAAAATCTTTATCTTATATTGAGGCCAAAATAGATTTTGCAGAAGATGATTTACCAGAAAAAGTTTTAAAGGAAGTGCAAAACTCAATTAAAGAAATCCATAAAGATATTCATAAGATAATTGAGGATAATAAAATTGGAGAAAAAATAAGAGATGGATTTAGAGTTTCCATTACAGGTGAAGTCAATGCAGGTAAATCGTCTCTTTTAAATTTATTAGCAAAAAGGGATGTTGCTATTGTTTCAGATGAGGCAGGAACAACAAGAGATGTAATTGAGACTTATTTAAATATAGATGGATATCCAGTAATTCTAGCGGACACAGCGGGCATTAGAGAAGCTAAAAATGAGGTTGAAAAAAAAGGGATTTCATTAGCTTTGGGAAAATCAAAAGAAGCAGACTTAAATATTGTCGTTATAGATAACTCATCAAAAAATATAAATAGTGAAATTAAGAAAATGATCAACAAAGATACAATAGTTTTACTTAATAAATCAGATATACAAGATAAACAAAATCACAAATTTGAGGCAGATATAGTCTTGGCTTCAGTTAAAAAAAATATAAATATAGATAAGCTGATTATAAAAATAAAAGAAAAATTAAGTAAAAAATTTATATCTAATAATAGTGCTTTAATTACAAGAGAGAGACACAGATTAAAACTTAATGAATGTTTAAAGGAAATAGATAACTTTCTTAAAAAAGATCAAAACAAGAATTTAGAACTAGCTGCTGAAGATCTAAGAATGGCTACACGTCATCTTGGAAGCATTGTAGGCAAAGTTGATGTTGAAGAAATACTTGGTTCCATATTTAAAGACTTCTGTATAGGTAAATAAAATTCCTCTTGTATTCCTAACATACAGCGTTACATTCATTCTATGAGAAAACAAAGCTATGATGTAGTAGTAATAGGCGGTGGACATGCAGGGTGTGAGGCAGCAGCTGCATCCGCTAGAATGGGTGTCAATACAGCACTTTTTACCCATAAAATAGAGACAATTGGTGAGATGTCCTGCAATCCTGCGATCGGAGGGCTAGGAAAAGGCCATCTTGTTCGAGAAATAGATGCTTTAGATGGTGTTATGGGCATTGTGGCGGACAAATCAGGTATTCAATTTAGATTATTGAACCGAAGTAGAGGTCCAGCAGTACAAGGTCCTAGAACTCAATCAGATAGAGCTCTTTATAAAGAGCATATGCAGAAAATTTTACTTAATTATGAAAATTTAGAAGTTGTAGCGGATCCAGTTATAAAATTTTTGTTTGATAAAAATAAAATCATTGGTTTTATATGTCAAAGCGGAAAAGAGATTAGATGTAAAGAATTAATTCTTACAACAGGTACATTTCTAAATGGACTAATCCATATTGGTGAAAAACAGACACCAGCAGGACGATATGATGAAAAACCTTCAACAGGATTAAGTGAGCAATTAGAAAAATTTAAAATTAAAATTGGAAGACTGAAAACAGGCACACCACCTAGACTTGATGGTGATACCATTAATTATGATGATTTAGAAATGCAGCCTGCTGATGAGGATCCTTACTATTTTTCATTTTTAACTAATAAACTACACAATAAGCAAATTAAGTGTGGAATGACTTACACTAATAATGCCGTTCATAAAATTATAAGTGAGAATATTTCTAGAAGCGCTATGTACTCAGGAAATATAAAAGGTGTCGGACCAAGGTATTGTCCTGCCATTGAAGACAAGATTGTGAAATTTAAAGAAAAAGAGAAACATCAAATCTTTTTGGAACCAGAAGGATTAAAAGATAATACCATCTATCCAAATGGCATATCTACCTCACTTCCAGAGGAAGTTCAGCTTCAAATATTGGCTAAAATCAAAGGTTTAGAGCATGTTAAGATGAAAAGAGCAGGTTATGCTATAGAGTATGATTTTGTTGATCCACGTGAGCTTAAAATTACCTTAGAGACTAAGAAAATTATGTCTCTCTTTTTAGCAGGTCAAATTAACGGTACGACGGGATATGAAGAAGCTGCTGCTCAAGGCCTTATAGCTGGCGTTAACGCAGCTTTAAAAATTAAAAAAGAAGATGAATTTATTTTAAATAGATCGAACTCTTATATAGGAGTTATGATTGATGATTTAATCACAAAAGGAGTCTCTGAGCCATATCGAATGTTTACATCAAGAGCTGAATATAGATTAACCCTTAGAGCTGATAATGCAGACCAAAGATTATCACCTTTAGGAATAAAGATTAATTTAGTTCATTCAAAAAGAAAAAATATTTTTTTAGATAAAGAAAAAAAATTATTTAAATTAACTAAATCATTAAAATCTAATTTTTTATCTCCTAACGAGGCAAAAAAATTCTCTATCAAGATTGCAATGGATGGAGTAAAAAGATCTGCTTTAGAAGTTATAGGACAGCGAAATGTAAAAATGGCAAAAATAAGGCAGATATTCCCTTCAATTCCTGCTTATGAAGAGCGTCTTGATAAACAGGTTGAAATCGACGCTCACTACCTAGGATATCTAGGACGGCAGTCTCATGATATAGAATCTTTTAAGAAGGATGAGTCAATTATTATACCTAAGAACATAAATTATGACTCTTTAAGCGGTCTTTCAAATGAAATTAAGTCTAAGCTAAAGAAAATTAAACCAAATACTCTAGGACAAGCTCTGAGAATAGATGGAGTTACACCAGCCGCAGCCATCATCATTCTTTCACACATAAAGAAATCAAAAATTAGAGCCTCCGCTTGATGGAAGAGCCTAGAGTAATTGAAATACTTAAAAATGAGCTAGGATTTTCAGATTTTTCTATAAAAAAACTAAAAAAATTCCATAAATATCTTCTAGAATACAATAAACGTTATAATTTAATCTCTAAAAAAACTGAAAAAAGCATCTGGGATAGACATATTCTTGATTCGGCTCAGATAGTTAAGTTTATAGATGAATCAAAGGACATTAATATTGTTGATTTTGGATCTGGAGCTGGATTTCCAGGCTTAATAATTGCCTTTCATAATGAATATTTCAGATTTCACGTGAAATTATACGAAAAATCATCAGTAAAAAGAGCATTTTTAGCTAATATTAAAGAAAAATTAGATATTAAAAATATTGAAATAGAAGATGATGTATATGCAAGGAAGATAGAAGCAGACGTTGTAGTTTGTAGAGCTTTTAAAAAATTAGAGGAAATTTTTAAGATTTCACGTGAAATAGTCAAAAAACCTCATAAATTGATTATTTTAAAAGGAAAAAATGCACAGTCAGAAATAAATAATGTATCTTTAGGTTCTAATTATAGTTATAAGCTAGAAAATAGTATTACGAAGCATGATTCTAAAATAATTATAGTCGATGTAAAATAAAATGGAAAAGAGATCTACCATAGCAGTGATAAATCAAAAAGGAGGAGTAGGCAAGACAACCACTGTAATCAATTTGGCTACATCGTTGTCCATTTTGGGTCAAAATAATCTTATCATTGATCTAGATCCACAAGGCAATGCAACGACAGGGTTGGGTAGATCTAACAATGATGAGGATAACAATATTTACAATTTATTAATAAAAAAAATTGAACTAAAAGATGCAATTCAAAAAACAGATGTTAAAAATTTAGATATTATAGGATCAAATGTAAATTTGTCTGGTCTTGAAGTTGAAACAGCAAATGACTCTGATAGAGCGTTTGTCTTAAAACAAATTTTAGATAAAGGAAAAAATGATTTTCTGTCAAAGTATAACAACATTTTTATAGACTGCCCACCCTCATTGAGCTTATTGACAATTATGGCTTTAGTAGCATCTGATGAGTTATTGGTTCCTCTTCAAACAGAATTTTTTGCTTTAGAGGGTATAACACAATTAGTTAAAACAATAGATCGAATTAAAATTAACTTGAATCCAGATTTAAAAGTAAGAGGAATCTTGCTTACGATGTTTGATAAAAGAAATAAGCTATCATCACAAGTAGATAAAGAGGCAAGAAATTATTTTAAAGAAAAAGTTTACAAAACCGTAATACCTAGAAATGTCAGATTATCGGAGGCTCCATCACACGGACTGCCATGTGTTATTTATGATAAAACATGTTTAGGCAGTAAATCTTATCTTAAATTAGCCGATGAGTTTTTGGTTAAAAAAAATCTTAATGTAGAGAGTGCAGCATGAGATCGTCTAAAAAAAAAGGGTTAGGAAGAGGTTTAACGGCTCTTTTTGGAGATCAAAAACAAGAACTAAAAAAAAAAGAAAAATTAAATCATAATAGACTTAAAGCAAGCATAGGGGATTTAAGCCCAAATAAATATCAACCACGAGTTCACTTTGACGAAGACAAATTACTAGAATTGGCCAATTCTGTAAGAAAAAACGGTATTATTCAGCCAATAGCAGTGAGAGAGGATAAAGTAGATCCAGGTAGATATGAGATTGTTGCCGGTGAAAGAAGATGGCTAGCAGCACAAAAAGCTGGTTTGCACGAAGTACCAATTGTCATTTTGGATTTAGATGATAATGAAGCATTAGAAGTTGCTATTGTTGAAAATATTCAACGTGATGATCTTAATGTTATAGAAGAGGCTAAAGGTTATCAGAGATTATCGGAAGAATTTGGTTATGATCATGAAAAAATTGCTAAATTTATGTCTAAAAGCAGAAGTCATATTAGTAATACTTTGCGTCTCCTAACATTACCTAAAGATGTTATTGGCTTGATACAGGAAGGAAATTTAACGGCAGGGCAAGCCAGACCTTTAATAGGATTGCCGAGCGCAACAAATATTGCAGAAGAAATTGTTGCTAAAAATTTAAGCGCTAGAAGTGTTGAACTTTTAGTAAGAAATAAAAAAGGACCACAAAAATCTGGTCAGGTTAGAGTTGACTCTAACATATTAAATGAACAAAATAAAATTCAAGAAAATTTAGGTTTGAACGTTAATATTCAAAACAAAAAAAATAATTCAGGAAAAATTACTATTTTATATAAAAATCTAGAACAATTTGAACTTGTTTCAAATTTACTTAAGCGGAATTAGCTGTCGCGCATAACTCTATTATTAAATTTTTAATCAATAAATCTTTTCTAATTGATGAGTTTGATTTAATCTCTATTTCAGTATTATAAGTTTTTTTTAAAGCTGCTTCAATTTTATTTTTATTCCATTTTTTTGATTGTTCAATTAACATTGGTTTATCCTTCCAAAATACCGGTGGCTTAAGATTAGATATTAATGATTCAATATTAGAGTTTTCTTGTTTCATATTTTCAATTACATTAAGCTTATTAATTCTTTGGTTTATTGAGTTTAAATAATAAATATTATTTTCTACTTCGAAAACAGTATCAGCAAGCAGTCTATTAGTGTTGATTTTATTACCATTTAAAGCCTCATCTTTGAGCTGGTTAAAATCATCACTTGTTCTAATATTTAGTAATAAGTCTATTTTATTATGATCTATTTTCTTGTCTTTAAAACAACTAATAATTTTATCGATTTCATTATTAACTTTATTTCTATCTAATCCAGTATTTTGAATAATGAGATTTATAATTTGATTCGTTAGTCCTTGAAAGTCATTTAATTTTTTCATAATTATTTTTCTAATTGTAATTTCATTATCTTGATAACATGCAACAACTCCACAAGATTTAGACTTTTCGAAATAATTTCTTAATTTTGATTTTTTATCAAGAATATCTGAAAATAAAAAGATTCTCTCATCTTGTATATTTTCGATAATTTCTTCGACATCATCTAAAATATTGTCGTTTACTTGGTTAATAAAAATTATTTTTTTTTCATTAAATAAAGATTTGTTTTTTATTTCATTTAGTAAAATATTTTTATTTTTAATTATTTCATCTTGAAACAAATTAAGGATTTCTTGGCTTTTATTTTTTATTTTTAGATTTTCTTTAAATTCCTTTTTTAGTCCCTGGTTTTCTCCATAAAATAAAAATATTTTATAATCTGTAGTGAACTGAATATTTTGTTCTAGAATGTAACTTTTAAATATCATTTATTCTTGAACCAATTCTATTTAAAATATTTGTAGAGATGTTTTCCGCCAAATTATTAATTAGTTTTTTTTCATTGTTTATTGTTGTGGAGTAATTTGTACCAACCAGGTAATCTCCTGAAATATTTATATTAAACTTTTCATTTATATCACTTCCAATTAAATTAAATTCCACTGTTATTTCTAAAGAGATTTCATACTTAGTAATTTCATTTTTAATATTTTTTTCTTTTATACTTCTTTCTTTCTTTGTATCTAGATTAATTATTAAAATATTTTTATTATTTTTTTCTGAGTTAATTATTAGATTATTTTTAATTTTAAAGCTTGTTCTTTTATCGCCAGTTGTTTTAATTTCTTGAATTGTAAAATTATTTATTTGTGAAGTATCTAAGACCTTGAAGCCACAATTTGATAATAGAATAAAGCTAAAAATTATAAGGATTTTAGTAAATTTTTTTATCATTCAAATTATTATTTGGTAATGTAGTTTATAATCTTGTTTTTAACAAAGATAGTTTTTACAATTTTTTTACCCATTAAATGTTTGTTAGCCTTAGAATTTATTATTAATTTCTTAATATCCAACTCTTTTAAATCTTTTTTGGCACTTATAACGTCCCTAGTTTTACCATCAATTTGTATCACCATATTTATATTAGCATGGTCTAATGCTTTTTTGTTTATATCTGGCCATTCTTTGAAATTCTTACAATTTAGATTAGATAGACATTCGTAAGCGAGATGAGGAGTAAATGGTATCATAAGTTTCATTATTTTAATTAAGTTTGAGATTAATTTTTTTTTACATATATTTAAATTAATTGAATCATTTAGGCATTTATATACTTCATAAAATAAAGCGATTGCTACATTTAGATGAAAATTATTTATCGCATGATCTATTTTAAAAACATATTGATCAATTTTAATTTCAAATTTTTTTTCTTCTTTAACATTAATTTTAGAATTAGTTATGTTTAGAACTTTTTGATTTAAATTCCAGATTTTTTGTAAAAATTTACTTGATGAAGCAACGCCTGAGTCTGACCATTGAACATCTTTTTCTGGAGGACTGTCTGACAAAACAAACCATCTTACAGCATCAGCTCCATATTGATTAATCATTGTTTCAGGATCCACTGTGTTTTTTTTAGACTTTGACATAGATTCGGATGAACCAACAACAACCTCTGATCCATCGGATTTTTTGATTGCTTTTTTTTCAGAGATTTTTTTTATTTCATTTGGATAAAGCCAATTGTTATTTTGATCTTTATATGTTTCATGGCAAACCATACCTTGTGTAAATAAATTATCAAATGGTTCGGAGTATTTAATTTTATTATTACATTTTTTAATTGCTTTCATAAAAAAACGAGAATAAAGCAAATGTAAAATTGCGTGTTCTACACCTCCAATATATTGATCGACAGGCATCCAATAATTAACCTTTTCATTATCATAAGGGGCTTTTTTATTTTTAGGTGAACAAAATCTTAAAAAATACCAAGACGAATCAACGAAAGTATCAAGAGTGTCCGTCTCTCTGGTTGCTGGTTTTCCAGTTTTTTTATGAGTCGTCTTTTTCCAACTTGGATGATTGTTTAATGGGTTGCCTGAAGATTTAAGATCAGCATCATATGGAAGTTTAATTGGTAATTCGCTTTTATCAACTGGAACAACAGAACCATCTTCTAAATAAATCATAGGTATAGGACATCCCCAATATCTTTGTCTAGAAATACCCCAGTCTTTTAATCTGAACAAAGTTTGTTTTTTTCCTATTTTTTTTTCTTCTATTTTATTAATAATTTTCTTTTTAGCCTCATCTACATCTAAACCATTCAAAAATTCAGAATTAACCATCAAGCCATTATTAGTGTATGCTTCTTTCATTTTTTCTCCATCATTGGAATTATCTTTATCAGAAACAACTTTTATAATTGGTAGTTTATATTTTTTTGCAAAATCAAAATCTCTTTGATCATGAGCTGGGCAACCAAAAATGGCACCATTTCCGTAATCCATTAACACAAAATTTGCAGCATATATTGGTATTTTTTTATCTTTAATAAAAGGATGTTCTGCAAAAAGTTCTGTATTAAATCCTAACTTTTCTGCATTAGCTAAAGCCTCTTCTGTTGTTCCAATTTTAGAACATTTATCTTTGAATTTTTCAAAATCTTTATTTTTATTAAAATTTTTACAGATTTCATGATCTACCGAAATAGCAATAAAACTTGCGCCAAAAATAGTATCTGGTCTTGTGGTAAAAATTTTTAAATTTTTATCTTTATCAAGAATTTTAAAATTTAACTCACAACCAATAGATTTTCCTATCCAATTCTTTTGCATTAATCTTACTTTTTCCGGCCATCCTGATAGTTTTTCTAAATCTTTTAAAAGATCACTTGAAAATTTAGTGATATTAAAAAACCATTGTGATAATTTTTTTCTCTCAACAACTGCATTTGATCTCCAACCTTTTCCATTTACAACTTGTTCGTTTGCTAAAACAGTTTTTTCTATAGGATCCCAATTAACGTAAGTTTCTTTACGAGATACTAATCCTTGATTATAGAAGTCAATAAATAATTCTTGTTGATGTTTATAATAATTCTCATCACAAGTAGATATTTCTAAATCCCAATCAATAGACAATCCAAGCATTTTTAATTGGCTTTTCATTATTTTAATATTTTTTTTCGTCCAATCTTTAGGTTTTAAATTATTTATTCTTGCTGCATTTTCCGCAGGTAAACCAAAAGAGTCCCAGCCCATTGGATGTAAAACATCAAAACCTTTCATATATTTATAACGAGCGATAACATCTCCAATGGTATAATTTCTTACATGACCCATATGTATTTTACCTGATGGATAGGGGAACATTTCTAGACAATAAAATTTTTTACCATTTCTATTGTATAGCTTGGAAGAAGCAAAATGTTCTTGCCATTTTTTTTCAATTACTTGAAAATTTACTCTTTCCATTAAAGATTTATTTTTTCTTTTTATTTTTAGATTCTTTTTCTAATTCGACCGCTTTTTTTAAAATTGTACCTCTTAATTCTTGACTAATTTTTGAATTATCTAATAATGCAATTTTACATGTTTGATTTCCAGAACATTTTTTTTTGTGAACAATTATTTTTAAACTATCACTTCGAACTTCATTAGAAAGAAATCTAATTGAAATTTTAATTGATTCATTTGTACTTTCTCCACTATACCAATCAGAAACTATCATTCCTCCAGAATAATCAACTGTACTGAGAGGTAGAAAATCTAAAATTTCTAAAGAAGCTCTCCACATTGGATTAGATGAGCTAAATTGAAAATTTCCTCCTGTTCCACGTCCTTTTATTATATTGTTTAAGGAAACACCTCCTCCTTCTTCAATATTTTTTCTAGCTCTTTCAGAGCCTTTTATAGAGACTTTTCTAGTATCAACTTTTTCGGGTTTGAAAGCTGCACATGATGTGAGCATTGTTAGTATTAATGGAGCAATAATAAAAAATTTGGACTTTTTTGTCATAAATATAATTATGTTTATGCCAAAGGTTAAAGAAAAACAAAAAAATTGTTAAAAATTAAAGGTTCTATTAAAGGTAGAAAATCGAAGAAATATGTGTTGTAATTATACAACATACCATGAATATAATGCAGAATTCCTCAATTTTAAGTCAAAATAGGCATTAGAAATGATATTTTTCCTCAGTTTTAATTATTAAAACAACAACAAAGGAAAAAACAATGAGAAAAATGATGAAAACTTTATTTGTTTCTATCGCTTCTTTATCTCTAATGTTTTCTGTTAGTAACGCAGGTGAGTTATCTGTAAGTGGTACAGCTAAAGCTACGTACCATATCACTAATGGATCACAAGCTGATAATACGATCGGTATTACAAATGAAATGAACTTCAAAGCTAGTGGAGAGATGGACAATGGTTATGCTTGGGCATATGACGTTGCATTAGATCCAGACACTACTGACGGAAGTGCATTAAACGATGACGCATCTATCACAATAACTATGAATGATTTAGGTACTGCGAAGATTTGCGTATTAGCTTGTGGAAATGGTAAAGAGTATGCATTCGATCAATCAGCATACACTTCTATGAGTGACACAGGATTGAGCGAAGGTATTACTTACCCAACTTCTGGTTCGTCTTATGCTACACTTCAATATTTCACGCCTGAACTACCTTTTGGTACAACAGCGTCGTTTGAAATCGGTCAGCAATCTACAGCTGGACAAAGTGGAAACGCAACAAACACTACAAATGGTAACTCAATGGAAGGATATAGTTTAGTTTCTAAACCAATTGATGGCCTAACATTAAGTGCTTATTATATGAGTGTTAACGATTATGATGATGGTACTACATCAGAAGACCAATTTGAAGATGGTGGTGCTTACGGAATTGAATATGCTTTCGGTAACTTCACAGCAGGTTATGGTAAGTCGTTCAAATCTCCTGAAACTAGCGGAATCACAGCAGGTGGTACAACAGTTGAGTACTATGAAAACACTGGTCTATCTATAGGTTTCGCAGTAAATGATCAATTATCAATATCTTGGACAGAAGAAACAGGTGAGAAAATATTCCAAACTACTTCTACTGCTTCTACAGATATAGAAATGACATCATATCAAGCTGCTTATGCATTAGGTGGTGCAACATTATCAATAGCGAGAGCTGATTACGACAATATATCTCACGTTGATGGTGATGACGCGACAGACACAATTATCGCGTTAAACTTTGCATTCTAATAAATAGTTAGTAAAAGAAATATTAAAAGGGGCGATTTTTCGCCCCTTTTTTTTTGAGCTTCGATTTTTTATTTAATCAAAAAAAACGTTTCGATAAAGCTGTGGGTTTTCTTCTTATTTCTGATGATAAAGCGATAGAATTACACCGAACTGTATTGAGTTTATTTAAGTTAGATAATCTTATTCCTCCTAAAGGGATTAGGTTTTCTTTTCTAGATAATTTTAAAAGATTAAATTTTATTACGCCTAAAAATCCTTTCTTATATTTATAAGATGTTTTGAATAAACGTGAAAAAACAATACTAGAACAGCCTTGCAATTTTTTTACCTGAAGTTCTCTAATGTTATGTGCAGATCCAATTATTTTAAAATTAGAATTTTTTAGATAAGCAATTTTTAAATTTTTATTATAAGCAGAAACATATATGCCGTCCGCTTTTAAAATATTTTTTAATTTTATATTATTGGAAACATAAAAATCTATATTTTTACTTTTACAAATTTTTCTAAATCTTATTAATTCTTCTATATTTCCATTTTTATTTTTGGATCTATAAATTATGCAGAATTTACTTGAATTTTTTATATTTTTTAAATTTATATCTCTGATACTTTCTATTATAAAGAAATACTTATTTTTAAAAAGAAACATATGAACATCATAGTCGAAAGGTTTAATAAAATAAAATCTAATATTGAAAAAGTTCCCAGTGACATTTCAAGAACAATAATTGCTGTAAGCAAGACATTTTCATTGGATTATATTATGCCACTAATTAATTATGGTCATATGCATTACGGAGAAAATAAAGTTCAAGAAGCCGAAGCTAAATGGTTGCAGATTAAAAATAAAAGAAAAGATTTAAAACTCCATATGATTGGAAAATTACAAAGTAATAAAGCAAAAAAGGCAGTTCAAATTTTTGATTATATACATTCTCTCGATAGCCAAAAGCTTGCAGATATTTTAGCAAAAAGCCAAGACAGTATAAACAAATCTATTAAATATTTTATTCAAGTTAATCTGGGCAATGAAATTCAAAAATCAGGTATTTCTTATAACGAAGTCGATGACTTTTATAATTATTGTGTTAAAGAAAAAAAATTAAATGTTCTAGGTTTAATGGCCATACCGCCGAACGATCATAAATCAGAGGAATATTTTAAAAGTATATCAGAACTGAACGCTTCGCTTGGTTTAAAAGAGTTAAGCATTGGCATGTCATCAGATTATATGGATGCTATTAAGTATAAATCTACACATTTAAGGATAGGCAGTTCAATATTTGGAGAGAGATCCTAATTAATATTTACTATTGTTGATTTATTGATTTTTTTAATTATTTTTTTTAAATCTCCTTTGCTAACTGCAATGCATCCTAATGTATTTTTATAATTTTTTCTTGAAACATGTATAAAGATTGCACTCCCTTTTCCTTTACGTATTGGATTTGAATTGTAATTCAAAACTAAAATTATATCGTAGGTATTATCTTCTCTATAAAGTTTTTCAGCGCCATGTTTAAATGGAAATCTAATCAATTTATTGTACTTATTTGATTTTGGATCATCGCACCAGCCCATGTTTCTTTTAATAGGCAGTTTGAAAATCTTGGACTTAAAGTATGGTACACGATCTTTTCGATATAAAATAATCTTAATTCTAAATTTACCTTTTGGTGTTATTTTATCACCTTCTTTTTTTTTATTTCCAATTCCTCTTTTACCAATGGCACATTTTACTCTATAATTATCAATAAATAGATTTTTATTTTTTATAAAAATATGCATAAAATTAACGTTTTAACTTTTGGATCAAAAAACTTTAGCACTTCATTGGAAGAACTTAAAGATTATTTGAGCTTTAAATTAACTTATTCTTTAAATAATCTAGAGAACGAATTGTTTAAGGATTATGATGTTCTGTTAATTCATGAAGATTACTCAAAAAACAATCTAGTTAAAAAAGAGCTATTAGAACAAAGCAATAAGATAAAAATTTTAATGTCCACTTCAAGTGATCCTATTCCTAATTTTTTTAATGATAAATTATCTTTACCAACCTGCATTAAAGATTTAAATGAAATTGTTGAAAACTCAATTGCAAAAAAAAGTTTTATTCAAAATTCATCAATCAAGGTTAAAGGGTATGTTTTAGATAAAAATGAAAAAAAATTAATTAAGAATAGCAATTATATTTTATTAACTGAAAAAGAAATTCAGCTTTTAGAATTATTTTTGGATAATGATAAATCTGTCAGCAAGAGTAAAATCTTAAGAGAGGTTTGGAAATATGCAGCAGAAGCAGATACGCACACAGTTGAAACTCATATTTATAGATTAAGAAAGAAAATTAAATCTAAATTTCTTGATGAAAACTTTATTTTAAATAACAAAGATGGTTATTTATTATGAAAAAAAGAAATAAAATTGCTCTAGATCTTTTTACTAGAAAATATCGAAAACGTGTTGTTAAACCCAAGAAAGGCAAAGGAAGTTTTAAAAGAAGAAAAAAGTAATTTAACTTAATCGAGCTCCAATTTTTTGAATTATCTTTGATGACATTTCAGTTCCTTTTTCCAAACTTTTTTTAATAGACATATTATTTATATAGCCATGCAAAAATCCACTAGCAAAAAGATCGCCAGCACCTGTTAAGTCTATAATTTTTAGATTTTTTTCAGCTTTGCATTCAACAACTTCATTATCTTTAATTGCAATTGCTCCTTTTTCTCCACGGGTAATTACTATTAATTTTCCAATTTTTTTTGAAAATTCAACGACATTTTCAAATTTTTTTACATTAATTAAAGACATGATTTCTTGTTCATTTGCAAACGTAATATCGATTTTATTTTTCACTAATTCTAAAAAATGTGGTTTATGTCTTTCTACACAAAATAAGTCTGACAGAGACATTGCAACTTTGTTAGAATTTTTTATTGCTTTATTAAAAGCCTCTTTAGGTTCACCTTCATCCCAGAGATATCCTTCTAAAAATAAAATTTTACTTTTTTTAATAGCACCAACATCAACATCGCTTCCATTAATTTTTCCTGCAGTGCCAAGAAAAGTAATCATGGTTCTTTCCGAGTCTGGTGTAATTAATATAAGACAAGTGCCAGTCGGGATTGGTTCTTTTTTTTTAGAATAAAAATATTTAACTTTTTCTTTTTTTAAACCCTCTTCATATTTATTACCTAAATCATCATTACTTACTTTGCCTATAAAACCTACTTTATTTCCTAGCTGTGCAAGACCAACGATTGAATTAGCTACTGATCCACCTGAAACTGTTTCTTCAATTTTAAGATTTGATAATAATTTTTTGAATTCAGTTTCGTCTACGAGTTTCATTGTGCTTTTAGTTAATTGATTATTTGAAAGAAAATCTTCATCTACTTTGCAAATAACATCAACTATGGCGTTTCCAATTCCTATAATTTTCATTTTTGTTAAGCTTTTTTTGTTTTAATTGGCTTTTTTCTTTTTGGATAACAGCTTTTACAAATTTTAC
>Ga0310344_10001996_pt1 | contig 15452 bp, 14 predicted proteins | sample HC15DNA20200_MG_FD_203801 | JGI IMG/M metagenome (GOLD analysis project Ga0310344, IMG submission 203801) | Marine microbial communities from station ALOHA, North Pacific Subtropical Gyre - HC15-DNA-20-200_MG | ecosystem: Environmental > Aquatic > Marine > Oceanic | place: Pacific Ocean: North... | reverse complement strand
CTGACTGACCGCTCAATCAACATGCGCATAGGGTGGCTGTTCAAGAAACAGCAGAACATCCCCTTGGACAAACTCACAGATGTGTCTATTCACTCGGGTCCGATACTGAACGCATTCGGAGTTGTCAGGATGCAGTTTGAGACTGCTGGTGCTGCACCATTCATCATCACCGGGGTGAAAAACTCCGAACAGTTCCGCGACCTCGTCCTCCAGCAAAGAGACTCATTGGTTTACAATCCTCAACAGTCTGCATCTTCAGAAGACTCCAACGACGTCCTAGTCGAGATTAGGGACATTCTCCAGCAAATCAATGCGAACATATCGAACGAGGATTAGTCCACGTCACGATGTTGCCCTATGGCCACTAGGCTAGTCGGAGGGAAACCTTTGGACAGAATATTAAAAACCGGCACTCCTATTGAAATGTCATGAGAAAAATTGCCTACTTAATTGCCCTAACCCTGCTAGCTGCTCCTCTTGCTGGATGTGCAAGTGGCGAGGAAGATCTAGACTCCGACGAAGATGGCATTACTGATTCCCTAGATAATTGTCCCGATGTGGCTAATCCTATTCAAGAAGACAACGATATCTCAGCAGGTCTCGACGGCGGTGATGCCTGTGACGATGACGACGACAACGATGGAGTACTCGATGGAGACGATGCTCTACCCAATGATGCTGACGAATCGGTAGACACCGATGGGGATGGCATGGGTGACAACGCTGACGACGACGATGATGATGACGGTTTCTCGGACGCTTCCGAGGCGTCATGCCTGTCTGATCCCCTAGATTCTTCTGTCACCCCCACTGATCTAGACCAAGACGGAATCTGCGACGGGCTGGACGATGACGACGACGGGGACAATGTAACCGATGGCGCCGATGCCTTCCCCGAGGATGCCAGTGAGTCTATGGACACCGATGGCGATGGGACAGGAGACAACGCCGACGATGACGACGACGGGGACGGGGTCAACGATACTGAAGATGCACTGCCACTTGACCCATCGGAGACAACGGACTTCGACAGCGACGGAATTGGCGACAACGCGGACACTGATGACGACGGCGACGGGATAGTGGACTCGAGCGACTCCTGCCCCCAAAGCCAGGACATCCTTGCTGTGATGAACTCTGACTGGTTCTCAATAATGTCGGAGCACAACATTGGGTTGTTTGGACTTATTGATGCATTAGAAAACAGCCCGTCGTTCAACAGTTCCGGGGGAACCATGCAAACCACGTTCCTGGACTGGGACGGCGATGGCTGTTGGATGTTCGAGGACCATGACGATGATGGGGACGGATGGGAGGAGGGCCCAGTTAACGGAACCATTCCGCAGTGGTGGCTCTACGCCCCTGGTGACAATTGCGTTATAGTGGCCAATCCGGATCAGATCGATACCGACGAAGATGGGAGGGGGGACGAGTGCGATGATGATGATGACAACGATGGAGTCGAAGACTCCGAGGACGCGTACCCCCTCGACCCCGAAAATTCGTAATCTAGGGTAGCGTGTGACCGATTGACTGCAAATTCTGAACTAGGCCCGCGAGTCAGCCTTCTTCAGCCTGCCTCGAGACCGAGTGTTGCGTTTTCCCTTCCCCTTCCTTCGTCCATTGCGGTGGCCGGAGCCGTGTCTAGATGACTTGTGCCGAGGGCCTTTCCTTGACCTCCGGCCCCTCTTGTTGTTGTTCCTCGGTCCCTTGGACTTACCTTGGAACTTGTCCTTGTCCGGTGAGGCGAGGACGAACTCTCTCTCTTCCAAAGCATCAACATTGGGCTCGGTGAATCTGCTCCTGATGCCCACTTCGTCCTGGATCCTTCGGTACTGCCGGTTCTGAGACCTAAGGACCAATGAGATAACAGTACCAGTGGAGCCTGCCCTGGCGGTCCTGCCGCTCCTGTGCTTGTACGCCTTGCCATTCTCAGGAGGGTCGAAGTGTATGACGCAGCTGACGTCGTCGACGTCGATGCCTCGAGAAGCTACGTCGGTCGCTATCAGCACCCTCGAACGTCCTGCGCTGAATTTCCGCATCGACCTGTCCCTCTGATTCTGGTTCATGCCCCCGTGAAGTGTCGTGAAGGAGGAGCCGATATCGCTCATCTCGTCTCCGAGTCTGTTAACGCCTGCTCTGGTCCTGCAGAAGATGATGCTGCGGCCGCACTTCTCGGTGATATAGGCCGAGAGATCCGCCTTACCCCTGGAGTTAATCTTCCAGAAGAAGTGCTGCATGCTGTCCATGCTCACTTCTTCGGGCCCTATGCCGACTCTCAGGGGGTCGTTCTGGTAAGATTCGACAATCTCGGCGACATCTTCGTCCAGCGTCGCACTAAATAGGATCGTCTGACGATCGTGACGGCATTTATCCAGGATCGAGCACACCGGCTCCATGAAACCCATGTCAGCCATCCTGTCAGCCTCGTCCAGGACAACGATGCTAACGTCATCAAGGCGTAGTGCGCCCCTGTCAAGAAGGTCGATCAGTCTGCCAGGGCAGGCGACCAGTATCTCCACGCCGCGATCGAGCCTCCTCAACTGTCCCTTGTAGGGAGTGCCACCGTATACCGACAGCACTCCGAGACCAGTGGATCCGGCGAGTGGCTGCAGGACTCCTCGGATCTGCTCCGCAAGCTCCCTAGTGGGCGTGAGGATAAGGGAGGTGGGCCTCTTGGGCTTGGCCTTGACAGTTCTGGATACGAGTGGAAGTCCGAATGCGAGAGTCTTACCAGAACCCGTGGGGGCCCTGCAGCACACGTCACGTCCCAGCAAAGCTTCCGGGATTGTCTCTTGTTGGACCTCGAAGGGCTCCTCTATACCCCCGTCTCGTAGAACATCGACCAATCCCAGATCTACACCTAAGTCTGTGAATCGATCCAAGATAAGCCTCTGTCCGGCCGCGCCTGCCCTCCCTATTTAGTATGAGGAGTATGAAATATTGTGCAAGTGCCGAGCATCTATGTAGTACGAAACGCGGGTATGACTCTAGGAATCTTAATTGTGGAGTGTGTTTTCATCATACTCCGGAGGGAAGACGCACTCCCAAGGCGTCAAACTTGATGGCCTTCTCCTTCTGCCGCGTTCGTGGGAAACCCGAAGATAGAAGCAGAGGCACGGGGCCATTTGATCGATGTCCTGTCAATCCTCCATCCTGGGGCTAAGAGAAACTCGCTGCGACGAATGATCGATCATGGGCGTGTACTGGTAGACGGCAACAAGGCATCTCGAGCCAAGGAGATTGTTTCCACTGGGTCAATCGTTGAGACGCTGTCTCGCACTGAGGGCGACGGACCCGCCAAGAAGAAAGTGGATGGCCTCCCGGACCCAGATATCCTATACGATGACCAAGAGCTACTAGTCGTCGAAAAACCCGCAGGACTCCTTTCTGTGGCGACCCCAAGGGGCGAATCGGATACGATGTTCGATCGTGCATTGAATTGGCTCTCCAGGAACCAGTCAACCCGGGCTCATCTTGTTCATCGCCTCGACAGGGAAACTTCTGGGTGCTTGCTCCTAGCCAAGTCCCCGGAAGTCCGGAGTATTCTGCAAAGGCAATTCAAAGATCGCACCGTCGAGAGAATCTACCATGCAGTTGTCTTCGGGAAGCCCCCTGCAGATTCTGGTGTGTCAAATACCCGTATCCTGGAGACCAAGGACAAGCGAGTGCGGCTGGTGCCGAAGGGGGAGAGGGGAGGCAAGGAAGCGATAACCAACTGGAGAGTCGAGCAGTCTGCAGCGATTCACAGCCTGGTCAGAGTAAAGATCGACACTGGTAGGAGGGCCCAAATAAGACTCCACATGAGTGAAATTGGCTGCCCGGTTGCTGGCGATACACGGTATGGCAGGGGAAAGGCCAGTGTGAACAGATTGTGCTTACACGCTTCAGCACTCGAGTTTGAACATCCGGATGGGAGGAGGATTCGGGTTCAGAGTGAGATTCCATCCAAGTTATTCTCCGAATTGAAACGCAAATCGCTATGAGGCATTCATCATCACCGGAACGAATGAAATAGAGGGGCGTGAATTACTAGTCATGGACGAAGAAGGGGAGTCATATTGGGGAATATTCGGCATTGGCCTATGTGCACCATTAGTTGCGTCTGTTGTGCTGATTGGACTTTTCTATCTCGCCATCGGATCAGGGTTTTTGTTTGCCCTCGCCACTACTTGCATATGGCCCCTTACAGGCTTTGGATTAGCTATCTACTCAAGAATTTACGAAAGTGACGAGTTGGCCGAAGGAGCAATGGCATCGGGTGTGCTCGGGACTCTGATTGGACTTTTCCTGGTCTTCATGATTGTGATGGGCTATGCGCGAGGGATGGCCTCATTCTCTCAATAGCGGCAGAGGAATGGTAAAACTACCCAAATCACCCCTCCTGAACTCGGCCAGACTCCATGACATCCTCTATCTAATATGGCCGGCCAACCTCCGCACCGATGGTAACTATGGCGGGAAAGAAGGAAAACGAATGGAATCGAAGCATGGCAACAGAAGCCATACATGCAGGGGAGATGCATGATCCATCGGGAGCACACATCGACCCAGTCCACATGACCTCGACATACGTATTCGAGGATGTGGGGGCTATCGGATCATGGGCTAGTGGGGAATCCGAATCCGATGTGTACTCTAGGGTGGGAAACCCGAACAGAAGGGCCCTCTCGGAGAAGTTGGCTGCTCTGGAGGGATTTGGCTTGGACTTCCCCGTGTCGGCCGAGATTTTCGCATCTGGAATGGGGGCAGTGACTGCCTCAATAATGGGCATGGCCGGCTCAGGCGACCACATCGTCACCCAGTCTGTACTCTACGGGACAACAAACCACCTCGTCAGGGAGGTCCTGCCCAGTTACGGAATTAGCAGCTCCAAGGTGACTCTCATGGACCCAGATCTTCTGGAGGCAGAGCTCACGGCGAAACCGAATACCAAGGTGGTTTACATCGAGACGCCTGCAAATCCCACTATGGCTGTCATCGACATTTCGAAGACCGCACAGATTGCTCATGCTCATGGGGCGAGAGTCGTCGTGGACAACACGTTCGCCACCCCGGTGCTTCAACGGCCCTTGGCCCTTGGAGCCGACGTCGTCATTCACAGCACTACCAAGTTCATCAACGGCCATGGCACAGTAATTGGGGGTGCGCTCGTGAGTCGGGATGCAGACTTCATCGAGAACGGAGGGGGCGCTCTCGTTCGTTACATGGGGGCAGTCCCCAGCGCACTAGACTGCTGGCTGACTAGCATAGGACTCAAGACCCTTCCACTTAGGATGCGTGAGCACTGCTCAAACGCACGCGTAATCGCCGAGTTCCTCGACTCCCATCCGAAGGTAGTTGAGACATACTGGCCCGGATTGGAGAGCCATCCCCAACACGACATCGCCTCCCGGCAGATGGATGACTTCGGGGCTTTGTTGTCGATAGAGCTGGGAGACTTCGACTCTGCCTGCAGATTCATGGATGGGCTCTCAATGTCCTCCCTCGCAGTGAGCCTAGGGAACGTGGATACGCTCGTGCAGCACCCTGCTTCAATGACGCATAGGCTCTGGCCTCCCGAGGACAGGATAGCAGTTGGCATCACCGACGGACTAGTTAGGATATCCGTGGGGATCGAGGACTCCGAAGACATAGTTGCGGACTTCGAACGCGCACTTGCAGGAGTCTGAAGCCTAATCCCCCAACAGTTGGAAGAACCCGAACCGCGGCTCTATGATGTCCCCTCTGTTGTCGCGAAGGTCCTCTATCGCGTCTTCCGCCTCTTCCCTCGATGCACCTGAGGATGTGCATGCCCCAACCAGGGCATCGTACTCCACCAAACCTCCTCCTGCTGTTGCCAGCGTCTGAAGAATTACTTGACTAGGGTCGGAACCCCCTACGGGTGCTTCCGTGATCTTCGGGGCCTCCTCCACTGATTCCTTTGCGAATCCCTCTGCCGCCTCGGTTCTCCCACTTGCCGTCGATAGCGCCTTTAGCACCCAGACCCGATATGACTCTGTATCGAACTCCTGGTAGTGACCTCTCGAGCTAACCAGCCCCCCAACCAGATCTTCGGGGACGCCTGCCTCACGTAGCGCCGACTGCTCCAGTTCACATCCGATCGATGCCTCGTATGCCCCCAGTCTCCTCAATGTGGCATCGGAAGCCTCTACCAGCCAAGACTTGTAAGCGTCCTGGTCAATCACAGAGAAGCCCTCCGCACGTATCGAAGTGAACACCCCCCCGTCTTCGTTTTCGCTCCACCGCGCCCTTCCCACCATGGCGAGAAGGAACCTGTCCCCCGACTCGAACCTAGCCAGGAGCTCCTCTACGTCAGGGTGAAGCTCCGGTTGGAATGCTGCCACGTTGAAGTAGTGGGCTCCAGAAGGATCCCTGATCTGACCAGAGTAGTATGGCCCACTGTCGGCATCCCTTCTCTCCAACCGGTCTATTACCCCTCCAACGAGGCATCGGTTCACCCTAGCGCCTAGCTTGGTAACGACAAAGGAGGGATCATACTCTCCCGTCCCCTGTTCTACAAGAGAAGCCTCCGAGTACTCTTGAGCGAAGATCCTTACTGCACTCTGCCTGACCCTCCTGGAAGACGCCGCCATCATATCGTCACCCCCCATCTTTCCATGACTGCCTTCGCGGCTTCAGCGGGCCCTTCGTCGTCGATATCGAGAGAGTCTGCTAGGACCATCGCACCATAGTCGTCGATTCTCGTATGGCCTTGCACTGTCATCTTCCTAGCAAGCACTCTGTTAGTGAGTGAGGACACGAAACCACCACGGCCAATCTTCGATATCTCTTGCTTAACTTCGTCCATTCCCATGCTCAGGAAGGCTTCAGCGGGCTCTCTGGAAACCAGCAGGGAAGCATTGGAAACCCCGTCATCGATGACGAACCTGAGTCGCAGGTCCTCCTGTCCCCTCTGGGCCCCGTGCTCAGAGCACGAACTCTCCCTCAGGACTCTCCGGCATTCTGGACACCTCTCAATTATACCGCAGTCATCCCTCACGGCAACAATTGTTCCTGAGGTCATTATCCCTCGTCTGGATCCGCCGTTAACCAGTGCTGTCAGATTCTCCTCGACCCAGTGACCATCGGGATCAATCCTCTCCCACGGGGGCTTGGAGAGATCGGCAACCTGCTCAATCTGGTCTACAACGAGGTCCGGCGAGCCTTGCCAGAACTGCACCCTCCCCCCCTCTATTCTGATGAAGTCACCCGGGCTGGGGTCGAAATCACACCATGCCGTGAGTCTGCACCTACCACTTGGATCTAGAACATCACCGCTTCTGACCACCTTACTGCTCCCATCTTCAGACTCGAAGGTCCTCTGGTTCCAGCTCTCTACCTGAAGCGTGATTGAGATATCCCTCATTCCATTCCTTAGGTCAGAAATCGCAACCTTGTCCGACTCCGCCAATTCGTCCATGCCAGGGAAAGAAGTATCGTGGTAAGTCTCGATTACAGTTCCGTCATTGACGTTGATTTCAGGCGTGTCTCGGAACTTCCTTACCGATGCTCCAACTAGCTTGACTAGTGCACCATCTTCGTGGTCGAACTCTTTCCAGGATAGGAAACCGATACTTCCGCTTGCGTCCGCCAGCTTCCCCCTGACCACCGGGATTTCGCCACTACCGTCCCTCCTTACAATAACGTCCGGCTTGGAGGACATCACTCTTCCAATGATGCTAACGAAACCTTCCACTTCAGAGGCTCTCGAAATACTGATTGGGTCGTCTCCGACGGGGGGTGCCGTACTCCCTCCTTCCTTCAGGACAGTCACCCTAGTCGTCCTGTTGATGTTTAGCGACCTCTTGTCATTCCACTCGTTTACCGAGGCCCCCTCAAGACGTACAATTGATCCTGGGACTAGGCTCGCCCCCTTGTCCCCCCAGTCCTTGTAATCCCACCTGACTCTTTCCGAACTTGCCTCCCATGGGTTGTCTTCAATCCAACCGAAGGCAATCTGGCGCTCTTCGCCCCTGACCATCTGAGTCCTGGGGGTATACGATACAACTGTTACCTCTATCGTCACGTTCCTATCGTCGGCCCCCAATTCTGCAAATCTCCCCACTTTCTTTTCTTCCCTGACCGGCGAGTTGGACGCACTGGTAACCTCCTTTCCCGTCGAGGCCTGGAACTTCCTGATCACTGATCTGAGGGCATCCTCTGGGGGAATCAAGAATTCCTTTTCGTATCTTTCGAACTCCTGGCCGATCTCTGAGTCATCAGCTTCGGGACACTCTTGCTTAACAACTGCGATTTGGCTTGCATACATTTCTTGGTTGGTCATTCTATCACTCATTGTCGGTGGATGGGCAATGAGCCTATTTCAACCACCGACGAACTATGGACGGATGACACACGACGTGACGTTGTTAGAGAAACGATTGTCGGTGCATGTTGGGGAAGACTCGGCACCTCATTAACCTCCGGAGATGAGAGTTCGAATCGACGGTCTTTGAACGTGTCCATGACCCAGGTCCCCGCACCGACGCGGTTTTCCGCATGACCCCTCTCCAGTGGCCAATGTCTGTCGAAGGCGTCTGTCGATTCGGGACGATAACCGCATCTGACAGGGCGAGCTCAGGAGAGTATGATGATCTAAGCGGCCCTGCCATCGTTGCTTTCCTAGAGGAAGCGATTACCTCTGAATGGGAGGTAGTCACGACCATCGTAGCAGATGAAGGCGAGGCTATCGAGAAAGAGTTGATCAGGTTGTGTGACGAAGAGGGGTGCTCCGTGGTAATTACCACCGGAGGTACGGGACCATCCCCCAGGGACATTACTCCCGAGGCAACCGAGTCAGTGTGCGACAGGATTCTGCCCGGTTTCGGCGAGCAGATGAGGTCTGTTTCTATGAAACACGTCCCAACTGCAATGCTTTCACGCCAGACCGCTGGAATCCGTGGTTCCAGCCTAATCCTGAACCTCCCGGGCTCCCCGCGTTCGATTCGTGAGATTCTTGACATCGTCTTCGCCGCTGTCCCATATTGCGTCGACCTGATAGGGGGCCCCTACATCACCACAGATCCGAGTGTCGTGGATGCGTTCCGGCCACCCCACGCCAGACGCGAATAATTCATCCGGTCGACTCGAGTCGGCAAACTATGGCGAAGGTGAAGTCGGGCTTGGGTAGCAGCGATAGGAAGAAGGACGAACTGAGGGAGGTCGACATTAATCTCGACTTCACCCCAAACGCTCTAGCATCACTTCTCTACAGCCAGGGTGACACTCAGGTGCTTGTATGTGTAACCAGGGCACCCTCGCTACCACGCTGGTTTCCCCGTGACTCAGACAGGGGATGGGTCCACGCTGAGTACTCCCTATTGCCAGGATCCACCGACACTCGCTTCCGTCGCGAAAGGGGCGGTGCAAAGGGGAGGACCATGGAGATTGAGAGGCTAGTCGCTCGCTCCCTGAGGGGTGCGGTTGACCTAGAAGAATTGGGACCCATCGCCCTGACCGTCGACTGTGACATCCTGAATGCCGATGGCGGAACAAGATGCGCCTCGATTACTGCCGCCAGCATCGGTTTGAGGCTAGCTATACGCAGACTGATATCTTCTGGTGACTGCCTGCCAAAGGACAGGCGTCTCTCACGCGAAGACATCCGCAAGGGTGCTAGCAAGCCAGAACTCAACAGAGAGGAGAAGGAGTCTCACGAGAACGCAGTTATGCCGATGGACGTGGCAGCATTGAGCGTAGGCGTGGTAGATGGGGTGGTAATGACGGACCTGGACTATGTCCTAGACAGCAATGCGGACGTGGACATGAACGTGGTTATGACAAGCTCCGGGGACTTTGTGGAGGTTCAGGGGACCGGGGAAGAGGCCACTTACACCAGAGAGGAACTAGACTCCCTAATAGAAGCGGCAATGGTTGGGATTTACAAGCTCCACGAGATTCAGTCCAGCGCCCTCTCAGATGCGAGCTGATGGTGGGACTGGCCGGACTTGAACCAGCGGCCTCCGCATCTTCAGTGCGGCGCTCTCCCAGCTGAGCTACAGTCCCCGTAGCGCCTACGCCACTATGGTCGCGACTTCAAGCCTTCCTAGTGCGAATGGGCTAGAAGACATCGTCCTCATCAGCGCTTTCTTCGAAGGAAATCATTCCTTTGCCCTTCCCCGGGCTAGCCTTTGCGACTGGCTTCTTTGCCGGCTTCGCAGCAGGCTTCTTTGCCGGCTTCGCAGCAGGCGGCTCCTCCCCCTCCATCTGTGCCTTGCGCGCTGCAGCCGCCTCCTCTTCTCTACGCTTCAGCTCCTCGGGGTCTATTCCCTGTTGGGCGGCCAGCTTCGCTCTGCGATCGTCCCTGGCACGGATTTCAAGCAGCCTCTGCCTGGCCTTGTCGTAGTGCTGAAGCATGTACATCGCATCATGCTCGAGGAGCGGGGAGTCTGAGATTATGGTGATATCCATCCAGTCACCTTCTTCCGCGAGGTACTCTGCGAAGGGCTCGAATTTCAGGTCCGATTTCTTGATCTGGGTATAGTGGAGGGCATTGCCCATCCTGTGCTCAACCCCGGCGAAGTGGCAGTAGAAGGTCGAACCACCGTAGGTCTTCCTGGCTTGGTCGAAGAGCTCAGCGTAGTCCTCGCTAGTTCTCAGTCCACCGTGTCCGCGCGCATGTATGTGCCCCATGTTGAGGACGGGCACCGTCCCTTCGACGTGGTTGCAGACCTCGAGAACTTCCTCTACCGTCCCCCAAAGCTCCTGCCTTCCGGAAGTTTCGATTCCAACTAGTGAAGGCTCCGCTTCGTGGACCCAAGGGAACGCCGAGTAGTCCTCCTCCTCTTCGGCGACACCCCATACTTCGCGTACTCTGTCGACTACTCCTGCCATGACGTTGGCGACCTGTTCGTTCGCCTCTTCACCTGGCTCGTATTCGGCATATGGCCCGACGTGGAAGGTGAGGTGCCTGGCATTGATTATCTTCCCAGCCTGTAGGCTGGTTTCCATCTTGGAGAGTGTGCGGTTCCTCTCTCTCTTGCTCCCCAGGAGCTCCGCGTAGTAGGGCCCATGCATGTTCATCTCGAAATCCGACTTCCAAGACAGTATTCCCGCCTGCCAGTATTGGTCGAAGTGCTGGGGTTGTATGGTTCGTACCGTCTGGACTTCCATCGCGTCGAGGCCTAGGACTGTAATGTCGTCCATCCCCTCGACAATAGTTCGGCCCTTGCAGGAAAGGGGTACTCCTGCAGGCCCAAGTTTGAGTGGCATCCCTGGTCCTCGCGGGTCCGGCCGAAAGGGTGCCCCTTCAAAAGGGGTTTCCGCTAGTGGCCACAAATCAGTCCTTGTCATCGGCTTTCTAGTCTAGCAGCCGCTTCTATTCCAGAGGCCCCAGGGCCGGTGTTAGGAAGTGCGCATAGGAATTCGGCCAGCCATCTCTCCGCGCTGACTTCCTCCTCGATTTCGATCTCCAAGCTCCCCAGTGAATGCTCAACAACGACCACCCCCGAGCTAACGTCATACGAGCAAACGATAGGAACAAGTCCTCTTTTTCGCACTTCCTTCAGAAGATTCCGAGCAACGACTCCTTCGACAAGGGAAATCTCATCGATAGCATCGCTTTGGAAGAATAGAACGTGTACCTGCCTGATTCTTTCAATCACAGAACCCCATGCCTCTTCGGTCCTGCCATTGCCATCGGCAGGATCCACTATCATAACTGTCCGGCATCCTTCTAGTTCGGCAAACGCCATCGAGGCACCCCAAGCCCATTTGCTGGAATCCCCATCCAGGACAGCAGAGGATGTGTTCAGTAGCCAGTGAGTGGATTCTAGGACTCCTCTCCAATCAATCGATCCCCGGTCAAACTCCTCTTTCCCAATCTCTTCCTCTGGGACTACGAATCTCCCATCTGAACCTATTGAGATAGCCTCTAGCAGGACCCTGGAACCAGCATCGCTTCGGTCCTGCCTTCCAAGGCATACAATCCTGGGAGCCCCTGCTTGCACGTCTCACGCAATCGCCCCGGAGTGAATAGGGTTGCCTAGTCCAACTTCCAGCGTAGTATCGCTATCGCACCGCCAATTCCATGCAGTTGTTGCCCCGCATCGTGATCAGTAGATGCCTGGATTATCTTACCACCCGAACTCTCGACTGCATCTGCAACGGCCGCCCACCTGGATTGGCCATCCTCGGTTCGAAGCAGCGAGGCCTCGATGACCAGGGTTTCCACGGCACCCTGCTCAGCTGCCTCGGAGACCTGTCCCAAACCGTAGGACACCGCTCCCTCTGCCGAGACTCTCTTGAGTCCCTCCTCTATGACTCTCACCTGCTCCACCAGGGCATGCTCTCCAAGAAGTGAATCGGCTAGCCCCTCTGCGAGGACTTCATTGGCTGCGGAACGGCCCCCGATTGTAGTTGGTGCGTTTACTATCATATTCTCCGCCCCCAGCTCTCTGAGGTTACCTTCGAAACCCTCTCTTGCCAGGCCAGGGCCGCAAATCACCAATGGCATTGGGTCAGGGAAGACCATCCTGGCCTCCTTTGCTACTTTTTCGAAGAACTCCTTGCGAACTGCTGTTGAGTCTCCAGTCCTCTTCCCCCCTCCCCTAAGGCTGAACTGGGACACATCGCGAATTCCGTGTGTCGCGACCTCGAAGATCAGTACCTCGTCGTTCTCGACGACCATCAGTCCCGCCCGGGCCTTTCTCCCGGAGGAAACAGCCTCCTTGATGAGAGAGCGATCCATTCTGGAAAGCCCGCCTTCCCGGGAAATCTCGATCTCGTTGCCCACTCCAATCACGTGAGTATGGTGGCTTCCGATGTCAATCCTGGCTTCCTTGATCACGCCATGGACCCTCAGGTTGTCCGTGAACGGCTGGAAGGCCGTTTCAGATGCCTCAAGCAGAATCCACATAGGCTTCCTCTCAGCGCTCTTCGCCCTACTGTCCTCTTTGGTACCCGTAGTCGAGTCCCTCCTGTGGGAGAGCATCCCCACAAGGCATCCAGAGCCGCATATATGGGAAAGGACCCAGAGATCGTCTTCGCTCTCTATCCTTACTCTGACTCCCTCGTCCAACCACTTGACGCGACGCATTGCTGGGCCCTCCGTTACCTTCGATGAAGGCCCACTCTTGAAACCTTCATCGGTGATTACCCCGGGCGAGAGACATGGATGGACCGGCCTACTGGGGGATAGCAGGGAACCCAATCTCCCATTCCCTAACACCCAGGCTCTTCTCCATAGTGGGGGCTAGCCTGGGAATCGGGCCGGCCGAGCAGGTCTTCATAACGGCGACCAGCATAGAAGAGTTCGAGTCAGGGGTGTCCTCTTTGGAAGGGGAGATTTGGCTTTCTTGCACAGCCCCTCTCAAGCACTCGCCCCAGTCCAGATTGGGGGTCTATGGTCCCGATGGCGTGAACGCCATCAACCAGCTAAAGAGATCGAATGGTGAATGGACGGGCACAAGCACGGATGGGACTGGCTTTGTCTCAGCTTGCCAACATATCGGGATTGAGCCCTCAGGGGCCGTTCTACGAATGAAGGGAGGAGGCTCAGCTGCTCGTTCGATAGCCGCTTCTTGGTCCTCCGAGGGCGGCTCGATAATCCCCGAGGCGGGTCGTAGGGAGTTGGTCAGCGGGCCATGGGACGGCAGCATTTTGTGGCATGGTGACGCTGACTTAGCAATTGATCTGGATGCGTCACCAGCCGGGGGCGCCTCTGTAGAAATGGATGCCAAGATGCAAGTCTCCATATCATATGGGAGTGGGACCCCTTCCGACGACTTTGCTGTGGTAATGGTCGTCGCCCAGCATCTAGAGGCCTGGAAATCCCTCTTCGCCCCATCAAAGGAGGAAGAGATGCCCAGTCTCCAAGAGGTCCTTTCTGCGCTTTGATTCACAGAGGGATGTTTCCGTGCTTCTTCGGGGGGACCCACTCCCTTTTCGTCAGGAGTGGCTTGATTGCCCTGGACAGGGCATCCCGGGTCTGGGCTGGCTCTATGACGTCATCTAGCCACCCATGCCTAGCTGCGACGTAGGGATCGCCGAACTTCTGCTGGTACTCCTCGACTAGCTCCCCATGCCTCTTGGAACTGTCATCAGAGTCTGCGAGCTCCGCCCTGTGGATGATCTTAACAGCGCCCTCGGCACCCATCACAGCCAACTCTCCAGTCGGCCAGGAAACGTTGTAGTCGGAACCAAGGTGCTTGCAGCTCATGGCCAGGTACGCCCCTCCGTACGCCTTCCTTGTCACCACGGTCATCTTGGGCACCGTGGCCTCTGCGTACGCATACAGAAGCTTGGCACCGTGCCTGATTATTCCCCCCCATTCCTGAACGGTTCCCGGGAGGAATCCCGGCACGTCTACGAAGGTAACGATTGGGATATTGAAGCAATCGCAGGTTCTGATGAAGCGCGCAGCCTTCACCGATGCGTCTATGTCCAGACAACCTGCTAGGACTGACGGCTGGTTCCCGATCACCCCGATTGAGTGCCCGTCCAACCTCGCGAATCCTATGACTACGTTCTCCGCATAAGACGGGAAAATCTCCAGGAACCTCTTGTCGTCGACGACCTGCTCTACCACCTTCCTCATGTCATAGGGACGGTCCGAGTCCTGGGGGACTAGCTTCTCCATCCCCTTGCACTTCCGGGTCGGCTTGTCCCCCGTTGAGATTATCGCTGGCTCTGCCAGGGTGTGGTCGGGCAGGAATGAGAGGATCTCAGCCGCTAGGTCGAACGCCCCGCCCTCAGTCTCCGAAACCAAGCATGCAACGCCGCTTCTACTGGCATGTTGTCCCGAGCCGCCCAACGTCTCTTCGTCCAACTCGCCTTCGACGATTTCGGGAATTACGTAGGGGCTCCTCATGAACATCCTACCCCTGCCCTGCCCGAGAATGACGAAGTCAGAGAGGGCCGCAGCTAGTGCGCTGGTCCCGGATACCGTACCAAGGACGATAGATATCATCGGGACCTTTCCAGAGCATGCGACTAGTATCTCCAGAAGCTCTCCCGTGGCACCCAGAGAAGTGACGCCCTCGTGCGCCCTTTGACCGTCGCCGTCCCATATCCCAACCACCGGGAGCTGTGACTTCTCAGCGAACTCGGCAACCTTTGCGATCTTCTTCGCATGCATCTCACCCATTGTTCCAGAAAACACAGAGTAGTCCTGGGAAAAGCAGGCAACCCTCCTTCCGTCTATCATTCCGTGGCCCGCCACTACGCCGTCCCCAAGGGGGGCGTGCATGTGCATTCCGTGGTCCCCCGAGCGATGCTTCACGAACGCATCGACTTCCACGAAGCTCCCGTCGTCCAGTAGGCCAAGTACCCGCTCCCGCGCAGTCTGGGAGCCCGATTCCCTGAGTTCATTAACGACCCTCCGATCGCCCGGAGAGCTCGCTTCGCGCCTCATCGAGTCTAGTTCGTCCCTCGGTCTGGACCCCGCCATATCCCCTCCAAGAGCAAGCCGGTTCATCAGCAAAGCGGCTGGACTATTCCCTCGAGAATGG
>Ga0310344_10001995_pt1 | contig 15465 bp, 15 predicted proteins | sample HC15DNA20200_MG_FD_203801 | JGI IMG/M metagenome (GOLD analysis project Ga0310344, IMG submission 203801) | Marine microbial communities from station ALOHA, North Pacific Subtropical Gyre - HC15-DNA-20-200_MG | ecosystem: Environmental > Aquatic > Marine > Oceanic | place: Pacific Ocean: North... | reverse complement strand
CATTTTAATTTCAGACCAAGTATTGCTGATGGATCTGATAATGTCAAAGCTTTTTCCAAGAATAAAAATTGTATACTTGAAGTAACATCAAGTACATTTTATGATTCTACCTCATTCTGGATTGAGCATGTAAAGAATCCTATAAAAGTAAAGAATGGAAGGCTAGTCAGCTCTGTATATCAACTCCAACCTTTTGACCGAGCACTTCAAGATACGGCAAGAGTTAGCATTAAATTAATGGAGTCGGAGTCCTTTAATAAAAAGGGCTTATTTTACTACGATCAAAAAAATGGGTGGACTTACCTTATGACAAGCGTTTCAACATCAGATAGAATACTTTCCTCTGCAATTTACAGTCTTGAGGCAGTAGCTGTTATTGAAGATACGATCCCTCCTCGAATTTTTGATTTTATTCCTGGATCTAAAGGTCATTATGCCCCCGAAGATCTTTTAATGATTACTGGAAGAATTGAAGATGATCTTTCTGGTATCTCTGGAAATAAAGAAATTGATATAAGTTTAAATGGAGAAAAATTATTATTTGATTATCAACCAATAAAAAATGAAGTCCGCTATAAGATTAATGGAATATTAGACACTGGAGATTATTCATTGAAAATATCCGCTAGAGATCAAATTGGAAACAAAACAGAAAAAATCATTGAATTTTCAATCAATTGAAATAGAAAGAGAAAGCTCCTGAAGAAAAATGTTTTTCCCTTATCGCGATGATAATCCCAGAGTTATAGTTCCTTTCATTACCTATTTACTGCTATTTATTAATTGTAGTGTTTTTATTCTTCAGACATTAGGACCAGAAGAGTTTACTAAGGTGTTTGCTATTATACCCAAAATGTCAAGTTTAGATTTTAGTCATTTTATTTTATCTTTATTTACATCTATGTTCCTTCACGGTAGTTTAGCGCACCTAATAGGAAACATGCTATACCTTTGGATTTTTGCTGATAATGTGGAAGGAATTCTAGGACATGGGAAATTTGCCGTATTTTATTTATCTGCTGGATTATCAGCTGGTATTATACAATCACTGGTAGATCTTACTTCCACAATTCCAATTGTAGGAGCTAGTGGTGCCATAGCTGGCGTACTTGCAGCTTATATGATACTTTTCCCTTTTGCAAAAGTTCATACCTTAGTTTTTATTTTCTTTTATTTTACTACTATTCGAATTCCAGCCTTATTTTTACTAGGTTTTTGGTTTCTCATGCAAATTACCAATGGATTATCTCTTCTTGGAGTTGACACCACTGGTGGGGTGGCATGGTTTGCTCATATCGGAGGGTTTATTGCTGGTTCAATCTTAATATTAACATTGAAAAAAACAGGATGAAAATTTTAGAATGGTTCAAATAATCCTGTCTATTTTTGAAAGAACTCTATTGGTAAATTTTATAATTGGTCATCGAATTGATATGTTTTCTATTCGCTTTAACTAAAAATTATGGTGAAAATATGCTAATTGGAATAGGAGGAGGGACTGGTTCTGGGAAAACTTTTCTAGCTTTGAAATTGCAAGAGGAATTTGGAGAAAGAAAAGTAATTATAATTGAACAAGATGCATACTATAAAGACTTGAGTCACTTGACATTGAATCAGCGCTTAGAAAAAAACTTTGATCACCCAGATGCCATTGATTTTAATTTATTATATGATCACTTAAATAAACTTATTGATAATCAGCCAGTAAACATTCCAATATACGATTTTTCGACCCATACTCGTCGAAAAGAAACAAAAGAAATCCAACCACATCCTGCTATTTTACTTGAGGGTATTATGGTTTTAACTAATGCAAGATTAAGAAATATGATGGATATAAAAATATTTGTAGAAACTGACCCCGATATTAGGTTCATCCGCCGCTTAGAAAGGGATATGCTGGAAAGGAACAGAACATTAAAACATATTATTAAACAGTATAAATCAACGGTGAAACCTATGCATGAACAATTTGTGGAAATAACCAAGAAATATGCTGATATTATATTGCCTGAAGGTGTCAATAATGAAGTTGCTTTAAACCTTATTAGAACAAAGATAAAAACCCAAATAAAAAAAGCTGTCTTAACAAACTAATATCGCTTATTCTATTTTTTTAATGACATATTAAACATTCAATAAGATGCCTACTCAAAGTCTAAAAGATTCAGGATGGATCGAGGTAATATGTGGAAGCATGTTTAGCGGAAAAACAGAAGAACTTATCCGACGGTTGCGACGAGCTAAAATAGCAAAACAATCTGTTGGGATTTATAAACTCAAAATTGATTCTCGATTTTCTCCCCATCACATTGTTTCTCACTCACAACTTAGTATGGCTTCAGAAATTGTGCAGTCTGCTGATGAAATCATAAAAAAATCCCAGCAAAAAGAAGTAGTTGGGATTGATGAAGCACAGTTTTTTGAAGATCCTTTAGTTGATATTTGTAGTGAATTAGCAAACAAAAGCAAAAGAGTTATTGTTGCCGGACTAGATAAAGATTTTCGAGGGAAGCCTTTTGACCCTATTCCAAAACTTCTTGCTGAAGCCGAATATATTACAAAAACTCTTGCTATATGCGTGTTATGCGGGAGCCCTGCAGGTTTTTCCCAGCGACTAAGTACTGATAGGACTCAAATTCTACTTGGTGAGAAGGGAAATTATGAAGCGCGCTGTAGAAAATGTTTCATACCACCTCAGAACTAATGGATAGATTTATTGGAGTAATTGGTATTGCTGTTTTACTTAGCATAGCCTATGTAATGTCAAATAACCGAAAAGCTATATCAATGAGGATAGTTCTTTGGGGTCTTGGCTTACAACTAATATTTGCAATATTTATACTTAAGACACCTATTGGGCAACCCTTCTTTAAAGCAATTGATAGTATTTTTATAGAGCTTCTAAGCTTCGCAGATGCTGGTAGTGATTTTTTATTCAAATCATATTTTTCAGGAGTAGTTGAAAAACCATTAATGAATATCGCTTTTCGGATACTACCCACTATTATTTTCTTCTCATCCCTAATGGCTCTTATGTATCATCTAGGTATTATGCAAAAAATTATAATATGGATTGCCAAAGCTATGCATACAACAATGGGTACTAGTGGTTCTGAAACATTGAGTGTTGCCGCTAATATTTTTGTTGGACAAACTGAATCACCACTTATGGTAAGACCTTTTATTTCCCAGATGACTAAATCAGAACTGATGGCGGTAATGACTGGAGGTTTTGCTACCGTTGCTGGTGGCGTAATGGCAATATATATATCAATCCTTAGCAATATACCTGGAATAGCTGGACACCTCATGGCTGCATCTATCATGAGCGCACCTGCCGCTCTTGTAGTAGCAAAAATTATTTTTCCGGAGACTGAAACATCCCCTACCATTGGGAACCTAAATTTTACATTAACAACACCCGATGATAATGCTATGGAAGCACTATCACGTGGTGCCACTGATGGTATGAAACTTGCTGCTAATGTAGGTGCAATGCTTATAGCTTTTGTTGCTTTTACAGCTTTAATTAATGGTATTCTTGGATTAATAGGTCATAGTATCCAAGATATACTTGGCATTATTTTCAAACCACTAGCTTGGACAATGGGTGTGCCTTGGTCAGAAGCAGATATTTTAGGGCAATTGATGGGTGAAAAATTAGTTTTAACTGAATTGATCGCATATACAGATTTAGGCCAATTAATAAGTAATAATGCCATATCTGAAAGAACAGCAATCATAGCAAGTTATGCTCTTTGTGGATTTGCCAATTTTGCTTCTATCGGTATTCAACTTGGTGGAATAAGTGGAATTGCACCTAAAAGAAGAAAAGATGTTGCAAAAATTGCACTAAAAGCGATGATCGCCGGGGCACTTGCATCATGGTTAACAGCTACTTTAGCAGGAATAATTATTTAGATTGAATAAGAAAATAAAATGCGCTTGATTATTTTAGGACCGCCTGGAATCGGGAAAGGAACACAAGCAAAACGTCTTTGCAAGCGTTATTCTCTAAGTCATCTTTCTACTGGAGATATGTTTCGATCGGCAATCCTAGAAAAAAATGCAGTAGGAAATATCGCAGAATCATATATCAATTTTGGCAAACTAGTTCCAGATGATATAGTGTTGAATATGGTAGAAGAAAAATTAGCCGAGATTGAAAAATTTAGGGGCTTCATTTTTGATGGTTTCCCTAGAACTGTTCCTCAGGCAACAGGATTTAAAAAACTAATTGATGCAGTGGGATTATCTCTTGACAAGGTTTTAGCCATTCATGGTAATAATTCAATATTATTGGAACGTTTATCTAGCCGTCGAACTTGTTCTCAATGCGGAAAAATTATCAATCTAATTTTCTCCACACCAAAAGTATATGGCCAATGTGATAGATGTTCTGGAGATTTGTTCCAACGTGATGACGACAAAGAAAATGTAATTATCAAAAGACTCGAAATATATAAAATTCAAACTGAGCCATTATTAAACTATTATGATAATGAGCATTTGCTATTGAAGGTTAGTGGTTTGGGAAGTATAGATGATGTGACAGCACGAATTGAGAGAGGAGTTGAAAACCTAATCAAGGCAGAATAATGTTGAAAGTTGGAATAACCGGAGGTATTGGATCCGGAAAAAGTACCGCCAGCAATAGGATGGCTGACTGGGGTGCATACGTTTTTGATGCGGATAAAGAAGCAAAAAATATCCTTATAGAAAACAAAAAAGTTTATCAACAAATAATAGATCAGTTTAGTCCCGATATAATCAATCCAGACAATACAATTAATCAAAAAAAGCTAGCAAAGATTGCTTTTTCCAATAGAAAGAATCAAATGGCTCTAAATTCCATTTTACACCCTTATGTTTTTCATTTGATCGATAAAAAATATGCTAAAATAAAAAATAAAAAGGATATATCAATATTTGTAGTAGATGCTGCATTAATATTTGAAACAGGTCTTGATAAGCAACTTGATTATATAGTGCTAGTTTCTGCAAAATTTGATTTAAGGATGAGCCGAACCATTAAGAGAAGATCTATTTCATATAAAGAAATTAAACGCCGAATGGATCTGCAATTACCTGAAAAATCCAAGATCAAAATGGCTGATTTTGTAATAAACAATAATCATGGTGAAAAAGAACTAATGAAACAAGTAGATGAAATCTATAAGGAAATAATCTTATAAGCTCTTTTACAAACCTTTCATTTTAATGATATCTTCAAGAAAATTTGGCACTTTCGAAGGTGTCTTCACACCAACTATACTCACGATATTAGGAGCAATAATGTATTTGCGTCTTGGATGGGTTGTTGGTAATGCAGGCTTTGGCGGTGCTTTAATCATTATTCTTCTAGCAAAGCTAGTAACAATTACAACAGGATTAGCAATCGCTTCTATGTCATCTAATATTAGAATTGGAGCTGGTGGGTCATATGCCATTATTTCCCGTTCACTTGGGCTTGAAATTGGTGGCTCTATTGGTATTCCTCTTTTTTTATCCCAAGCCCTTAGTGGTGCTATGTACGTAATTGGTTTTAGCGAGGCTTGGCTAGCAATATTTCCAAGTCACACAGAAATAAAAATAATAATTGGGGTACTTTTATTTTTAATACTAATCACTCTAACTAGTGCAAAATTTGCAATGAAATTCCAATTTATTATTATGGTTCTAATCTCAGCATCATTGGTATCATTTTTTATGGGGAATAATATCCAAATGGGAAATATTTCTTTTTGGGGAGAATTTGACTCTGCACCTTTTTGGACAGTTTTTGCCATCTTTTTCCCTGCAGTTACTGGTATAGAAGCTGGAGCAGCTATGTCAGGAGATCTCAAAAATCCTAGCCGATCACTATCAATTGGTATTCTAGGCGCAATTACTATTTCGTTCTTAGTATACGTATTACTTGCTTTCTGGATGGATCGAACTATTTCTTCAGATCTTCTAAGGAATAATTACCTCATAATGTTAGATACCTCTAGATGGCGACCTATAGTCGCTGGAGCAATCCTAGGTGCAACTTTTTCATCCGCACTTGGAAGTCTAATGGGAGGGCCTAGAACCTTAATGGCACTAGCACAGCATAAAGTAATCCCATTTGGTAAAATCCTTGGATATCAAAGTGAGAATGGTGAACCTAGACTGGCTATTGTTTTTACAGGGTTTATTATAGCTGTTGGAGCATTGTTTGGAAACCTAAATACTATTGCGCCTCTTTTAACAATGTTTTTCCTAATCACTTACGGAACAATTAACCTAGCGGTTTTTATAGAAAAAAGAATTGGTATATCAAGCTATAGACCTACATTCAAAATCCCTATAATTATACCTTTTATTGGTTTCCTATGGTGTACAATTGCAATGTTCTTAATTAACCCAATGTTTGCTGGTAGTGCCATTATTCTAATTATAACCGTTTATGTCTGGTTGGTTAGAGAAGGTCACCAAGCACCATGGGGCGATGTACGATCTGGAATTTTTACGGCATTGGCTGAATGGGCTGTAAGAATGGCAGCCCGATTACCTTCAAGTCCAAAATCTTGGAAACCCAATCTAATGGTTCCTGTTGAAGAACCTTTAGCTTGGCGTGAGAGGATTGACTTTATTAGAGACATTATTTCCCCTCGCGGAAGTGTAAGAATCTTTAGTGTAAAAATTCTTAAAAAAGGAGTTCGAGACCATATTAATAATATGGTTCAAAAGATGGTTAGCCAGGAATTCAAAAAAAATAATTTGTCTAAAGATTCAGAAGAATTGGAAAAGAGTTTAGAAACACTTGTTAAACCTTTAAAGGATGATGGATTACTAGCTGTTTCAACTCTTATTGAAGCAAACCATTTTCTTCATGGAATAAGTGTTGTAACTCAATCATTAAAGGGAATGCCATTGCCACCTAATATTATGTTCCTTACCATGAGTAATAATCCAGATAAAGATGAAAGGCTTAAGCAATTGATCTCCATGGCCACCAATCAAGAACTAGGCCTAATAGTACTCAATCTTTTTGAAGACAGAGGATTTGGCCATAGAAAAGATATCAATATGTGGCTAAGAGGTGGTTCACCCAATAGGAATCTATCTATTTTAACAGCTATACAACTTGAAAAAAATTGGAATGGACAGTTAAGACTTTTGCGACTTATAGATGATGAAGCTGATATGAATAAGGCAAGGGTAGGTCTTCAGGCTATTGCAAGACGGGGACGTCTACCAATCGATTGCGAAAAAATCATTTTTTCTGGAACATTCCCTCAAGGACTAGAACATAGCCCACCAGCTGATATCAATATTTTCGGAATCTCAAATAATATAAATATCAAAACTATGCATAAAATTTCATCTATAGTAGGAACGACCTGTCTCTTTATTAGAGATTCTGGAGAAGAGAGTGTACTGGCTTAAAAAGTTAATTAAATTGGCGAGAGGCATACCTTTTTATAGCACGTGGGGGTCCTAGTATTTCCCTAATAAGTATAGCATTTTTTAGACTTTTAGAGTGATTGAGATAAACTTGTATTGGATGCGAAGAAGTCAACTTTGCTAAATCTTTAGATTTCGGCATTATTTGTTCATTAATTTCCTTTTCTTCCAAATCATCTTCTCGAGTAACCTTAGACTCAAGTACATGGGCATCCGCAAGTAGTTCTGAATCAAAATCATCTTCTGAAAATTCAGTGTAAGATTCCTCTTTAGAAATGACTTTTGGCTTTATTTCATCAATAAGATCTTCGAAGCCCAAATTCCTGATAAATTCCGGTATTTGGTTTTTCTCATTTTTTGAAGTAGTTGATGAATTTTCTTCTTCTTCAGCAGTCGTTTGCTCAAAAACTTGGGATCTCTTTTTTAACCATTGCGATACAAGATAAGCAATGAGAAAAAATATCCAATAACTTATATCCACAATTATTCTTCTTTATTGCTAGGAGGAGCTTCTGGGCCTTCATCATTTGAGCCAGAGATAGAGTCTCTCATCCCTGTATCTGCCTGAATATTCTTCATAGAATAATAATCCATGATTCCAAGATTACCTTCACGAAAAGCTTGTGACATTGCTTTAGGTACTTCTGCTTCAGCTTCAACAACTTTAGCTCGCATTTCAGCAACTTTGGCTGTCATTTCCTGCTCTTCAGCTACAGCCATGGCACGTCTTGTCTCAGCTCTGGCTTGAGCAACTCTTAAGTCTGCTTCAGCCTGATCAGCCTGAAGATGTGCACCCACATTCTTTCCAACATCGACATCAGCGATATCAATACTTAAAATTTCAAATGCTGTACCAGCATCTAGTCCTTTCTCAAGAACAAATTTTGAAATATAATCAGGGTTTTCAAGTACTTTTTTGTATGAATCAGAGGAGCCTATAGCACTAACTATACCCTCACCTACTCTTGCGATTATTGTCTCATCAGTAGCACCACCTACTAATCCTGGAATATTGGTTCTAACCGTAACTCTAGCACGAGCTTTTACTTCAATACCATCTTTTGCAACAGCAGATAAAGTTCCATTTACTGGAGCATCGATTATCTTAGGATAGACTGATGTTTCTACAGCACCTTTCACATCTCTACCAGCAAGATCAATTGCGGTACAGGTAGTAAAATCCAATGGTATTTGTGCTTTATCCGCGGCAATTAATGATATTGCTACATTTGGCACATTACCTCCAGCAAGAAAATGAGTTTCAATCATTCCTGTAGAGATTACTTCTAGACCAGCTTTATGTAAATTGATTATTGAATCAACAATTACACGTGGTGGGATTTTTCTCAATCTCATCCGAATTAGATCTACAATTGTAATTTTTCCAATGCCTACCGAAACTATTCCTTGAATCCAAAGACCAATAGGAACAAAATAAAAAATAATTACTAGCGTAAAAACTATCACCCCAAGAAGTACGTATGGTCCTAACATATTATCTCCTAATCTTTATTAGTTTCTTTCCTTACTACAATACGGTTACCATCAACAGTTAGAATTCTTATTTTATCTCCATTGTCTATGAATTCTCCCTCGGAAACAACGAAGATTTTTCTTTCTCCCGCTAAAGCCCAACCAGATGGTCGTAAATCTGATGTTGCAATAGCAGTTGTATTAACCAATCCTTCCAAGCCCAAAGAAGTGCTATAACCTTCCGAACTTTTCTCACTTATAGGAAGGGTCATCTTCTTCCAAAACTCGGTTTTAATTAGAGCTTTAACCATAAGGTACAACGCAATAATACCACCAATTATGGCTATAGTAAACCCCCAAGAGGCGGCTGTGATATCAGCTGGTACTGGATGAACAGGAAGTAGCATCATAAAAAGACCACCCATTATAGTGACACCTCCTATAATTCCTATAAGTCCAAAGCCTGGAATAACCAAAACCTCTAGCAAAACAAGTGCAAGACCCGCAGCAATGATCAATAATTCAGTCATCGTTGCCAATTCGGTAAGTATTGTAGAACCAAAAAAAAGACTTAAAAAAATAACACCTAAACTCCCCGGTAATCCCCATCCAGGAGATTGAATCTCAAATAACAGACCAAGGAAACCTAGCGTCATAAGTAGAGAACTAACTGTAGGGTCAGTTAAAAATCGTACAAGCCTTTCTGACCAATTTATTCGTAGGTCAATGACATTAGCATCAGAGAAACCTATAGCATTTAACACTTCATCAAAAGTCTCAGCACTACCGTCAGCAATACCATATTTCAATGCTAAAGAAGTTGTAAGTGAAATTAATTTACCTTCTTTTCGGCCTTCGATATCATTAACCTCTATTGAATCACCATCAACAACAAGATGAGTAAAATTAAGTTCTTCATCTACCATACCTCGTGCTATTTCTTTATTCCTTCCGTGGCTTTCCGCGGTAGAAGCCATCTCCTCTCGCATATAAGAAATAACTTTTTCACTGCCCTTATTTCCTGACATATCAACAGCCGTAGCAGCACCTATTGTACCACCTTCCGTCATAAATATTTGCTTGCATGAAAGAGATATAAGAGCGCCAGCTGATATAGCACGACGATTTATAAAAGCAACAGTTAAAATTTTTGAATCTAAAATAGCATCCTTTATCTGCGTTGCACCATCTACTCTTCCACCAAAAGTATCTATATCAAAAATAATTGCTGAAGCTCCTTCTTCTTTTGCCTCTTGAACAGCTCTCTCAATGAATGGAGGCAAACCAAGATCAATAGTGCTTTGAATAGGAACCCTATAAACAATTTCAGCTGAAAAACTTCCGGAAATAAAAAAAATTAACAGTATAGAAAAATAACGCAAAATCATTGACTAAAATTACCCTTGACTTTCACCAATACCCAAATGTTTTACTTATATTTTTAAAAACATAAAGCTAAATAGCATTTGGTTCAATCCATTATGACCCAATAAATTGTTTAAGTGAGACCTATGTTTATTTCTGATCAATTCAGCTATAATTGCTTAAAGCTATTTCATAGATGGATAAATTCATTATCCTATTCAAAAAGAAATCGTTTAGGCCAAAAATTAGGCTCTTTAGTATTTGAAAAACTTAAAATTAGGCAGAAAGAAGCAAAAAAAAATATCGAGCTCGCTTTTCCAAAAGCTCCAAAAAGTTTTCATAATAGAATCTTAAAAAAACTTCATCATCACTTCGGAATTATGCTCGTTGATGCTTTATGCGCTGAAAAAGTATCAAAAAAGGAGGGAATGATTATTGAAGGAAAAAATAAATTAAATGCTGCTTATGAGGAAAAAAAAGGGTTGATCCTTATTTCAGGTCATTTTGGAAATTGGGAGTTAATTCCAACTTGGTTAGCTATCAATGGGTACGAGATTACAACCGTTTTTCAGAGACAATCTAATCGTGGTGCCAATTTGTTTTTCAAAGAACTCCGCAATAATCTTGGTACCTCGCCTGTTTATCAATCTACTTCAGTAACGAAATTAATCAGGCATCTCAGAAACGGGAAAATATTAATTCTTGCGAGTGATCAAAATGCTGGTATAAAGGGAGAATTTGTTGACTTCTTCAATCATCCAGCATCCACTCCTAGAGGCGCTGACGTGTTACATAAAAAAACGGGCGCGCCTATTATCACAGCTTTTTGTTATAGAGAGAGCAATGGTCGTTATACTCTAAAATTCGATAAACTTCCTGATAATAATGAAGTTTCAATTATGCGTCGCTTTACCTCTATTTTAGAAACTGAAATACGAAGTCGACCCTATCAATATTTTTGGTTTCACAGAAGGTGGAAATCAAAACCAATAGAATAAATTGAAAATATTAAATATCTATTCGCCTAACGCTATTACTGAAGCCACTGAATTATTAGGTTCTGGTCATGTTATAATCTATCCAACAGATACATTATATGGACTAGGTGCTGATGCTCTAAATTCTGATGCTGTAGAAAAAATATCTAAAATTAAAGGAAGATTGGGACCTTGGAGTATAGCTGTTAGTGATTTTAAGATGCTAAAAAAGTTCTGTTCCATACCAAAACTCCATTCAGAATTTGTTAGAGAAAGATTGCCAGGACCTGTTACAATGATTTTCCCAGGGATATCAAAAAAACTTGCCCCAGCAGTTTTAGGGAGAAATAAAAGTGTCGGTGTTCGAATCCCAGAACATTCCTTTTCTCAAGAACTAATTTCAAAATTTGGAAGACCTATTACATCTACAAGTGTCAATAAAACTGGTCAATCCCCACTAAATAATCCTAGTTTAATAAGAAAAACCTTTGCCAATGAAATTGACTTGATTCTTGACGCAGGAATACTTTCACCCTCTTCAGGCTCATCTATTTATGATCTTTCATCTAAAATTCCCAAAAAAATAAGATGAAAAAAATCTTATTTACTATTTCTATACAATTATCTTTTATGGTTGCACAAAGCTATCCTTTCAAAAGCGGTGAATTGCTTATATATGAGGTTAACCTAAATTTAATTTCAGCAGGAAAAGCAAGTCTTAAAATAAAAGATAATCGGGAATTAAATGGATCTAATAATTATCACATTATCTTTAATATGGCAACAAATAAGATCTGGGATGCAATTTTTCCTATAAGAGATACAGTAGACAGTTGGATAGACACCGAAAACCTATTTACACAAAAATTACGCAAAGTAATAAGAGAACCAAGGTATTCTCAGAATCTTGTCGCTGATTTTGACTATTATTCTGGAACTATAAATACTAATAAAAATTCATTGCCAGTCACAAAAGGAGCGCACGATCCTTATTCGTTTTTTTATTACCTTAGGACACTACCGCTTAGGGTTGGTGAACTATTTGAGTTGACAATTTTTGATAACTATAAATTAAATGACCTCAACATGATTGTTCATCGTAAAGAAAATATTAGCGTAATAGCAGGAAAGTTTGACTGTTTTGTAGTAGAACCATTTAAAGAAGGACGTACACTTTTCAAAAATAAGGGTGATATGAAAGTTTGGATAAGTGATGATGAGCATCGCTTACCTGTAATGATTGTCTCTAAGGCAGCATTCGGTTCTCTAGTTATGAAGTTATCAGAATATTCACTTAATTAGTAAACAAACGAGTCAAATCATTATATATAACAATCACAATTAGGAGAAGAAGAATAGCCATACCTATTTGTTGAATAGCCATCCGAACCTTTAATGAAAAATTGCGGCGTGCAATTCCTTCAAGTGAAACTAATAAAATATGTCCACCATCAAGACCTGGTATTGGTAGAATATTGATAAATGCAAGATTAATACTTATGATTGCGGTAAAGGATAAAAGGGCAATCATACCAGCACGTGCTGATTGACCAGCTAGTTGGGCAATCATTATTGGACCACCAATATCTTTCATTGATGCTTCCCCAGAGCCTATCATTGAAAGAGATTTAACAATCATTTTAAACCAGTAAACTGTCTGATTAAAACCAGAACTAATTGATTCAAAAAAAGTTGCTTTTTTCACATTATATCCACCAGCTATTCCAATAAGACCTACATTTTTTATACTATCCCCATCAGGAACAGCACCCTCCCTTGGGATTAATTCTGCTGTTAGGATTCTATTTTCACGTTCCCAAGAAATTGTAATTTTCTCATTGGGACTATTATGAATAATCTCCGTTAAATCTCCCCATTCATTTATAGGATTAGAATTAATCAATACTATTTTATCTCCAGCTTGAAGACCAGCCTCTTCAGCTGGGAATCCTGAGGTAATTTCCATTACAACAGGATCTCCAGTATTTTCAGGAATTCCTGAATACATTGTTATACCTGTAAAGAAAATGATAGATAACAATACATTCATTATGACACCAGCGGACATAAACCAAATCTGCTGGAGTCTATTCTTGGAGTTCAGTTCATCGGGAGCACCTGTAATTTCTGTCTCAAGACTTTCATCAACGTATCCCGCTACTTTTACATAACCACCCAATGGAACTAATGCCAGACAATATTCAGTATTGGAAGCTTTCAATCGTTGAGAAGAAATTATTTTTTCTATAACAGGTTGCCATTGAAGTTTTCCAGATTCTCCAATCTTATAGAAAAAAAATGTAAAAAGAAGACCCTCAGATGTAGGAGTAAATGAAATAAACCTTGGGGGATATCCCAGGGAAAAACGTTCTACTCGCACACCAATAGAGCGAGCCGCAAGAAAATGTCCAAGCTCATGAATAAAAACCAATATACCGAGAACAAAAATCATAGCTAGAATTGTGGTCATAATGTCACCTTCTCCTCAATTAATTTTTCTACAAAATCTTTCCCCCATTCCTCAAGTTCCATTAAATCTGAAAGGTTTGGCTTTGGAGTCCATTTATGTCCTCGTAATACTGCTTCGTTGATTTCAACGATTTCTGTAAAACTAATTTTACCATCCAAAAAAAGTTTTACACTATTATCATTTGCAATATTCAGAGCAGCTGTTGCTGAACCACCCATTTTAAGTGAATCATAAGCCAATGGGATACACGGAAACTTATCAAAATTTGGTTTTTCAAATGTTAGATCAGTTAATTCTACAGGATTGAATTCTCCCCAACTACTTTCTAATCTATTTGGAAAAGTTAGAGCAATTTGAATAGGAACCTTCATATCTGGCAAACCTAATTGAGCTTTTACTGATCCATCAATAAATTCTACCATACTATGAATTATTGATTGAGGATGTACCACAATTTCTATCTGCTCATGAGAAATATCAAAAAGCCAATGAGCTTCAATTACCTCAAAACCCTTATTCATCATAGTAGCTGAATCTATAGAAATTTTTCTGCCCATATTCCAATTAGGATGAGCTAGTGCCTGTTCTATTGAAGCTTCAATCAAGTCAATTTTTGGTTTTGTCCTAAAAGGGCCTCCAGATCCTGTAAGTATTATTCGCTTAATTGAGGAACCCTCTTCACCCATAAGGCACTGCCATAATGCACTATGTTCACTATCAACTGGGAAAATTTTTGTTCCATTTTTTTTCATAACTTCTTTGATAAGAGATCCAGCCATTACAAGACTCTCTTTATTACTCAAAGCTACGTTGACCCCAGCTTCCAATGCCTTAATAGTAGGTTCCATACCAGCACCACCAACAATTGCATTTAGACAAATATCTATATTTTCCCAAGATGATAATTCTAATAACCCTTCTCTTCCTACTAAGACATCTATAGATGAACCTTCTAGATTTTTGCGTACCAATTTTGCAGCTTCTGGATTAACAATTGCTATAGCGTCAGGTTTGAATTCCTTTACCTGTTGAAGTAATATTTGGGAATTACTATGGGCTGAAAGATATTTTATCGAAAATTGATTATTTAAATGCCTTATGACATCCAATGTATTAATGCCAATAGAACCAGTAGAGCCCAATACTCCAATAGATCTTTTTCTCATTTTAATAGTGCACTTATACTAAACATTAGAGATGAACCCTTATTACTTAAGTTTAATTTTAATCCACTTATAAATTTCCCATATGAAAACTCAGCTGTTCCAGTAATAGCATTAACCTGATCTTTAATCCGATTTGGCCATGATTCATCGGCAACATTAAATTTATTATACAGGATCACATCGTAAAAAGTAGTAGTTAGACCACAATGCAAAAGAATGTGGTTCAAATCTATCCTATTAGTAAGTGTCGCACCAATAGTTTTGAGCCTAAAATCCTCCGCCCCTTCTAATGACCTACGACTTAATTCTAAACACCAAGGAACTTTCTTTTTTGATATATCGCCAGGCAATAAGTCTATCATATATCCTGAGAGCATAATGACATTCTCTCCAGCCACGTAACCTGACAACATTCCTCCTAACCACAAATTATCTGAAACATGATAAAAGGATGAAAATAAAGGCATAATAGGAAGATTTTCTGTTAGGCTTATACTAGTTCCCCCACTCAACATAATATTTCCTTCATAGCCCCTGCCGGATAAAAGCTGTTGACTGCTCTGTAAAGTCAAATTACTAA
>Ga0310344_10001994_pt1 | contig 15466 bp, 13 predicted proteins | sample HC15DNA20200_MG_FD_203801 | JGI IMG/M metagenome (GOLD analysis project Ga0310344, IMG submission 203801) | Marine microbial communities from station ALOHA, North Pacific Subtropical Gyre - HC15-DNA-20-200_MG | ecosystem: Environmental > Aquatic > Marine > Oceanic | place: Pacific Ocean: North... | reverse complement strand
GTATTGGTTCCATTTTTAGCTTGGTTCGTGCTAGCTCGTACTCAGTTTGGATTTCGTATTAAGCTGTTTGGGTCAGCACCTCTAGCAGCTCGTCATGCAGGAGTGAAAAGCCAAACAATTGTTTGGCAATCGCTGTTAATTGGTGGGGGATTAGCCGGACTAGCCGGCATTGTTGAAGCTACTGGTACTATTGGACAACTAATGCCAGATATTTCACCGGGCTACGGCTTTACAGCAATCATAGTAGCGTTTCTTGGTCGCTTGCATCCAATCGGTGTGCTCCTGGCAGGCATCGCGATAGCCATTACTTATATTGGTGGAGAAGGCGCACAGATTTCCGCCGGTCTACCCAAAGCAGTGACAGGACTATTTCAGGGTATCATATTGTTCTATCTTTTAGCCTTTGATCTCTTCACACGATATAAAATAGTCTCCCGATCAAATTAATCCTCTTGCCATGATAGAAACTAGTCTAGTTATCGCTTCCATTATGACCATGATGACTGCTGCTACGCCGTTAATCTTCGCAGCAACAGGCGAACTTATTTGCGAGAAATCAGGAGTCTTGAACTTGGGCGTCGAGGGCATGATGCTAATCGGTGCAGTATTTGGATTTGCCGCGGCCGCAATTACAGGCAATGCCGCATTGGGACTCATAGTAGCAGCTGCAGCGGGACTCGCCGCAGCTCTTATTTTCGCATTCCTTACACTAACCCTGCTTTCCAACCAGGTGGCCACAGGCCTTGCATTGACAATATTCGGCACTGGCCTATCTGCGTTAGTTGGGTTCGACTTTGTTGGAGAAACGATAGATCAGATCAGAGCCATTTACATTCCTGTGCTTACTGACATCCCCATTATCGGGGCTCTCGTGTTTGGTCATGACCCGCTAGTCTACCTGTCATTGCTTATTCTGCTTGGGTCGAGTTGGTTTTTGAATAAATCCCGATTGGGAATGATAATGCGCGCAGTGGGAGACTCCGATGTCTCTGCTCACGCTATTGGATATCCAGTTGTAGCTATAAGATTCGCTGCTGTCGGTTTTGGAGGGCTAATGGCTGGACTCGGTGGGGGCTATTTATCCTTGGTATATACCCCTCTATGGGCTGAAAACATGTCGGCCGGAAGGGGCTGGATTGCTTTAGCACTGGTCGTGTTTGCTAGCTGGAGACCCAACCGGGTGCTTTTAGGAGCCATTCTTTTTGGCGGAATCACAATATTGCAATTAAATGCCCAGGCTGCTGGTCTTGGTATTCCGGCAGCTTTCATGTCAATGCTCCCTTACATTGCAACGATAGTTGTATTAGTCTTAATCTCTAGGGATGCCGTCAGGATCCGGCTTAATGCGCCGGCCTGCTTGGGTCGGTCGTTCCGGGCAGAGCGCTAAAGTGGTATCGTACCGTGCAGTTCACCAACATGGGAGGAAATAGAAGATGAAGCACCTGGTCAGATTAACTATGTTCATAGTGGCAACAGTTTTGAGCTTTGGAATGATTGGAACCGTATCCGCAGATAAGCTTAAGGTTGGATTTATTTACATCGGCCCACCGGGCGATCATGGTTGGACCTACGCGCATGATCAAGGTCGATTGATGATTGAAGAAGAGCTAGGCGATCGGGTTGAAACAACATTTGTAGAAGGAGTGCCCGAGGGTCCTGATGCTGAACGTGCCATCGCCAAATTAGCTGAAACTGGTCACGGCCTTATTTTTACGACTTCTTTTGGATATATGGAGCCTACTCTTAAAGTTGCTAAACGATTTCCCAATGTTAAATTTGAGCATGCTACTGGCTACAAACAAGCCGATAATGTTGCTACCTATTCAGCACGTTTCTATGAAGGTCGTTATGTGCAAGGTCAAATTGCAGCCGAGATGTCGAAGAGTGGTGTAATTGGTTACATTGCATCCTTCCCAATTCCAGAAGTTGTGCGAGGCATAAACGCGTTTATGCTGGGTGCTCAATCTGTAAATCCTGATATGAAGGTCAAAGTGGTATGGGTATACACCTGGTTCGATCCACCGAAGGAAGCGGATGCTGCCAAAGTACTAATGGATCAAGGTGCTGACATCATTACTCAACACACTGACAGTACCGCGGCAATTCAGGCAGCAGCGGATCGCGGCATTTATGCTTTTGGCCAAGCATCCGATATGATCGCTTTTGCCCCAAATACGCAACTCACAGCAATTATTGATGCCTGGGGTCCATATTATGTAGCTCGAACTCAGGCGGTGTTGGATGGCACTTGGTCGTCGGGCGATACTTGGCATGGCATGAACGAAGGCATGGTCGTTATGGCACCATTTACTAACATGCCATATTCAGCACAGCAAATGGCTCGCAATACGACAGCTAAACTCACCTCGCAAGAGTTTCATGCCTTTACTGGGCCCATCTATAACCAGGAAGGAGAACTCGTTGTTGCCGCCGGAGAAGTTGCCGATGATGGCATGTTGGCGGGCATGAGTTTCTATGTGCAAGGTGTAGACGATAAATTACCTCAGTAAAACTTTATAGGCTGTCTAGTTAAAACCCCGCTCTTTCTCAGAGCGGGGTTTACCTCCCAGTAAGGATTCAACGGAGTCGCATGACACGACTTTGGATTAAAGATCCCCTCGCTATTTTTGCTGATGACGCGTCTGGTGGTGTTGTTGTCGAGAATGACCAAATTGTTGAGCTAGTGCCAAAAGGAAGCAAACCTGAACAGCCTGTTGACTCCATTTTTAATGCCAACAACCATGTAATTGTGCCGGGACTGATCAATACACACCATCATTTCTATCAGACACTAACCCGAGCTATTACACCTGCCCTGGGGAAACCACTTTTTAGCTGGCTCCAAACTCTTTACCCGATTTGGGCAAACTTAGATCCTGAGATGCTTGCAATTGCGACCAAATTGGCATCGGTCGAACTGCTACTATCCGGATGCACTACTGCATCCGATCATCACTATATTTATCCCGCTTGTTTAGACAGAGCATTGGACATTCAAGCGGCTGTAATCAAAGAGATTGGTATTAGAGCTACCTTAACTCGCGGCTCTATGGATCTTTCAGTGAGTGATGGTGGTCTTCCTCCTGACAGTGTAGTCCAAGACAAAGATACCATCCTTGCAGACTGTGAGCGAGTCGTGGAGACATATCATGAGCCAGGATATGGTGCTATGACCCAGGTTGCTTTGGCGCCTTGCTCGCCTTTTTCGGTTAGTGGCAAATTGATGCGAGAAACAGCAAGTCTCGCAGATCGCCTAAATGTGCGTATCCACACACATCTTGGAGAGACGCAAGATGAAAACAACTATTGTCAAAAGAGATATGGCATGCGCCCTTTAGATTATCTAGAAGAATGTGGATGGTTAGGCTCCCACACCTGGCTAGCCCATGGGATTCACTTTAACTCAGATGAGATTAAGAAACTTGGCCACTTTGGCATCGGTATATCTCATTGCCCTAACTCGAACATGTACCTTGCATCGGGTGTGTGTGATGCACGCGCCATCGAAAATAGTGGCGCGCCGCTTGGGCTGGGAGTGGATGGTTCTTCCTCAAATGACTCATCTAATCTGGTAGAAGAGATAAGACAGGCACTCTTGCTTCAAAGAATTGGGCACCATACAACTACAATCCAACATACTGATGCCCTCCGTTGGGCTACCTTGGGTGGAGCCCGGTGCCTTGGACGATCAGATATCGGTCGTATTGCTCCTGGCCTTCAAGCAGACCTAGCTCTATTTTGTCTTGATGAGTTCCGGCACTCTGGCAGTCATGACCCGCTTGCAGCTCTCGTAGTTTGTGGTAGCCATCGTGCAGACCGCGTAATGATTGGTGGGGTTTGGAAGGTTCGAGACGGACATGTCATAAATATAGACACCGAACACCTCATACATAAGCACAACAAAGCAGCAAAAAAACTACGCCAACAAGCTAGGCTTGAAAGCTAGCTTTAGTTAGCTCTTACCCCAACAAAGCATTAATAAGCCGTGCCGCCTTAGAAGACCCATGTTGTTTTTGCATAAGTCGTGAAGTCGCCTGCAGATTAGCATTTATGGTTGTATCCCCTAAAAGTCTATCTATGCATTGCGCAAGTTCATCATCGGACCAGTGCTTTCTATGCAACTGTAACCCGTGCTTCGTCTCAGCAATACGCTGCGCATTGTCATGACCATCCCAAACATAAGGCATAATTAGAGCAGGTTTTCCGAAGTACAAACACTCATTAAATGAATTATTTCCACCATGATGGATAACCACATCTACTTGTTCAATCACGGATGGTTGCGGGTACCAAGAGTCGATATGAACATTTTCAGGAATCTCTGACTCTGGGTACTGATCTCTATAATCCCCAACATTAAATAGAGCTCGAACCGGTAATCTTGATATAACTGAAATTAATCTGCGAATAAGACTAGTATCTCCTGCGCCTAAACTTCCGAAGCTTACATATAAAAGTGGATGTTCGGAGCGTCCAAATTCTGGGATATCGTAAGGGGCTTCTTCTCGCACACACCCTTCAAGGTATTGGAAGATAAGTGGATCCAATTGATGACGTCTTTGAAATTTGACAGCTTCTGGATATAGCAACAAGTTTAAATGAGGAGATGTTTCAAAGAATTGGCCTGGAGGGTACGGTTTCTCTCCATTACAAATCAAAAAGTCATTAAATTTCTGATGTATAGGACTAATAACATCTAAAAACTTTTCATCATACTTAGCAAAACAAGCCTTGTCATTCTCGGGACAACCAGACAAGTGGGGTGGGATGTCCGGATCTGAAATTTCATTCTCCGAACATGAGATTATTCTCACCCAAGGTATTTCGTGGGCTTCAGCAAATGTTTTTATTGCTGGAAACAAAATTACATTATCTATACACACAAGATCTGGTTGTATTTTATCTAATATCGATGGCAGATCCTTCTGAGCCCAAATAGCTGTTTCAACAATTGCTTCCCAGCATTCTTTGACATAGTTGTCAATCTGTTGAAATGGTGACAAATCAAAGTTCGGTATGTGTCCGTTGATGAATTCAGACCAGTATTTGGACATTTCCTCAGGAGACATCGGTTCCGACATGTTGACCGTATACTCGATAAACCCATAACTCTGATAAACACCAACCATTCCAGGATCTGTAAGAAAAACTACTTTGTGGCCGATTTGCTCGCATGCCTGAGCAATCCCAACAGAATTAAGAGCTGGGCCAAAAGCGGCTTCTGGAAAAAATGCAATTGTTTTCTCTGACATAGCAGTCTCCACATAAGTCTATCTATTACTGAACAATAGCTGACTTTAGCAAGAAATAGCCTTATGTTGGCTCTGCGGGCGACATCAAAGTACTTAAGCTTGCCTCATACTGAGGCACCGGGTTAACAATAATGTGGCTATGGAATAAGTAGCCCACTTTTTGCGAGAATAGACTGATGGGAATAGAAATCGCTTGGCAAGAATGGATCGGTCTGATTGTACGATGGTTTCATATTATGGTGGGCATCGCCTGGATTGGAACTTCGTTTTATTTTATCTGGCTGGATCAAAGTTTAAAGAAAGGCCCAGCCTCACCAGATGAAGTTCAGGGTGAGTCATGGAGTGTTCATGGTGGCGGCTTTTATCATGTACAAAAATATCTCGTTGCACCAGACCAACTGCCCGCCCAATTGCATTGGTTCAAGTATGAGGCATATTTCACCTGGATTTCTGGATTGATACTTCTAGCTGTTCTCTATTACTGGAGTGCTGAGAGCTTTCTGATGGATCCGAGTCGTGCCAGCATGTCAATCTCTACCGCCATCAGCATAAGTCTCGGATCTTTAGTCGGTGGATGGGTTTCCTACGATCTTCTATGCCGCTCGAAATTAGGTTCAAACACTACTGCACTATCACTAGCAGTGTTCACACTAGTAGTAGTGATTGGATGGGGGCTTACGCAAATCTTTAATGACAGGGCAGCGTTTCTGCATGTCGGCGCAGTAATCGGAACCATCATGACAGCCAATGTGTTTTTTATCATTATCCCCAATCAAAAAAAGGTAGTCTCTGAACTAAAAAAAGGCAAGACGCCTAAATCAATACTTGGTGTCCAAGCAAAGCAACGCTCACTCCACAATAATTATCTTACACTACCGGTTGTGTTGTTCATGATAAGCAGCCACTACCCGGTATTATTTGGCGGTGGGCAAGCATATGGCTGGCTAGTCATCGCTGCAATAATTGTAATAGGTGGCATTATTCGAAACTTCTTCAATGCTCGGCATCTTGGAGCACGGAGAGCCAGTTTGTTATGGCAATGGCCGGTAGTGGTTGTCCTAACTGCCCTACTTATTCTATTTCTCAGTCCTTCCCAAAAAATAACGGATAAGCAAGTAACCAATGCTAGAGCCCTCTCTATACTTGAGACACATTGCGCCTCTTGCCATGCCAAAAACCCCATCGATCCTGCTTTCCAAGTCGCCCCATCGGGGTTGTATCTAGAAACTCTCGAGCAACTTCAACTACATGGAGATAGGGTTCTGACTCAGGCTGTTATGAGCACGGCGATGCCACTCGGCAATAGGACTGCTATGACGAAGACAGAACGTGAAGAATTAGGCATATGGATAAAAAACACCAAAAAGTAGTCAGATTGGATGAAGAATTGCGCCATAAACATATATTAATTTTGAAAATATGGGACGAATAAATACTCCAATAAGAGTGCCGTTTGTGGCATTATGTTACTAGCATGAATTGCGTAGAAATCTATCACTAAGAGCGATTTTTATGGAATATCTCCAATATTAACTTACCAGATACCAATGGTATGAGATTCAAGCAACGCTAGATAACACAAGGAGCTGCTATGAAATCCCTTCGACTAACCATATTGCTATGCACGCTATCAACTTTTGTCGCTGGCTGTGCTGGTGTGTCTCAAGAACAAAGTGGGCAAACTATTGGCAGTGTAGTTGGCGCTATTGTCGGTTACAACCTCGGCAAGGGGCATAAAGATCAAGGTTGGGCTGTGGGGCTAGGCGCACTATATGGTGCTGCGATTGGCGCCAACATCGGCAAACAATTAGATGAACGGGATAAGGCTCTAGCTAATGAAGCTTTTCAAGGATCATTAGAGAATAATAAGACCGGCTCATCGTATACGTGGAACAATCCAGACACGGGTCATAGCGGTCAAACTACCCCCACTCGAACAATTGCTGCCACAGCAGGTAGTGGCCCTTGTCGTGAGTTCACTACGACTGTCCTAGTTGGTGGCGAGGAGCAGCAGGCTTACGGCACGGCTTGTCGCCAAAATGATGGCAGTTGGAAAATTGCAAATTAGGTTAGGGCTTTAATTTAGTAAACAACATTTGCGGTGGTTGAGGCGAAACATTGGGCAAATAATATGAGCAAAACTAATCACTAACAAGCTCATAGCTGCGACAGACGACGGGTAGCATCGGAATATCCGACTTCCTAACCGTTTTTCCATTTGCTCTCTCGTCTGTCATACACCTGTTGGTCATCACGTATTTTTTTGTTTCGAGTAAGACCGAAACCACGCTCGTCTAGTGCTAGATAAAACATAGCGAGAAGGTGATTAGAGGGTATTTGTGCACGTTTAGGGCAGGAGTATAATTTAGCTATAACATGAGCAGAAGTTAAAGCAGCCAAAAAATTTACCTACGAACAGCTTACAATTCCCAGCTGACTAGGACTGAGTGATGTCAATGGGCGAAGAGATTAGGGTAACTGGCGGTTGTCTATGCGGAACGATTCGATATGAAGCGGATCATCACCCTTTAGTTTCCGTATTATGTCATTGTAGGATGTGTCAAAAGCACTTCGGAAGCCTATTTTCCGCAGCTCTTGGTTTCAAGCCATCTGGTTTTCGAATCATGTCTGGCGAACCAGTTTCGTATCAGTCCAGTGAACTTGTTCAGCGAAGCTTTTGCGGAAGCTGTGGCTCACCAGTCACATATCAGCGGTACGATACAAAGTTTGTTGCGGTTCAAATGGGCACGCTTGACTATCCAGAAAAGTACGAACCCAAGGCGCACATTTACACCGATACGAAAATTCCGTGGGTTGACATCCAGTCGCATCTTCCGGACAAGACCTCGGAAATGCCCTCATACAGAGCTTCTCGTACAAAATCATCCTATGAAAGAACCTATAAAACTATCGCTAGTCTTCCAAAGGCAAAGAGGACGTGAAAAAGTTAGTCCTACTTTAATCCTACCTGAGTTGTAGACGATAATAGGCGGGCATGATTTATCCATAACTTGAGGAGGCCACTTCATGAAGATGCCAGCATTCCCAACATTATCTGACGAAGAGATGGCACGACGATTGCAACCACCAGATGGGCCTGTCCGTATGGTGTTTGATACTGATTGTCGGAACGAAATTGATGATCAATTCGCACTCGCCTGGGCTCTGTTATCAGAAAATGAGATCCACGTAGAGGCATGCTATGCAGAACCTTACTCCCATGAGTGTTACCGGAAGAGTCTAGCTAAAGCTTATGAAATGATATCTTCGTCCAATGAAATTCATGCTACAGATGACAAAAGTAAGGATAACCATATTCGATTTGAGACTGACGATGGTCCTCGATCTCAACGCCTAGAGAACTGGGCACGTGTTCTGCATAGCCAAGGCATCCACCCACAAGATCTAGAAATTGACGGTCCAGAAATAGGCATGGAAAAGAGCTATGATGAAATACTCCACATCTATCAACTTCTTGATAAAAGCGCAGAAGGAAAAGCCTTTCGAGGCGCCGACCGATACCTTGCTTCCTACGACGACCCAGTTATCAGCGCATCGGTAGAAGATCTCATACAAAGAGCAAAGGAATACAAAGATGAACCGCTTTACGTGGCTGCGATTGGCTGTGCAACCAACATTGCATCAGCTCTCTTGATGGCTCCGGAAATTATTAAGAACATCGTGGTGTTATGGACAGCCGCCTATCCCACTAGCGTGCCCTATCCCAACTCATCGTTTAATCTTGATCAGGACATTCTAGCGGCGCAACTTTTATTTGATAGTGGTGTACCGCATGTGTACCTGCCCGGCTATCATGTTGGCGCGCAACTCACTCTCTCTCTACCAGATTTGGAGGCATGGATCCGAGACAAAGGGAAACTTGGGGATTATCTCTTTGGCGAATACATGGTCTGGTACAAGATAAGACAAGAGAGTGCAACAAGTAACTCTAATGAGGGAGAACATACGCATCCGGATATGAGGGGTTACACGAAAGTCATCTGGGACCTCATCAATGTTGCTTGGCTGATGAATCCATCCTGGGTTCCGACTGAATTACTTCGTGCCCCAATATTCGGAAACGACGCGCGCTGGCACCATAGTCCAGGCCAACGCCATTGGATGCGAGAAGCCTACGCAATTGATCGGGATGCTATCTTTTTAGACTTGATACAAAAATTTGAAAAGGCTCCCTGAGCATCTGATACCACCTGTTATGCCAGACTTCATTTTCAAAAAAACTGAAAGAAAGGAGTATGATTTATCCACAACTCTAGCAGAGCAGATGGCCTTCCGGAAAACAGAGAAAGAGCGCATAAGGCTGTCGCAACTCTTCCAAAAGCAAAGAGGAGGTGAAAAAAGTTTGTCCCATTTTAGTCCCATAAGAAGATTTTAGAACTGAGACACTGACGTAAGTCATTGAAAAGAAGGTGGCCAGGGACAGAATCGAACTGCCGACACGAGGATTTTCAGTCCTCTGCTCTACCGACTGAGCTACCTGGCCTTACTTTCACCATATAGAATGCACTTGATTAGAAAGCACTAAGTAAGCGCGCGTCAACCCTTAGGGTAACATGACATTGCAATGCTATAGTCTACTCAAACTGACCGGAATTATAATGAAACACTGCAGCGACTGTGGCTCTACCGTTAATCTCCTAATACCAGACGGCGATAATCTACCCCGTCATGTCTGCAGTAAATGTGGCGTGATCCACTATCAAAACCCTAAAATAGTAGCCGGATGTATTCCTGAATGGCAAAGTCAAATCCTCTTATGTCGTCGCGCGATTGAACCTCGTTCAGGACTATGGACCATTCCAGCTGGTTTCATGGAGAATGGTGAGACTCTCCAACAAGCTGCCCAAAGAGAAACTTATGAGGAAGCATGTGCCAACGTTGAACTCAAAGGGCTTTACTCAATATTTAACTTGCCGCATGTTAATCAAATATACGTCATCTTTCGCGGCCAACTTAAAGAAAAATACTTTGCGCCAGGTCTAGAGAGTCTTGAGACAGCACTGTTTGAGCAAGATGAGATTCCCTGGGTCGAAATGGCGTTTCCTGTCGTCATAAAAACATTAGAACGCTACTTCAAAGACAGGGAATCCAATCAATATCCGACATTTATTGACACCATCTCAAAAAAGAAAATATAGACAAAGTAAGATCTCATATTAATAAAAAATGAGTGTCAGGATTCAAGTAGATCTGCGAGCTCTATTAAGTCCCCGACTTCAACATGTGGTACAGTCCCATGCTGCCATCTATCCATACGTCTATTTAACCAAACTGCGTGATATCCGGCATCAATAGCACCCAGTACATCATCCACAGGGTGGTCTCCGATATGCAGCACATCAGATGGTACTTCTCCAAGCATTTCACAAGCAAGACAAAATATCTTCGGATCAGGTTTTAGCACTCCCGCTTTTCTTGCGCTCATCTGACCAACGAAGAACTTAGCAAGTCCAAGTTTTTCTATGTTTGCATTTCCGTTTGTTATTGTGAGCAATGGGTATCTACTGCTCAGTCTTGTAAGTGCTGGGATTACGTCGACAAAAAATTTAATTTTGTGACGCGCCTCCAAGAATTGTTCCAGCAATAGATCCGCCCCTTGCACATCATAGTCAAATTCTGCTAATAACCAACGAAATGTCACTAAGCGTACTTGAGTTAAATCATGAGCGATCTCAGGATACATTGTGAGCACTTTCTCTCTAATCTCCGGAACACCCTGCGCTCCATAGCGCTCTGCTGCACGCGGAAATCTATGGCATATCTCTTTATATATATGCTGCTCAGCTTTCTGAATAACGCTTGATATATCCCATAAGGTGTCATCAAGATCTAGGGTTATTGCACGAATTTTATTTATCGGTATCATCTTATTACAAACTAATTTACAGTGCGCTAATCTTCAATATGCCAGTGAGCTGTTCCAGCGCATAAGGCACATCGTCAAGGTGATTATCCAAAAGATTAACTCTGGCAACGGGTCGCCCCGTTGCACATAGCACCTTGAAGTCAGCATCCGCCTGAGCCTCATATAAATCAGAAAATGTTTTATTGCTCCCAGGAATTAACGTATGCGATTTAGTTCTACCAACCAACTGCAAAAAAAGTCCTGCGGGAGGGCCACCTTTGTGTAACTGACCAGTTGAATGGAGGTATCTTGGGCCACAATTTACTGTGACCGGAACACCATAAACCTTGCGCATCACAGCCTGCATTTTCTCTAAAACGACCGTACATTCTTCTTGGTCTTCAATCCATGCAAGAATCGCAATGTAATTTCGCTCATTGATACTTCGAAAAAAATCTCGTAGTTTACTCATAATTACGTCCACACTGTCTCCGGCCATTGACATCTCGAAACAGTTTTCTGCGGTACATAACGGGATTGCCCGGATCGGCGCGAGTTCGCTAGCGCTATTTATGTCGCCCAGCGCACGCATGGTTTCATCTTTACTCCGGTATACATCGGGCTCGTCAAATGGATTGATTCCAATTACAGCGCAAACAACCGCAACTGCGAACTCCCACCGGAAAAATACCCCTCCGAGTTCGGTAATGTCATCAATAGTTAAACGAAATACAGGGAATCCAGCACTTTCTAGTGCGTCACATTGGCTGCTTAAGGACTTATCGGTGCTATCTAGTACTGCTATAAATAAACGATCGTCTTGGTACATGTCAGGGTGCTGACATGGTTCGTTAAGAATAGGTACAAGGCCTCGGCCAGCTTTACCGGTGCTCTCAGCTACCAGTTGTTCAATCCACGCTCCAAGTGGCCGGAACTGATGGGACAGTAGCAAAGTCAGCTTATTCCTGCCGAATGTCGCCTGTTCACCAATGCCCCACCCTAAGGCTAATCCAGTATTTTCATTGATCATGGGAGACCTGCATCTTGAAGCCTCTTGCTCAGCGGACTTCAAAAATGATTCGACCTCAAGACCTAATAAGGCAGCTGGCAACATGCCAGAATAGGTTAGAACTGAAAATCTTCCGCCAACATCTGGTGGATTTATGAAACAGTCAAGAAATCTATTATCAATTGCTAAATTTTCTAATGGTGACCCACTATCCGTTATCGCTACAAAATTATCGCCAGCAGAATATTCGCGCGTCGAATTTTCAGCACGCAACAAGGCATCAAAATGGGACCATAGCTTTATTGTTTCCAGAGTCATACCAGATTTTGAGGAAACCAAAAATAACGTCTTGTTGAGATTTTGCCGTTCGGATATCTTGCGCACAGTTTCTGGGTGCGTACTGTCTAATATATGAAATGGGATAGGACTGTCGTTTGCATACTGTCTCAAAACATCGGAGGCAAGACTTGATCCACCCATTCCCAAAAGCACGATACGCTGCCATTCGTTTCTCGAAATCTGCTGTACGCGAGACCTTAAATCTCCCAGGTTGGCTCTTAACCAACCGGGCAATGTCAACCATCCAAGACGCCTCTTTATTAGATCGTAACTAGCCTCATCAGACACCCATAATGAAGCGTCCTGCTTCCATATCCGATCAACTATGCTAGCGTTTGCTTCTTCGTTAAACACCATTCGCTCGCTTCATTATTAACCAACAGATAAAAGTTGGTTTGAAAAAACAAGTCTATTTAGTAAATAGCGGTCAGGTAGAAATGGAAGGACCCGCGGCACGCACTTCAGCAGATACATCGTCAGCATACTTGGAAAAATTGTCCTCAAATTGCCTGGCCAACTGTTGTGCCTGCTGGTCATAGGCTTGTTTGTCGTCCCAGGTGTTTCTAGGATTCAAAAGTTCGGCAGGCACGCCTGGGCACTCCATGGGCACTTCAAAACCAAAAGTTGGATCTGCATTCGTAGGCACTGATGCTAGCTTACCGTCAAGCGCCGCATTTACAATAGCGCGGGTATAGTGAATAGGCATTCTTTCTCCAACTCCATAACCGCCACCAGTCCAACCTGTATTGATAAACCAAACACTAACCTTATGCCTGTCGATTCTCTCTCCAAGCATCTCAGCATAGCGGCGCGGATGAAGAGGAAGGAATGGGCCACCATAGCAAGGGCTGAAGGTAGGTGACGGCTCTGTAACACCCTTTTCAGTCCCAGCCACTTTCGCGGTATATCCGTTGATGAAATGATACATAGCCTGATCACTACTCAATTTAGCAATCGGTGGTAGCACTCCAAAAGCATCGCAAGTCAAAAAAACAACATTCTTGGGATGCCCACCCCGACCAGATAATTCAACGTTTGGTATCTGAGTAATCGGATAAGATCCACGAGTATTTTCTGTTAATGATGCATCATTGAGGTCTATCTTACGAGTTCTTTCATCCATCACCACGTTTTCTAGAATTGTTCCGAATGTCTTTGTAGTCTTAAATATTTCTGGCTCCTGCTCCGAGGATAGATTTATAACTTTGGCGTAGCAACCACCTTCAAAGTTGAAGATACCGTTATCACTCCAACCATGTTCATCGTCACCAATGAGCGTACGCATAGGATCAGCAGAAAGTGTTGTCTTGCCAGTACCTGAAAGTCCAAAAAAGATAGCTGTATCTCCCCCGGGTCCAATATTTGCTGAAGCATGCATAGGCAATACACCCCTAAAAGGCATCATGAAGTTCATAACGCTAAAAAGGGATTTTTTTGTTTCTCCGGCATAAGTCGTCCCCCCAATGATTACTATGCGCTTAGCAAAATTGACGACTATGAATGTTTCAGAACGAGTACCATCAACTTCCGGATTTGCAGTAAAACTAGGAACTGTGATTACGGTAAATTCGGGATTATGAGCCCCTGTTTCACTCCCAGAAGGCTCAATGAACATAGTGTGAGCAAACAAGTTGTGCCACGCCAACTCGCTTATCACTCTAACTGGCAATCGATATTCAGGATCTGCACCAACGAAACAATCTTGGACATACAAACGCTTACCCTCAAGATACCTACATAATCGCTTATAAAGTCCATCGAATTTGTTAGGTTGCTGGGGAGCATTGACAGCGCCCCACCAGACTTCTTCCTCTGTGGTTTTATCACATACTACGAATTTATCTTGCGCTGAACGACCAGTATGCTGCCCTGTCAGAACAACAAGCGGCCCATCAACGCATAAAACTCCTTCTCCATTTCGGATCGCATGCTCATACAACTGTGCTGGAGAAAGATTCCAGAAAACTTCCCTGATGTTTAGAAGGCCAGCAACTTCAAGAGCTGAATGAGTATCATATAGGGTCATGCTAGATTCACTTATGAATATCTAAACGCTTGAATCGCATTCAACAGAATGTTTCACGCGTTTGTTTTAGTTAAGGGGATTATAAGGACTAATTGCGGTTAATTCTGAAAATACTGTCCCCGCTGCTTTTAATCTTCATGTGGAGCCACCCAACCTTGGGGTTTCTCTGCGCCCTCACCAAAGAAAAATGACTCCATTTGAGCCGCCAAATAAGCCTTATGCTCTTTATCTACGAGACTAAGCTGTTTTTCATTGATGAGCATCGTCTGATGTGCAAGCCACTTCTGCCATACCTCTTTCGAGACCTGTTCATAGATCCTTTCCCCCAAAGATCCACTAACCGGTTGACGGTCTAGCCCCTCTGCATCTCGTTGTAGAATGACACAATAAACAGTTCTGCTCACAGGGTATGCTCCTGTAGTTGTTTGAGTAAGCGCCGCACCGGTACAGCAACACCACGCCTCAGGTCTGAACCAAGTTTATACCAGACCAGATCACGACTCTCCAATAATTCTTGGGATTTATCAAGCCACAAATGTACTGGATGTATTTCGAGATCAATGTGGGTAAAACGATGGGGTATGGGGTGCCATCGAGAAATAATGCCAACCTCAAGGCTCAAATTCTCTAACAACCATGACTCAGGCTGTTGATCAGGTAGGCACTCGGGAAAGCTCCACAAACCGCCCCAAATACCTTTCGACGGTCGTCGCTGGAGCAGGCAATGTCCTGATTCATCTTGCACCATCAGCATGATAATAGCCTGAGCTCTGCGAGAAGATCTTGGCTTTACATCAGGATATCTTTCCGGGTAACCCTCTAGTCGCGCTTGGCAACCTCTCGCTAATGGGCAAATATGGCAGCGCGGCCGACGACGCAAACAAATTCCCGCACCTATATCCATGATGCCTTGTGTATATGCGCCAATATTCTCAGAAGGCAAATGCTGTTCAGCCACAGCCCACAAGTTGTTA
>Ga0310344_10001992_pt1 | contig 15483 bp, 9 predicted proteins | sample HC15DNA20200_MG_FD_203801 | JGI IMG/M metagenome (GOLD analysis project Ga0310344, IMG submission 203801) | Marine microbial communities from station ALOHA, North Pacific Subtropical Gyre - HC15-DNA-20-200_MG | ecosystem: Environmental > Aquatic > Marine > Oceanic | place: Pacific Ocean: North... | reverse complement strand
CAGTAATCGACATGCAAGATATTAACTAATTATACTCATTTAACTTTTACGAGTCTTTAATAATGCAGAATTATTATTAGAAAGAAATTCCTACCTCCTCTTAGTGTAGATAATGTCCCAATACTATAATTCAGAACAAATTAAAGCCGTTTATGAAAAAATGAGTGCGAATATTGAAAAATTACGTTCTATTGACTCTTTGCCCTTAACTCTTTCCGATAAAATTATTACTGGACACATGAATTATGATTCAATCAAACGTTACGTTTCTGGTAAAGATTATATCTTTCTCAACCCTGATCGTGTTGCATTACAAGATGTTACTGGCCAAATGGTCATTTTACAATTTATGCAATCTGGATTAAAAGATGTTTCTATTCCTACTACAGTTCATTGTGATCATCTTATTCAGGCACGTACTTCTGCTTCTGAAGATACCAAAGCATCTCTTTATGAAAATAATGAAATTTACCAATTCCTCGAATCATCTTGTCGTAAATACGGAATTGGTTTTTGGAAACCTGGAGCTGGTATTATTCATCAAGTTTTACTTGAAAATTACGCATTTCCTGGTGGACTTATGATTGGAACTGATTCCCATACTCCTAATGCCGGTGGTTTAGGTATGCTTGCAATTGGTGTTGGGGGAATTGATGCATCAGAAGTTATGGCAGGTTTTGATTGGGAAGTTCTATTACCAAAACGTATAGGGGTACATCTAACAGGTGAACTTAGTGGATGGTGTTCAGCTAAAGATATAATTTTATATTTGACTTCTATTCTTACTGTTTCTGGCGGTACAAATTCAATAATAGAATATTTTGGACCCGGAACCAAGTCAATTAGCTGTACGGGGAAAGCAACTATAACAAACATGGGTGCAGAATTAGGTGCTACATCCTCAATATTTCCATTTGACGAGTCTATGATAAAATATCTGAAAATTACTAATCGTAAACATCTCTCTGACATTGCAGAACAATATTCATCATTACTTTGTGCAGACGATGATATTGAAAAAAACCCTGAACAATACTTTGATAAAGTTATTGAAATTAATTTGTCAAATTTAGAACCTTATGTAGTAGGACCACATACTCCTGATCTAGCTCGACCAATTTCTCAACTAGCACACGATGTGTCTGAAAATGATTATATTGATAATATCGCAGTTGCTCTAATTGGGAGTTGTACTAATTCATCTTATGAAGATATGTCTCGTGTTTCTGATATAGCAAAACAAGCCAATACTCATGGTATAATGTCAAAAACTCCGTTATTAGTTACACCCGGTTCCGAACAAATCCGTGCTACTATCCAAAGAGATGGCCAACTTACTAATCTTGAATCTATTGGCGCTACCGTTCTTGCAAATGCCTGTGGACCGTGTATTGGACAATGGAATAGACCAGAGGCTCAAGATACTAAAAATACCATTATTACTTCATTTAATAGGAATTTTCCTGGTCGCAATGACGGAAGTCGTGATACTATGAATTTCATTGCCAGTCCTGAAATAGTAGTTGCTTTGGCTCTTAGTGGTAAATTATCATTTAATCCACTCAAAGATTTCCTAGTAGATGAGAATGGTAATAAATTTAAATTAAATCCTCCAAAGACTATTGACATTCCAGAAAATGGTTTTCTTTCTCCTGAAAATCTTTTCATACCTCCTAATTCTAATCCTGACATTGATGTTACAGTATCAGTTGAGAGTAAAAGATTACAATTATTAGAACCATTTTCTTCTTTAAATATAAATAATTATTCTAACATAGCCATTCTTGCTAAAGTAACTGGTAAATGCACTACTGATCATATATCTCCTGCAGGCTATTGGCTACGTTATCGTGGTCATATTGATAATATTAGTAACAATCTTCTACTTGGTGCTTCCAATTCTTTTACTGATAAAATTGGAACTGGAATTAACAAACTTACTAATGATATCGATAAATTTGCCGAAATTGCTCGTTCCTATAAATTAAATAATATTTCTTGGTTGATTATTGGCGATCATAATTATGGTGAAGGAAGTAGTCGTGAACATGCTGCGATGACACCAAGACATTTAGGATGTGTTGCTGTTATTGCCAAAAGTTTCGCACGAATTCATGAAACTAACTTGAAGAAACAAGGTATCCTTGCATTAACTTTTACAAATGAAAATGATTATGATAAAATCAAACATTCTGACCAAATAACTATCAAAGAACTTGATTCTTTTTCAGAACACAACAACTTAGTTGCTATAATTACTAGTCCAAATAATTCTTCTGAAGAAATTACTTTATCACATTCTTATAATGCTTCTCAAATTGAATGGTTTAAACAGGGTTCTGCATTAAACGTATTACGTTCTCGTATTTCATAATTCGGTTTCTATTAATGTAAAAAATTCTTTCATTTTTTTAATTAAAAAATCTCTATGTTCTTTATTAGACAAATCTAATCTATATTCATTCATTACTTTCATCTGCATGTCATTTTCCCATTCTAAAAAGCATTCATTACATACTGATTTTTTAATTTCTACACCTAAATCTCCCTTAAAATTCATTATTTCTATAGATTCTTTGTTCATTTTACATTTTATACAATTTATCATGATATTCTAAAAATCAATTATTTCTTATTATATATAATTATATATTGTTTCAATGTAACAGAATTTGTGCCTATTTCTACCAATAAATTTAAGAAAACTCTAGGTTCTTTTGCCACTGGAGTTACTATTGTAACTACTTCTCTGAATAACAAACCTTATGGACTAACAGTTAATGCATTTTCCTCTCTTTCATTAGAGCCTCCTCTTGTACTAATTTGCATTGATAAAAAATCTGAATCCAATAAAATTCTTAAACGTAGTAAAATTTTTGCAGTTAATATTCTTAATCAAAATCAAAAACATCTTAGTAAAATATTTTCAGATTCAACTAATCGAAATCGATTCCATGATGTTAAAACTACAACAAAGACTACAGGTTCACCAATTATTATTAATTCATTAGGTTACATTGATTGTACTGTTAAAAAAATTATATCTGCAGGAGATCATAATATATTTGTTGGTAACATTGAATCACTCAACAGTAAAAATCTAGATCCTTTGATTTATTATCGTGGAAATTATCTTGGATAAACCATTATTCAAAAAAATTGCAGTCTGCGGTAGTAATGAAGTTACATCTAATATAGTTAATTCTATGTCCGAACAAATTGGATTTGAAATTGGAAAACGTGGTGGAATTCTTTTATGTGGAGGTCTAGGAGGTGTAATGGAATCTGCTTCTCGTGGTGCAAAAAAATCTAATGGAATTACGGTTGGAATTTTACCCACATCAAATAAAAACGATGCTAATGCCTTTACTGATATAATTATTCCTACTTCACTTGGAAAACTTCGAAATTTTCTTGTTGTTAATTCTGCCGATGTTGTAATTGGCATTGCTGGAAGTTGGGGAACTTTATCTGAATTATCTATGGCTATGAATCTTAATAAAAAAGTAATTTTACTTGCTAATACTGGTGGCGTAGTAGACATTCTAATTAATTCTGAATTTCAAGTATTATCAAATAATTTCTTTATTGCAAAAGATGTTAACACTGCAATTGATGAGGCTTTTTCTTCTCATTAATTGCGAAAAATAGTTTCTTACAGCTCTAAATTTAGTGAAAATATATATTTGAATAATTAATAATATTTGTATGCACTTAATGACTAATGTAAAGTTCTTACTTATTGTTTTTTCACTATTTCTTTCAGGAATTATCTTGCCTATTTCATACGCTCAAGCACCTGCTGTAATTACTAGTTTTACAGTTCTTGATCCTAATGGAAATGATGTTACTGATGAATTTCTTGTTGCTGGAGGTAGTTATACTATAAACTTTGAAATAGAAATTGGTGCAACATTATCTGATAATATTCTTTTAACAACTAGTATGGAAAAATCTGGAAATGCATTTTGGACATTAAATAATAATTACGGTGGCATTGATACTTCTACATGGACACCTGGATCTCAATCAATTACGTTTCAAGCTGTTGAAGGAATTGCTCAATTCACATTAGACGGAAAAATTCCCGAATCAATAACTGAAAAAGAAATCGTCGATATTGGTAAAACCATTCATGCACTTGAACTTGTTCCACTTCTTGTAATGTCACTTGATTCTATGGAAATTCTTGATGAACGTACTTATACAATTACTGATCAAACTATTATTTCATATGATGCGTTATTACAATCTAAAACTGAAAAACTCGATTCAATTTCTATGGACGAACAATATAATTCTTTAGCTTTTGAAATTGTTTCAGAAGCTGAATACCTTACTAGCTTTGGTTTATACGACGACGCAATACAACTTCTTGAAACAATACCTGATTCTGATTATCCTGAACCTCCTACTACTACTACTTTGTTAATTGTTGCTAGTATAGTGCTTGGTATTACAACTATTGTATTTGCTTTGTTATTTATTCGTACTCGATCTTCTACTTCTTTTCTTTCATCCAATGTTTCTCAAAAAGCAGACAAACTAGATTTATTACTCATTAAAGCCTCCAGAATTGATAGATCACTTGCCGACGACCTTGAAACTATTAAAAAGGAGCTAAAAGAATTAGTATAGTGATTACATTGGCTTCTGATTATACTAGTTCTATACAAATTGTTGGTCTGGGCGGAACAGGCGCTAACGTTATCGAATCATTTGTCCAAAATCACGATAATCTTGTTTCTCTATTAAAAAATGATGGAATTAAAGTCTCACTTCTTGCACTCGATGTAGCTGATCACGATATTCGTAGTCTTGATATGGCTTACAAAAATTTATCAGATAATCTCAAAGCAAATGGAATTCCTTCTGATAAAATAAGTCTCGAAAGCAAAACTATGAAATTTCCTACTCCTGAATCAATGTTTGATTTTATCAAAACCTATCCGGATTTTCTAGAACGTGAAGGGGCTAACGTACCGGAAAATTATAAACCCTGGCTTTCTTCCTCAATGGAAATTCCTCCATTAGCTGGTGGAGTTGGAAGAAAACGTGCATTATCTAAAGCAATTTATGGATTAAATTATCATCATCTAAAACTCGTTGACGGCTATATGGATAAATTTAAAGAACACGTTTTTACTTCCACAATACAACCAATAATTTTCTTAATCTATGGTCTTGGAGGAGGTTCTGGTAGTGGCACAGCTCTTGATTTCGCACGACATTTGAGAAAAAAAATAGGTAGCGGAATTCCTATAATTGGTTTGGCTATTCTTCCTTGTGGCGGAGATGATCCTCCTGCTAAAGGCGCTTCATGTTATTCTTCTCTTCTTGAACATGAATATGCTATAGATCGTTCATTAAATCATAATATTGTAAGCCAATATGGTGAACCATATAAAAACCCTTTTACTGCTTTTCTTATGATGTCTCTCGGTCCTGCTTATAGTAGAACTGGTAGTGTACTCGATGCTCGTAAATTAGTAGACGAAGCAATTGTTGACATTCTTATGAAATCTTTGAATTTTGACTTAGCCGATTTGTTCAGTAATATTGGTTCTAATGTTGATTTAGGAGGCAAATGGGTTAATGTAATTTCTACCCTAAAAGTCTCTTATCCAGTTGCTGAATTTATTGATCTAACTAAAATCTATCTAGATAAATTAGATCGTTTACGTGAACTCAGAAAAGAAAAATTGGAAATCTATTCAGGTAATGAACAATCTAAGGGACTCATTGATGTCATGAATGCATCATATGATGAATTAAAAGCTATATACAAAGGCCTTGCAATTGAGAAAAATACATATGAAGAAAATCGCTTCGAAGAAAATGTACAAAGTTTCCTTGGCGAAGGAGTTTCCATGGAAGCTGAATTACTTATGCATATCCGTGGTGCAGAAACAGCTACTCGTACTCTGGTTAATGACTTATCTAAATCTGTTTTATCAATTGGACTAGATGCAGCAGACGGAACTGTCGAAGCTCGTATTAGAACTTTATCTGAAGAATTAGTAGAGCTCAGTGCCAATCTATCTCAAAATTACACTACATTACAGGATACAGTTAAACAATTAACTGAAGACTTACGTAATACTTTACCTAGTGCACAAAAACTTACTCCAAGACAAAACCAAATTATTAACGATACTATTAATCTTGTAGAATTAATTGATCATTATCTCACAGGTCTACAATTATATCTTAATATTAGTAATCTTGCCGATAAACTCAATAAAAATCTCGACAAAGCCGAAAAGACTGAATTACATAAACGTATGAAAGTTGGAGTTGAAAGAATTAGCAATCCCGAACTTGTAATTAATTTTGCACTTCTATCTTCTTTATTATCTCCTGTTGAAACTGAAGTTAAAACCTTAGATGCACGTCTTAGTGACTGTCAAGTTATGAAAAGATTAACTTCAGAAAGAACTGAAGAACTAAAAGTTGAAGAAGAAAATCTTACCATCAAAAAACGTAGTCGTGAACAAGAAAAAGGAAGAGTTGGTGGACAAGCTAAAAAAATTCGTTTTGGCTTTTTAGGTCCAAAAAAGAAATACATGGAAGGTAAAGAGAGTGATTTAGAACACGAACTAAATATTATTAATGCACAACTTGAAGCAATTACTGAAGAACGTAAAACTATTCAGGCAAAATTATCTGCCTATCAAAATATTGAAAGGAAATTCGAAGTAGCCTCTTCTTATAGAAAACTCTTAACTGAAGCAACAAATCTTCAAAATTCGTATTATGAAAAAATGAATGAATCTATGCGTGATAGAGGTTATTATGACCGTGTTGCCGAATTAACTGAAGGAGAACAACTCAAGATAATGCAACGTATTTTGTTAGAAGATGAAGCATCTCTTACCCAAGAAAATATGCTTAATGAAATAATTGATAGAAAACATCTAAAAGAATATCTTTCTGGTGCTCTTGGTATATTTAGAATTCCTGCTACATTGGGACTAACTGCTGAATACAGAACTGATTATCTCTGGTTTACTGTTGTAAGTCCTAGAGGATTATGGGATAAAGACCTAGACTCTGAAGCTAAAACTATGCTATCTGGTTATGTAACTCAAGATGCTTCTAAAAGTATCTATATCCGTGAAGTTGATTCAACTGATCCTTGGACTATGCGATTCTTGATTATTGCTGCAAAAGCGAGTATTAATAATTTAGAAACATTCAAAGAAATGGATATCTTATACAATCAAACAACTCAAGGCGAAAGATTACTTTCTCATTCATATCTATTAGAACAAGGCGTTCATGTTACTTCCAATCACGAACTCAAAAGCACTACCAAAATCGAGGATACTAATTAATAATTCTCTGATATATTGGAGATAAAAATTGTCTAAATTAATCAATTCATCTGTGATTGATAAAGTTGGATTCGGACCTTCTTCTGATATTGATAATGCCATTGAACGAGAACACCAATATCGAAAAAACCTAAAAAAATTCTTATTTTCTTTTACAATCTTCTTATTTAGTGTAATTATTCTGTATATAGTTCCTTTATATCCTGTTCCTATAGTATTTCTAATTTCAATTCTCTCTGCCGTTATTGGTTTTAAATCTATAACTTCAGGATTTTCTCTTTCATTTCTCCTATTTATTCCCGCTTTTCTTTACCAAACCTCTATACCTTTTTGGTGGTTATTACTAAGTTTCTTTATTATTGGAGTATTTGTTGCCAAATCATTTAATAATCCGATCAATATTCTTACCATAATAGTTGGTATAACTGCAGGTACATTATTCCTTACATCATATTATTTTATTTCAATCCCACTTATGCTTGTTTATGCTTTAATTCAAAAATCTGATGAATTATCAAAAAATATTGGTTTATTATTCTCCTTTCTAGTTATATTTATTCCGTTTAATGCCTTAGGATTTGCTGAACAATTATCGATTAATGTAAATACTCGACCTGAAAAAATTTATTCTCTTATTTCTGATTCTACACTTCCTATATTCTCAAAAATTATTTATGACGCTAATCCTAGATTGTTGTCTTTTAATGAATTTGCATTAAGTGAATCATTATCAGGAGTTTTCTCTTTACAAAATAATATCTTTAATTCATATCTCTTTGTTTTAATCGACAATCTTGTAATACTATTCATTCCAATTCTCTTACTCATTTCTTTTTCTTTTATCAACATACTTGATAAAATTTGGCCATGGATGGATAAACGTGGTGTAGAATTAAGTGTCTTACCAAGTTTCTCTTATGTGATTACTCTTATCTTCGGTACTTTATTCTTTATTATTCCTCTACAAACTATGCAAATTCCTTTTGATTATTCTACTGGATTTACTTCATCTGATTCTTTTAAATCAATAATTTCTGCAGGAACTTTAGGTCTTGTTTTATCCTTGTCTTCTATAAATCTCTCTAGACGAACTGAAGGTGCAGAACTAACAGAATTAGTTAAAGAACAATGTAACACTTATCTTCAAAATCTTGACACCAATAATTCTCAACTAGATGAAATTCAAGAAATTTGTCCTGGTATAGATGTAAATACTGAAATTACATCACTCGGTGAATTCAAAGAAGAACTTTCAATCACTCTTGATGGATTATACACTCTTACATATTCAGGATTAAAAGAAAAATCTGAAAAAATTTATATTTTGTCTAATTCTCAAGCAAATAATACTGACTCCCTACAACTTAAAGTTCTAAATTATCATAACGATCAACTTGATAAATGCAATGATATGCTTACAAAGTTGGAAAAATTAGGTATTGGTAATCTTCCTTCTATTAATTCTACTCATCTTTCTTATGAAGACAATCTTACCTTTTCTGACGTTCTTAATAATCAACATGAATTAAATGATTATTTGCTTGAAGTATCTCAAAATACCATTCGTGTTGCCGAAAGTCTAGTTACTGTTGTACAAAAAGAATTTGATACCACATTAGAATTTACCTCAATTTCCATCAGTGAAAATTTCATATCACAAGGAAAAGGAGGACAGGCATTGGACACTCTTTTGGTTACGATTGCATCACTTCATAAACGCTATCACCAACTAATGCAAAAAACTATAACAAATCTAAAACGTCTTATTGAACGTTCATTAAAGATGCACGAATATAATGTTATTCCATTGAACGAATCTCTGGGTCAAAATCCTACTGATGTAGAAACTATTGATGTTGCTAAACAAATTCAAACCCATCATGAAGAATTATCTACGTTTAGTGGAATTCTCTATCTTCCTGATGTCATGTCTATATTGCAATTTCTTGAAACTGGTACTCACACTGTTATTACTGAATTATTACGCCTATTACGAGAATTTGAAAAACGCAATGACACTCGTGTTCCTATGGACTTTCAATGGGGAAAAGATACTCAATTAATTTCTGAAATTGAATCTTCTCTTAGACGACTTGATGATAAATCAGAAACAGATCTGTCAGATCGATTATCTAACATTGAATATGGAATAAAAATTATTGAGAATGAAGCAACTACTCTGAAAAAATATCTTATAATGAATGAATTTATCTTAAATTACGTCAATATGGAGCCTCTTATCTCTTCATTAATTACTATTGAAGGTAAAGTAATTCCAAGACAATTGCCAGTAAAAAATAAATACGCTGTCCAGTATCTTCAACTCTTTGCATACGGAAAATCTAAAGTTACCTTTGATTCATCTAAAAATACACTCCTGAAAAAATAAATAATCTAATTCAATAAACTTACTTTCTTTAATGAATCCTTTAATAAATCTTGTAATCTATTTGTGGTTTCATCGATTAATTGCTCAATAGTATCGTTCCTTTCTCTAAGTGTTTTTGTTGAATATTTCGTCTTATCAAATAATTGATCTGAAAAATGTCCATTTACAATCGGTATATATCTAATTACATTTGCTTTTGATACTTTCTTTTCTTCTTCCATTTCCATAATTTCAAAGTAATATGATTCAAATATGGCAACTGCAAAAAGATAAAAGAATTGTAAGTTCCCCCAACCTGGCCGTGTTTCTGTTTCAATATCTCTCCATTCATTATATGGAACAGGAATTTGTAATGATTCACCTAGAGTTCTAATCATAACTTTAATTGAATTGATTATTGTTATATCATCTCTACTTTTTATCGACACTACAATTTTCTTAACATCACTTCCCATGTTGATTTTATTACTTTCTAATTCATCTGCTGTTTCTTTAAATTCTTCTACTCTTTGATCTACTTCATCCCAATTATTGTTAATTGTGTCTCTCATTATTATAAATAATAAATCTATTATTGTCCACAATTTGAATGTCACATCAAAAATATATGTAGAATAATTTGCTTGGTTAATAATTTGTTCTTTTTCATCCTGTTTTGTCTTCTCGTTGTCTTGTATTATTTCATCAATACTGTTGTTGATCAACTCGTAAATCTCATTTGCTTCAACTGGTGTATCTAATACAAATTTTGTTATAAAATTTGTATCAGTCTCTGTAATTAAAATTTTCGAGTATCCTTCTTTATCAATTTTATTAATTGATTTGATAATTATTTGAAATTCAGTTTCAAATTTCTTTGATATTAATCCGACTTTCTTTTGAAATATTATTATATCCCCAGAGATTCTTAGACGACCTTTTATGTTTTTATTATCTTTTTCTAATATTACTGACTGATATTCGATATTTCTATCTTGTCGTTTCATCATATCTTATTATTAATTTATTATTTATAGGAATTGTGTCTATATGACCCAATTATTTTTATTTCTGTTGTATAGTATATATTATAATGGCCCGCACTACCTCAAAAAAAGTTTCTTATAGTTCTTTTATTTTATGCCCTGATGGACATAAAAACGTCCGTGGTTTAGAGGAATGTGCTACTTGCAATCTTCCATTAATCAATTTTAAAAAAGAACTTTTTTCTTTAATTGATAATCTCAATTCTATTAAAGTTAAAAATCATCACAAAGTAATTAATTTTGGTATTGGTGATTTCGGTTCTCAAACACTTCTCTCGTTTAAAAATTCTATTCATCCAGAAAGATTGAATCATCTTATGGTTGATTATATTGATTCTGAAAAATATTCTTTAAATTCCGATGAATCTGATTTCAATCACACTAATTATTATCTAATTAACAATGATTACGATTCTAATATTAATACTTGGAGTGAATTTGAAGATACATTTTCTGAATTTGATAAATTTGAAGATAAAATCCGCCGTGTTGGTATTAGTAATAATGTTGACGAACAAACTGCAATAATCACTGGTTCGATCGGCGAAACACTTGTATCAGGTCTCACTCTTCCACTAATTAAAAAAATTAAAACTATTAATCCTAAATCTTCACGAATAGTATTAACTTCTCTTCCTTCTAATAATGATACAGATCAAGTTCAGTTTAATGCATTTTGTGGCATCTCTCGTCTTGTAAGAAATCAAAAAACTTCTGGTGACATGCTTATAGTTCTTCAAGGTAATGCTCTTAACAAAATGGTTGGCATAGATCGTTCAGGTAAAAAACTTGGATATGATGTTTTAGTTCCTAGAATTCTTAGTTTGTTAACAAGTAATGGCCATGCAATAAATAGCCTTGGAAAAATGGCCAAATCACTAAAAGTATTAGCTTTCTCGCCTGTTTATGTTTATGGAAGAAGTTATGAAATATATGATAATTTAAAAAATATGTTGGACGACGCAGCATATTTTCCACTCTCTCCTTTTCAATACGAGTCTATAATACTTAGTATTGCTGTAATTCGTGTTCCTGAAAGTGTTCTTAATTCTATCTCTGCCAAGCGCTTAGAAGATGACTACAATGCCTGGAATAGGAAGCGTTTTCCTTCCTTGAAAGAATCAATGATTCAAATAGTTCCAGTCAAAGAGAACTCTGATCGATTAGATGTATTATTATTACTTGGCGGTGCCAAATTAGAAAATATTGTAGAAACAGTAAAACCTGGGTATAATCGTTTTAAAGAATATATTCGAGAACTTGATTTATGGTCTGAATTCAAAATTAGTGAAGATGAATTAAAGAAATTCGAAAATACTATTACTACTTACGATCGAAATATCAATAAATTATTAAAATCTAATTAAAACGAATTACCATTCTTATTTTTGTATTCAGGAAGTATTCTTGAAAATGCTTTTTCAATTCCATATGCAACTACTAAAATTATCAAAAATATTATTGTTATGAAGAATATTATCATTGAATCTGATCGGTAAAGATTTATCTCTACATCTACATTCTCATCATTAATTCTTTCAGAAATTATTTCTTGTTCTCCTCTATATTCTATTATAAATTCATAATTCCCTGGGATTAACCTCATGAAACTTCCTTCATTACTTAATTGTGTTCTATTCATAAACTCTCCAATCATTGTAATATCTGCATTCTTGATTATTTGATTTAATGGATCTGTTAATTCGAAATTCATATTATAAGAAGCAAAGTATAATGTAATTGTATTCTCATTTAGATTTTTTAAATCCTCTATTAATATTGTAATTATCACACCATCATCCGTTATCTCAATAGGTGCTTCTACCTCATTAATTATTACAACAATTTTATCTGATCTTGAATCTATGTCTGCTAGTATATCCTCTGATAATTTTATAATTATTAATTCTTCATTATCTGAATGACTCATTGTAGTTATACGTATTGCATTAAGTCTCTTTTGTTCCTGATAACCCACTAATGACGAAGTAGATAGAATTTCAATATCTCGATTATCGAATGTTATGATATCAAATTCTGTAATTATAAAATCTTCTCCTAGTGCTACTAATTTAAAATCAGATGTAGTTTTTGAAATTAACCCTGATTTAATTGATTTAGTTTGCGGTTCAAAATTAATAACTCTCATTCCATTAATCTCAAACTCTTCTCCAAGTTCTCCATTAATTCTCATTATTATATATTCTAAATCAACTCCTTCCGATAGAAGAATTAACTTAGTTGGTATATTGTTATTTATTCCACCATTGTCAAACCATTTATAATGGCTTAATGTTCCATTGGCAATTAAATTCTCATTTGAATCTCTAACTTCTATATCAACATCTCCAGTTACAAATAAAATTGATCCAAGTTTTGAAGGAGATTCAGTACCTCTATATTCATTTGATACATCTAAGTTACAAATAGTTATACAATCATAAATCATCGCTGTTAGTATTCCACCATTTTCTGGTATAGTTGAATATCTTTGTCTATATGATATTCCTTCTTCATTATTAACTGGTTTCTCTATTTCTGTTTCTATAATATTATTAATTGCATCAATAATTACCCATTGTCCATCTATTTCTGCTTCAATCCATGTATTAATTAATGCAGTTGGTTTATTGTTGTCTCCCGAAACACCCATTACACCAATAACTGGCCTCACTTCAACATCTATAGATCTAAGTAAACTTCCCATCAAAATTTGATAAATTCTAGAATCTCCATTTATCTTGTCTTCAGTATTAATACATCCAATTATGCCAAATTCTTCTATTATCATTCCTGCATTGTCTGGAATACCTGATGATGGTTCTACTTTATCAGATACAAATTTCAAAATTGACTTTGCTTTTTGCAAATCTGATTCATCATCACTAATTCTTGCTTGTTCTAAAATTTCAGAAGAACAAATTCTTACTCTTTCATCCGGAATCATCCATTGATTAAATTGCTCTAAATGTTTCGAACTTAATGCTATTCCTACATTAGTAATTTCTCTTTTATCTTTTATTGTAAAAATATTGAAATTTTTCTTAATTGAATTATCTTGACTTCCTGTTTTTTCTAATGTAATATCTACTGACCCACTACCGGATCTAGTATAATTCATAGTTACTGCAAATAATTTAGTTTCTCCTGGTGCAAGATAAATTTCTTGTTGTTCTGGTTCAATTATTAATCCATTTATATCCGTAGATGTTTTTACAATTACATATCCCCCTCTCAGTTCTGTATTTGACAATTCTATCCATATTTGCGAACTCTCCCCTTCGAACCCAGTGTTAGGCATTCTAGCTGATTCTATTCCTACTATTGGAAGTAAGTCATATTGTATTTTGATAGTCAATGGTTCATTGACCATGATTGTTGTAGGATTTGTAGTTCTAGTTAAATCAAAATTATTTCCTATTATTACCCATTGCATGAATCCATATTCATCAGCTTTTTTCGTAGTTTCGAGTAATAATTCTGTTCCACTATCTACCCAAGAAATATCAAATGTTGTTATTATATCTGCAATAAATGAAGGTTCAATTATTCGTGTTATTTTATATTGTAAAATATAATCGGCATAAATTAATTTCGGCCCATCTACCCGTATTTCTGTATCTCTTTGATCTGATAAAATTGATCCACTCCATTTATCAAACCTATATCGTGATTGATCTTCAATTACAACTAATATCTCATTTGTATCTATTTGAATTACTGAATTTTCTATGTGCCATCCTGAACCCTTTATATCCAAAAGACCAATCATACTGCTTACAGGTTTAGATCTAATGTTTATGTAGTGTTCTTTATCAAATTGCGCAATGAATGTAGATGGTGCTTCAATTGGTATTGTTCTTTCAATATTTGTTGATTGATCGTTCCAACTTCTAAATACATACCTTGTACCTTCATCCTCTTCAATTATTTCATATGCAATTTTTAATGTCAAAATACTTCCTTCTTTCATCTTCTCTACAAAAGGTAATTGTTCTGGTTGTATTACTATATCATTAACAATTATTGACGATATTCTACTTTCATCATCTCTATCTGTCGTGTCAATAATTATTTCAAATAATTGTAATATTTGTAACCAGGCTGTAGTTGTTGCTTCAGATGTTAATGATGTTCCTTTAATCACGATTGGCATTCTATCCATAGGGGTTGTAGCCGTTGTTGTTGTCACAATTAATGAAATTTGTTTTGATTCTCCACTACTCAATGACACCGAACTAGAGGAAAATTCTAATTGTATGTTAGGCATGTCATCTATACTGGTACTTAGTTGAACTGTACCATCAAATCCTCCAATTGAGGTTAATACCATATCTATTGTTACAATGTCTCCTTGCCACGTTGTAATTTCTTTTTGAGAATCACTAATTGCTAATGTAAATTCTGCTTTTGGAACACTAATTCCTATTGACACGTCATGGGTTATTCCTCCCGATCTTCCTTTTATTATAATTGTTTCACTACCTGATGCCACATTGTCTGCAACAAATATTGTTACTATTGTTGATGTAGCTCCGTTTGATTCCGGTATAATATTTGATTCTGAAAATGATACTGTAAAACCAACTACCACATCTTCATACAATAATTCTACCGGTGAACTAAATCCATCAGTTGATGTAATTGTTACTGTTACAGCTTTTGAATCACCTGCATTGATCTGTTCTTGTGTTGGCGTAATTGATAATACAAAGTCCCCCTTTACAGGAAT
>Ga0310344_10001990_pt1 | contig 15491 bp, 19 predicted proteins | sample HC15DNA20200_MG_FD_203801 | JGI IMG/M metagenome (GOLD analysis project Ga0310344, IMG submission 203801) | Marine microbial communities from station ALOHA, North Pacific Subtropical Gyre - HC15-DNA-20-200_MG | ecosystem: Environmental > Aquatic > Marine > Oceanic | place: Pacific Ocean: North... | reverse complement strand
TATTTCATCTTCGGCTGGATTAATTGCAGCAATAATTGTATTTTTTTATATAGATAAAATTGAGATAGGATTTTTAATTTTTACATATATTTTTACAAATCTAATTATTCCGCACATAATTGGTAAAAAACAATTTAATGAATATTTCAAAATTATAGTAATTAGTAAAATTTTAACAGTAGTGTCTAGCTTAGTATTATTTTATTTTATTGGATATCTAGGAGTAATTATTGGATTAAGCACTCCATTATTATTATTTAGTTATAAAATTTTTCATATTTTCAATTCAATTAAAATAGATTTTAAATTATTAAAAATCCATTCAAGATTTGTTGTGACAAACTATGTTCTCAATATTTCAGATTCTGTTGCTGGATCACTTGATAGAATGATAATAGGACCACTTTTAGGATTTGCAATTTTAGCATCTTATCAATTAGGATGGCAATTTTTTGGTATTCTAATGGTAATACCAGGGATTGTTTATAAAATTACATTGCCAGATGATGCACAAGGAATATCAAATCACAGATTAAAAATTTTAACAGTTTCTGTAGCGTCTGGATTAGGAATTTTATCTTTTATTTTAATTCCATTAGTGATACCACTTATTAATTCTGAATACAATGATTCGGTTTTACCGATTCAGATAATGGTATTGGGTTCAATTCCAGGAAGTATTGCATTAATGTACTGGTCAAAATTTATTGGAACACAAAAAAATAAAATTCTATTAGGTGGTTCAAGTATTTATGCAACATCATTAATTACATTGATAATAATTTTAGGACAAAATTTCGACTCTTTAGGATTAGCAAGCGCATTTACTATTTCACAGATTATCAGTATGACTTATTTCATGTGTGCAAATCATTTTTTAAAAAATTGTTAGGGAAATTTGTTTAACATATTATTTATCCCAATCGAAATTATTTTCTAACAATTCGTATAATTTTTTATTGTGTGATTTATAAAAATCAATTAAAAAATTCCTAGTTGTTAAATTCATTTTATTTGTGTATTTTCCAACATTTTGTTTTTTATAATTTTCAATTTTATAATCAGGTAATTTTAAAAATGTAAAAATTTTTTTAAAAGTTTTTTCGGGGTTGCCAGTAAGTTCTTCTGTTGTTAAAAATAATATTTGATGTTTAGGGAAATTATTTAGCCATAACTTCAGTTGTTTTTCATAAAATCCTTTTGCTAAAAAAGAATCTTGCATAATATTGGCATATCCATTTTTTTCAATATCATTTTTCTCTCTCTCAAGAAGTTCAAGTTCATCTTTAATTGCATTCTCAAATGTAATATTTTGTAATCTCGAATCTTTATGAAATCCAGAATAAGCCCCATCAACAGGATTTCTCAAAATAGCTATTAATTTTACTGAAGGTATTGTTTTAAGAATATTCTGTATAGACCATGGACGTCTGTAATATGATGCAGTAACATCATAAGTCATGAAATGTTTTCTTCTAAATTTTGTATAATATTTTAATAAAATTGTTGGAAAAAATGACTTGTAAAAATTAATCCCCAAATCAAAATTACTATCAAAAAATCCCAAATGATCATGATCTGATGCACAAATACATGGGTGTTGTTCAAGATAATGAAATAGAGATGATGTTCCAGCTCTATCAGCTGCAAATACAATAAAATCAGGTAATGTTCGAATTGGTGCAGTCAATCCATAGATATGTCGTTTGAAAACTACATAGTATAATTTTCTAAAAAATCTAAATATTTTAGGATTATTTTTTATGAATTGTTTTGAACTCATTCTTGGAGTTTCATTTTTTAGGGTTAAAAATTCTTCATATTCACATATAGAATGATTAAATGAATATTTTCTGATCAAAACGGGATTTTAAAGAGGTGAATTAGAAAAATTAATTTTGAGTTTTTTCCTTTTTTAGATAATTCATAATAGTTGAAATAGATTCTTCAATAGTTTGGTTTTCGGTATCTATGACTAATTCAGGATTTGAAGGCTCTTCATAAGTGATAAAGGTACCAGCAAAATTTAATGTTAAATCATTTTTTGCATTATCATATCTCCCATTCGAATCTCTTTTTTTGAGCATTTCAAATGAACATTTCAAATAAATTTCAATGAATAGTTTTTCACCAATTATTTTTCGAGAGAGTTTTCGGCTTTCTGAGTATGGACTGACTAAAGAAACACATACTGGGACTTTATGTTCCAAAAACATTTTTGCTATATGACTAGTTTTTTTATTGTGTGCAAATACAGCTTCTTTAGAAAAATCATTTTTAGGAGATAACCATTCTCTAAGTTCATCACCATCTAAGATAGCAAGATTATTGATTTGTTCAGATAGTTTTTGTGCTATTGTTGACTTGCCTGAATGAGGCAATCCAGTCAACCAAAGTACAAATTCCAAGCACATTACATCAAAATTAGTTGTTTATATCTGTAGATTTTTAAAACTAAAAGAGGTATAGAAGATGGATTAAGGAAATTAGGCTATCTCTAAAATCACCTCTCATTATTTTATAACAAATTATAATTACCTTAGATTCAATCTAAATATATGTTAGAATCAAAAGCTACAAATGAATCTAGATTACGTTCTAGTTCGAATTTTTTAGGCATATTAAACGATATTAAACGACGTCCGGAAGATGCAGCAAAGGAGTTATCTGTATCGATGGAATTAATACAATCAATTATTGATGGAACATCCGATATTCCATCAAGCTTAATTGATAAAGCAATAAAAATATGGCCAGTAAACAAAAGAGATTTTTTTGTAATTGAGGATGACTGCCCAAATGGAATAAAAATAATGTCTGCAGAAGATTCAGAAAAAAGTTCTAGGATAATGTATCGTGCGGAAAAACCATATTATGAATATAGAGATACAGCAATGAGCAAGGTTGCACCATTTAGACCAGAATGGATATTAGAACTTTGTAATGTTGCAGACAATGATCCTGATAACAAATTGGTTCAGTGGAATAATGGACATTTCATGCACCAATTTACATATTTTATCGGCAATGTGAATTTTTACTATCGTGACAAGAATGGAAAAAAACAAACTGCAGTAATGAATACGGGCGATTCAATGTATATCACACCTTTCGTTTCACATACTTTTGCAACTAGAAATAACTCTCAAACAAATGGGCTCATACTAGCTTTAACATATGGGGGAAAACTAACCGGCGAACATCAGCAAGAACTTTCTACAATGTCGAATCTCGGTGAAAAATTTGCTTTAGATTTTTCATCAGAAACTATTGCTAGCGCTTCATTACTCAAATATCATCGTGAAATTACAAGTTTAACACTTAATGAATTATCAGCAAGAACTGGTCTGTCAATTGAATCATTACAAAATTTTGAATCTGGAACTACTAAACCTCAAATAGTAGATTTAGAAAAAATAGCTCATGCATTAAGAGTAAATATTCGTGATTTACTACCAAATGACAAAATTGAAGATAAGGTAATTGTCAAACATCATGAAAATTGTAAAACATGGTTTTATCCAGAAAATACACAACGTTATAAATTCCGAGAATTAGCTTCAACAACTGCACTTCCTTTCTCAAAATCTTTTGAAGTTGAAATTCTTGATTCACACACATCTGAATTGGATCTTACATCAGGCTTGCATCAATATATCTATAATATTGGTGAAACACCAATTACTCTAAATTGGCATATAAATAATGAAAAAAATTCAAAAATTATTAATTCTAATGATTCACTATACATGAAACCTTTCATACCACATAATTTTCGTGGAAATGGAAAATTATTGGTATTGAGAATTGGTGGTAAAATACCTGGTGATTCACAAAGAGAATTATCCATAGTTGGTACGGAAAATGCAAAAAGGGCAATATCTGAAACAACTTTGTGGTTTGATAAAAAAGGTAAGAATTAATTTCTAAAATTAGCATGAATAAAAAAAATGTAATTCTAATTATGATTGATGGTGGAAGACGAGATTATTCATTAAATTCTAATGTATTTTCAAAAATAAAAAAACAATCTGTTTCTTTATCACAATCAATTACATATGGACCTCACACAATTGCTGCAATGCATTCAGTTTTTAGTGGTAGTTATGGTTCTAGAACAGGTACTAACAGTTATTGGTCAACCTTCAAATTTAAGAAAAATAAATTTAAAACTATTACTGAATATCTACATGAAAATGATTATTATACCTACGCTGATGTGATTAATCAATTAGTAATACCAAAACAAGGTTTTGATGAATTTATTGTTCATGATGAAGAAAATGATGATTTACTATCTAGACATAAAACACTGTTAAACAAAGTAAAAAATACAACTAGAAATAATTTTTTCTTATATCTACACTACAGCAAAATACATACAGTAATAAAAAATGAAGTTTTGAATGTTTATCATAATCATAGTAAAGAATTCTTTGAAAACAAAACCAAGAACAAAGAGAGATATTCTAAATTATTTACTCAAGCCGAGAACTATTTAGAATCAATTTTAAGTGAAATTGAAAAATTAGACCTAAAAAAGGATTCAATCATTCTAATTATGTCTGATCACGGTGTAAGTATTGGTGAAAAATTTGGTGAACATGCTTATGCTGCATTTTGTTATGATTATACTTTACGAACATTTACTTATTTTTTAACAAGTGATCTACCTCCAACTGATATAAAACAGCAAACCAGAACTGTAGATTTTATGCCTACAATTCTTGATTATTTGGAAATTCCTTTAGACAAAAATTATTCATCGCTTGATGGAATTTCTTTACTTCCGTTAGTGAAAGGACAGTCTATTACTGAACATTATGCTTTAACCGAAACTGGAAATCCATTGTATGAAAAATCTCCTCCTAAGGAACCTAACGTAAAATCTATTCGAACTTCAAAATGGAAATTAATTTTTAATGAATATGATAATTCTAAAGAACTTTATGATCTTGAGCATGATCCATCTGAATTAGAAAACTTAATTGGAAAAGACGAAAAAATGGAAGAAATTCTATCAAAAAAACTTTATGAATTAATTCAGATAAGAGAATAATCTTAAAATTTCTTTTCTGCATTTTTTAAATCTTCTAAAGTATCTATTTCACACCATTTACCAGAAATAAATACTGGTTCAACTTTTACTTTACAGTCAATTAATTCTTGAATCATATCTGTTAGATATGCTTTTGATATTGACTTTGCATTTTGAAATATTGAATTATATTTTTTAATTGCTTCATCATATTTTTCAATAAAAACTTTAGAACCAAAATTTGATAACTTTATAATTCCTAGAAACTCTCCTATCAAAAATTTTTCATTTTTAATATTTTTTTTAATCTGTAATATTTTATTATTTGAATCTAGTAAAACATTTTCAGCTTCTGATTTAGGATGATCATTTCTATTAACATAATTTTTTTCCCAATCCAAATCTACAGCAATTGAAATATCTGAATTTGAATTCAAAGTTTGTTCAATTATCTTTGATTCAAAAATTATATCAGAGTATAAAACTAATACATCATTCTTAAGAAATTTTCTAGCCTCCATCAAACTTCCTAGAATATCATGCTTTTCATGTTCTAAATCATGAATATAACTTACATTTTTAATATTAAATTTCTCTCTAAATTTCCCTGTAATTACGATGATATCTTTTATTCCTAATTTATTTAAAATTTCAATTTGATAATTGATTATTGGTTTGTTATTAACATTTATCAGAGATTTTGGTATTGATTTGACATCATTACTGATACGCTTGCCTGAACCTGCTGCTATTATTATTGCCTTCATTTTACTTTATAGCACTCATAAATCTACTAGTAATTTTTTTTGGAGAAACTTCCACCCTAGAACTTTTTTCTATACTCTTTGTCACTATTATATGAATTAGAATAGGACCTTTAATTTTATTAATTTTCATAAAAACATTCTCTAGTGATTTCATGGATTTTACTGAAAAAATTTTGTAATTTGCCACCTTTGCTATTTTTGAAATATTAATTTTATTAGCAAGAGTTGGTTGGCCTCCTGTTGATTCATGAATATTATTATCAAAAATTAAATGAATCAAATTTTTTGGTTGTAATGCCCCAATTGTGACCAGAGAACCTAAATTCATTAAGATATTTCCATCTCCATCAAAAACAAAAACTTTTTTTTTAGGTTTTTTTAATGCAATTCCTAATCCAATTGATGATGCAAGTCCCATAGAACCTATCATGTAAAAATTTGTGTCTTTCTCGAAACTTGAATACACATCTCTACTAATGAATCCATTTGCTGATACAATTATGTCATTTTTTGCAAAATTGCAAGCTGTTTTTATTGCACTTTTTCTAATCAAGAAACTCCCTCTTAATTACTAATGCAGCAGGTTTATTATTTTGAATTTGAGTTAATGCCCATTTACAATGTTTTTTCCATGTTTTATCTGTTAAAACTTTATTCTGAAGATTCAAACTTTTTAACAACTGTGGTTGAATTTTTCCAATTTTTTCATGTTCTGGTGCATCATCTTTGAGGTATCCTCTCCACCCAATCAAAAATAAAATTGGAATTTCATATAATTGGATAAGTGAAGTAATAGTACTGATTGAATTTGCAAACCCTGCATTTTGCATAAACATCATTGTTGGACTTCCTGCAAGTATCATCCCGGCAGCGATTCCAATTGCTTCTTCTTCTCTATTTGCAATAATAATTTTTTTTACTCTTAGTCCCTCATCAATAAAATGTTTTAATGTTGAATCGGGAACCCCCACAAAATTTTCGATTTTATTCACATCAAAATAATGGAAAATTTCTCTCTGTATTTTTTCATTCATCTATATATCCCATTTTTTTTAAATCCTCTTCTATATTTTTTTCTTGATTTTTAATTTCATACATTTCTTGTAATTCAAAAATTTTTTCCATTGATGAAATTTCTTGTTTTATATCACTAATTTTATTCCCATTAATAATCTCCTTTAATGTATTATTCATTGCTGAATATGATGCCCTTAAGGTTTGATTTGCATAAATAATCATTTTAAATTTATTTTTAATTAATTCTTCAATGGATACATCAGGATATGTTGTTGGAACTACTATTAATGGAATATTTCCATTCCATGATTCAGAAAACTCTATTACTTCATCTGGAGTATTTTTTTTTGAATGAATTAATATTGCATCTGCACCAGCTTTTTCGTAAGCATTTGCTCTCTGTATAGCCTCTCTCATTCCTAATTCGGCTATTAATGCCTCAGTTCTCGCAATAATCATGAAATTCTTATTTGTTTTAGCATCTTTCCCTGCTAATATCTTAGAAACAAATTCTTTTTCTGAAATTAATTGTTGTGAACCATTTTTTAATAAACTATTTTGTTTTGGAAATGTTTTATCCTCTATACAAATAGCGGCAACTCCTGCATTTTCAAATTTCTTAACAGTATGTGAAACGTTACTGGGTCCACCATATCCTGTATCACAATCTGCTATTACAGGAATTTTACAAGATTCTACAATATTTGCTGAAACATTCAAGAATTCTGTCATTGTTAATATGCTTGCATCAGGTAATGCATGTGTTGCTGAAATTGCAAAACTTCCGGTCCAAATTGCATCAAAATTGTTTATTTCTACTAGTTTTGCTGACATTGAATCGAATGCACCGCCAACTTTCAAAATTTTTTTTGATTCGATAAGTTCATGTAAATAATCTGAATTTTCCATTCTAAAAGTCCTGAATATAACAACATTTTAACTTATAAAAAATATTCCATTAACATATTCTATGTTTACAATCAAACAACCATCTCAAATCATATTTGGAAAAAACTCTGCATTAGAATATAATTTTCCAAAAAACTCTCTAATAATAACATCTTCTGGTGCTAAAAAGCGAAATTGGTTTTCCAATTTGAATTTAGATATTAATTTAATTTTTAAAGATGTTGAATCAAACCCTTCGATTGATACGGTTAATACTATAATTAAAAAATTCAAAAATAATGATTTTTCTACAGTTATTGGATTAGGAGGTGGAAGTGTATTAGATGTTGCAAAATATGTTGGGTACAAGCTAAAAAAATCTAAGATTCTAGTACCAACAAATTTTGGTAGCGGAAGTGAAGTTACTAGAATATCTGTTTTAAAAGTTGATGGTAAGAAAAAAAGTTTTCATGATGATGAACTTTTTGCAGATGTTGCTTTGGTAGATCCAAATTTTATAAAACATACTGATTTTACTGTACTAAAGAATTCTGCAATTGATGCATGTGCCCAATGTACTGAAGCATTTGATAGCAAATTATCAAATGCATATACGAAGTTTCTGTGTAACACTGCTTTTGAAATATTAGAAAATGCAATTTTAACTGAAAAGTATGAGGATCTAGCATTGGGTTCTCTGATTACTGGCTTGGGATTTGGAAATTCTTCAACAACTCTTGGACATGGACTATCATATGTTTTCTCAAATGAGGGTTTTTCACATGGTCATGCATTAGCTTTTACAACACAATATGCTCATAAATTTAATTCATCAAAATATGCATCAAGATTTGAAAGACTGGTTGATAATTTAAAATTTGAAAAAATCTCTTTAAAACAAAATATTTCAGATGCAGCAGATTTAATTCTAAATGATCATAAACATATTGATAACAATCCTAAACCTGTCAAAAAGGATGATATAGAAAATATTCTAAAAAAAATCAACTCACTTTAATTGACTCTTGATAAAATCTATAGCATTAACCAGCGTAGAATTTACTTCATTAATTATAGCATGATAAATACTTGCATAATCTAGAAGATAAATTAGATTTATAATCTTAGATAAAATATTCCCCTCTAGAGAATTAATTTCTAAAATTCTAGAAAACATATCAAAAATAATGAAAAAAAATTCTTCATTTTTGTTATCTACAAAAAAAGAAGGTGGCAAATATTACAAAACAGGAAAGAAGATCAATGATTTTGCATATGAATATAATGGAATAACTCGATATTATCCTCCCATATCTGATTTGAAATCTATTCTTCTACAACAATTTGAGATGATTACTGTTAATTCAGATCGTCATGAAAACCTTGATTCTTCTGTTAGTGTTTGGTGGAAGATATTGCTTAAGAAGAAGTAAAATTACTATTCATGGATATTTTTTAACATATCATTTTTCCCAATCAAAGTTCTTTCCTACTAAATCATAAAATTGTAGATTATGGGACCTAAAAAAATCAACAAGCCTATCTCTAGTTTTATCGTTTAATTTTGAATAATTTCCTTTTCTTAATTTTTTTGGATTTTCTGTTGAAAAGGCCCATGAGCTACCTGTCATCCATATAATGAAACTCATAATAGCCGATTCATCAATAGTAGTATTTATAGTAAATTTTATTTTATTTTACTCTAGGATGGCTCAAAAACACGATATTGTATGTTTGTCTCATAGAGAAGATCCAGATGGAATAGTTTCAGCTGTATTAATAAAAAATTTATTTCAAGCACAAATTCACTTAGTTGATTATGATGATTTTCTAATCGAATTAGAAAAAATTGTACAAAATAATAAATTAAAAAAATTAATCATATCTGATCTATCAATTAACTCTAATATTCAATCAAAATTTCTTTCTCTAATTGAAAATTTGTCACAACAAAATATATCAATTTTGCATATAGATCATCATAAAATAAATGATGATTTCAAACAGAAATTAAATAAATTGAATGTTGAATTAATTAATATTGAAACTGATTGTTCATCAGCTTTAATTTTTGATCATTTTAAAAATAAATTTCAACCATTTTTTTCTTTTCTAACAGCCTGTGCATCAATTACTGATAATCTAGAAAATGGCCCTATTGCTAAAAATATTACTTGTAAACATGAAAAAATGTATCTTTATCTTAATTCATCACTACTATGGTTTCATGTAAGAAAAAATCTTCTAAATCATTCTGAATTATATAAAATAGTGAATGATCTATCTTCCAAAAATTTACCACATCAAATATTAGATAATTTTTCATCATTATCTTCATACCTCAATGATTTAGAAAATTCATATTCAAATATTGAAAAAAATGTTATTGAATATAAAAATTTTAACTGTTTTGAAATTTTTGATGGAAAGTTTTCGGATACTGCAGAAAAAATTCTTAGAACTTCTGGAAAAAATTTCTCATTAGTGTTTAAAAAAATTAAAAAGGATTTATCAATTGAACTAGTCATTTTATCAAATAATAATGTACAACAGGATCTAGGATTAATCACTAATTCTATTTGTAGTAAATTTGGAGGTGCAGGCGGCGGTGATAAAACAAAATCCGCTGCAATAATTTCACAAAAAAACTTCAAGAGTTTTCTTTTAGAATTAGACTTAAGTCTCTAGTTTTATCTAATTTTTTTTATTAGTGATTTTAAATTATTTTTAATTATTTTATCTTTTTTTGATAATTCTACATGGAATTTCAAATATTCATCATTTGAAGAATTAGTTTTTTTATCAAAATCAATTCTCGCTTTTGTTAAATAATCATTAAATGTCTGCATAACTTATTGATCAAATTATTCTATAAAAGTTAATTTATCATTTTATTCTATAATATCATTAAAAATTTCATAATCAATTTTATAAATCAAAATATTATTACTAAAACCATTATTCCTAGAATCAAATTCTAATTGTAAATACGGATATTTCTCTGAATTTAAAAAAACATCATTCAAAAATTCCTGCTTATCATTCTCAAAAACTACAAGATGTGATAATTCACTATCTCTGGAATTTTTGATATATTCGATTAAATTTATTGCATCTGAATAAACAATTCTTTTCACATCTGTAATCATCTCTCCTTTCAATTCTCCACTATCTGCTTTCTCTAATGGAGTCGGCCATTTTTGTTCTAATTCAGCTGCTTTTAGTAAATATGCATCCTCATAATTATTTACGCCTGTGGCTGTATTTGCCACAATTTTACTAATTTGATATCTTTCATTAATCAAATCATATTTGTCATCTTGTAGATACCACAAAAATAATCCTGCAAATAGAATTATAATCGATACAAAAACTACTAACACTGCTTTCTGAGAAAATTTGTCAAATTGACTTAACCCATATACACTAATCACACTGAAAGTTGGAATTAAAATTAATAGATATCTTGGATCTTGGAAGTCTCTTCCAAATGCATACAGTGCTGGCATGATCATAAATATTGATAAAAATATTAGATAATAGATTTCTTTTTTTCGATGACGAATAATTTTGTAAATTCCTAATGGTAAAAAACATACAAACATTGGAATACTAATCCATATCAAATACTTTATTGAATTAACTATTGAGTTTATAGAAAATTGAATTAGAAAACCTGTTGATGATGTTTGAGACTCTATTTCATCATTCTTAATGATTGATGATGAAAAGTAATCTCCAACTCCTGTGAATATATGACTTGTGAAACCATCCATTCCATTTGCATCAGTTCTTAGGTAAGCAATTGGTGAAAGAACTAGTAATAAAATTATAATTGCAATTGAAAAATTTATTATATCTTTTTTTGATTTTCTAAATCTTATGAAGTATATTACTGATACCGGAATTAACATTAGTAATCCCTCATAACGAACAACTGATGAAAATCCAATTAATAAAAATGTCAAAAAGATAAATTTTGGATCTTTTCTAAAAACAGAAAATAAAATTATCACATTCAAAAAAATATAAATTGATTCTGTAATACCTAAAATTGAATTATTAATTAGTCTTGGATCTAAAACAAATAATATTGCACCTATAACAGCAAATTTTTTATTTACAAATTCTTTACATAGATAATAAATTGGAATTATTGTAAAAGTTGAAATTATAATACTTAGAATCCTCTGAACAAAATTTAATGTCATAAAATCTGTATTATGAAATATTGCGAAAAAAGGTGATAAAAATATTGACCACCCATCATTTGTTCCTAAAATTCCTAATGGGTAGTTCTGTGAAATTGCAATTTCATAACCAAATGCGTAATACTCCAATGCATCTAGTGATAATGGAATTTCAAATGGTGTTATGTAAATTCTAAGAAATAATGATATACTTGATACTCCTAAAATAATTAAAATAATAGACTTTCTTGAAATGGAGTTTTTGTTTGAAATTGTCTTATAATCCATCTTCTATATCTCTTTTAGTTTAATCCCAAGCAAATTTTTGATCAATTAATTCAAAAAGATCTTTGTTTAATGGTTCAAAGAATTTGTCTAATTTTATCTTAGTTTCTGGATTTAACGTATTTTTATAGACAATTTTTTCCATTCTCTTTAAATTTTTTATTTCATGATATGGTAAATTGAGAAATTCAAAAATTTTTTTAAATACAAAATTTTCATCTTTAGCAAATGTTTCAGTTGGCAAAATTAGAAAATTTTCTCTAGGGAAAAGATTAAACCACTTTTTTAGATAATTTACGTAGATGCCTTTTTTTAGAAAGTTTTTAGTTGGATCAATTAGATTGTAATCATTATTTTTGACCTTGTCTAAGAAATTATAATTTTTGAGATCGTTAAATTCATCTTCAATATACGATTCAAAAGTATCTGAATTTGGTTTTTCTCTCAAATTAGAATTATATTCTGACCATGCGCGTGAGGTTGGATTTCTTAGGAGTATAATTAATTTCACATTAGGCATATGCTCGTACATTCTTTCAGGAACATGAGGACTAGTTAGATAAGAAGTCGTTACATCATAATTTAGAATTAAATCATTTTTTTTATTTTTTAGTGGAAAAAATGATTTGTAATAATTAATGCCCAATCGATAATTATCATCAAAAAATCCCATATGATCAAATGGAGGATTTGCTATTCCAGGATGTTGCCTTAAAAATTCAAAGAGAGTAGTAGTGCCACATCTTTTTCCTCCTATAACTAAAAAATCAGGTAATTTTCTTAAAGATGCAGTAACTCCATTAAGATTTCTTTGAATTAAGGTATATCTAATTTTTCTATAAAGAGATTTTTTGTATGAACTTTTATTATTTGACATAATGTCATACGCAAAAATTATTCTTATAAATATTAAAACACATAGATATGAATATTAAAAAAATGGAATGTTAAAATGAGAAGTATAAGATAGGCATATTCATATAATTGCACTATAAGATAATATAGAATATTTTGAGAAATATCAAAGATTGAGTTAAAATGGTTAGAAAGATAATTTTAATTGCAAGTTTCTTCATAGTAATGCTTTCTGGTATAGCAATTGGTGAAACCGAGTATTTTGAAGAAAATTTCAAAGCATTGTTTTTTGATTTATTTATTACGAAAGAATTAGAGAATCCTCCAATTTTTGAAGAAAATCCTTCAAAATTTATAGATATTTCTAATGAAAATGATGTAAAACAAAAACGTGCGGAAGCAATCAACCACATTTGGAAAATGGGAAATGACATACCAAAAACAAACTTTCCAGAGTTAATTGAAAAAAATATAGATGATAATCGCTTTGATGATATAGCAAATTTACAACAAATTGATAAATTAACAATTGATATGAAATATGATGTAAATTCTATAGCATATCATTTTATTCCAATTGAATCTAATAATAAAATAATAATTTATGTACAAGGACATGATGGAGGATTTGTTTTAGGTAAAAAAACGATTGAATATTTTTTGAGAGAGGGTTATTCAATAATATCATTTTCCATGCCATTAATTGGAATGAATAATCAACCCATAATAGAAACAGAAGTAGGGAAAATAAAATTTTCATCACATAAATATTTTGAATTTCTTGAAGCTGAAAATTTTTCATCATTAATTTATTTCTTTGAGCCAATTAATTCTTCTTTAAATTATTTAGAAAAGAATTTTGATTATGCAGAATATAATGCAATTGGAATTTCTGGAGGAGGATGGACAGTAACATTATACTCTGCAATTGATGAAAGAATTTCTAATACATTTTCTATAGCTGGAGGAGTTCCATTTTTCATGAGAAGTTTGGATAAGAATTTTGGAGATTATGAGCAGAGATTTAACGAGTTTTACCAAATTTCAAATTATCTTGAATTTTATCTTATGGCATCTTTAGGTGATGATAGAAAATATGTTCAAATTTTTAATAAATTCGATCCTTGTTGTTTTTCTGGAGACCAGTTTTATATTTATGAAGATGATATAAAAAATAAAATTTCCACTATAGATGAAGGATATTTTACAATTTATGTTGATGAAAAAACTAGATTACACGAAATTTCAGACTTTTCATTAGATAAGATTAACACAGAATTGAAAAACTAGAATTTCCTTCTTATTTTTCTTACAAAGTTTTTAGATTTTCTTTTTGAGTCGGAGATATCTAATTTTGAATCTGGGAACATAGACCATAATTTGTCATAATCTTTTTTTGTAATATCTACTAGTTCGAGTTCACGTAATATCCAGATATATTCAGCATATTTCCAAAAATGAACTTCACCAAGATTTGGTGAACCAAAAATTGCAATTTTTTCATCAATGATATACAATTTTACATGTACCATAGGAAGAAGTTTGTTACTAACAACTTTATGATCAATTTGTAGAGATTGATTTTGTTTATTATCTATTGATAAAGATTTTCGAATTAGAACATTAGATTCTTCACTTTCTGGATTGATTCTAGGACTAGTGATTATTCGTATTTTAATTCCTTTTTTAGCTAGAGATAAGATTTTTTTTGTAAGAGAGAGTGTTAACGTGGGAGTAGATATCCAAATTGATTCTTTTGCAGTTGAAAATTCTTTTTCAATATATTCACCTACACCGACTCCAATACGAGTTTCCATGTTAGTTACCTTTATCTTTATTTTTAATATATGACAGATCCATTTTATTAGACATAGTTCTAGATTCTAATAAATCTCTAATATTTTCAACCTCACTTAGAAGTGAATCATATTCATCATCTTTTAGTTTTTGAGAATTAGTTTTGTTAAGAATTAATTTGTTAAGAATTAAATAAGTTTGTAAAATTAATTGTGAATTTACAGTTCGTCTTGTAAAATATGGATTTACTTCATGAAGTATGTCTACTTCTGCACGTCTAGGTCCAGATTTAAAATGTTTTATTCCCAAACCTACGGAAATAATAGGAATTGCAATTGAAATAAAAATTGCAAATATTATATAATTTGGAAAAATAAATTTGAGTTCAACAAAATCATTAATTACAAAAGCGTAAAAAATTGTGATCATGTTTATGAATGCAAATACAATTGAAAAATATACTTGCCAACCAAGTTGAAGATAATACCAACTTCTAAATAATATATCTTGTATTTTCATGAATTTGTTCTTTCTTGAGTTTCTGTTCTGATATATTTTATATCCATTTTATTTGTAAAAGTTCTTTTACTGTTATGATTTTCAATTTCTTTAATTAGAGATTTAATTGAATTAATTTCATTTTCAGATATTGTA